>TARA_R110002020_G_scaffold135108_2_pt1 | contig 12738 bp, 15 predicted proteins | sample TARA_R110002020 | Tara Oceans TARA_R110002020 (sample SAMEA4396489) | marine metagenome | biome: Westerlies Biome; feature: [MES] marine water layer (ENVO:01000295) within the mesopelagic zone...; material: water (ENVO:00002006), including particulate matter (ENVO:01000060) such...
TGGCTCTAAAGCTTTATATCCGTGATATACTCCTGGTTTCATTTCAATAACTCTTGGGTCTTTGTCTGATAAGTATACAAATTCACAACCACCTTCTTCAGTAGCCATCCCAACTTTAAAAGAACCTTTAATGCAAGTCCAATAATCTGATTGTATATCGTGTTTGTGCCAAGCAACAATATGTTCTGTACTATTAACGTATGAAACATTTATTTGTCCTTCTATAACTTCAAATACATCTAATAACCTTTGAGCTCTATCATCCTCATTATAATACATATTAATCTCCTTATGAAAAATCCATTACTTCTGGAACATGAGTTATAAACTTACCACCATTTTTTACAAACTCAGATTCTTTGTTTGCAATAACACTTTTAAAATTCCAAGCACCCAAGAAAGCATAATCATAATCATTTAAGTTTACTGACTCTCTATCTACTACAGGTATGTGACTTCCAGGCGCGAGTAAACCCTGTTTATCAGGTGTAGTATCTGTAATACAATCAATTAAAGAGCTATCTATACCACAATAATTAAATACTGTAGTTGATTTAGATGTAGCACCTATACTTACTATCCTCTTTCCATTATGCTTTAAGTTGGATAATTTTCTATGTAATACTTCTTTAGATTTTTTAACTCTATCAGCAAATATCTGATAAGTTTCGAATTGGTCTAAACCAAAAACCATCTCTTCATTTATACTTTGTCTAACGCTATCTCCTACTAAACTACTTTCTATATGATTAGCATATATTCTATTAGAACCACCATGAACTGAAAGGTTATCTACACTAAAAATCTTTAAACCATTTCTTCTAAGAAGATTATCTAAAGCAATGACGGAGAATATGTGTGCATGTTCGTCATATATTTGGTCGTAAGAACCTCTCTCTAACATACGAAGAAGAGATGGATCTTCAAATACAAATATTCCACCTGGTGTTAATAAGTTTTTAACTGCTTTGAATGCATCATCTAAGTCTTGAATGTGACATACGCAATTAGCAGAGTAAATTAAATCTATATAACCGTGTTGACTGACTATTTTCTCAGATAAATCAGTAGTCCAAAACTCTGTGCTAGTTATATATCCCATATCAGCAGTTACTCTTGCAAAATTATCACAAGGTTCCACACATATAGAATCCTCTGTTGGGAAATTACATATGAAAGGACCATCATTCGAACCTATCTCTAAAACTTTTTTAGGTTTAAATTTCATCTTCAACATTTCTGCGGTTTCTTTGAAGTGATTAACCATTGGAGTAGACAATGATGTACTATATGCGTACTCATCATTGAACATTAATTCTGGTTTCACAAAATCTTTTAACGATACCAGCTTAGTTTCCTCATCGAAAACTACTTTCAAATCAAAGAAAAACTCATCACTAATCTCATCTTCTTTTAAAAACTTATTTGCTATAGGCTGTCTACCTAAATCTAAAAACTCTTTTTTCATTTTAATTTCCTCCAACCTGTACCATGTCTACTATGATACTCTTTATTTTCTTTACGTTCTTTATCCCAACCAATATAATTTGTGGTCTGACTATTTTTAGTATGGGGTCCACTATGCTCTGAATAATAATAACAACTTATAACAACTCTCGAAACATTATCTGGACATCTGACTATATCAAATGCATGATATGAAATATTAGAAGTATTAAAAATAACCACCGTATTAAAATCTGGTTTATAACTTTTAACTTTAACATACTCACCATCATCACATCGACCTAACTCATTATGCCCACCCCATTCATCTTTCCAATCCTTTGATAAAAATAATAACACGTTAACTCTTCTCCAATATTTTTTATATTTATTAAAATCTGTATGAGGTTCTAGGTGACTTCCTCTTTTTTCAAAATTAATTCCCGATCCTACCCAATCATTATCAGAAAAAAGATCGGGAATATCTGTCAATTTAGATAAAAAATCTACCCACTCATTTGATATTAAATAGTTAGTTAATTTTACAGTAGATTCTCCAAAATCTGAAAAATTACTTCCCTTTGTACACATCTTATGCCATTTATAATCATCTTTAATTTTATTAATATTATTTACAACATCATCTAATAACTTTTCTGGAAATAAATTTTCTAATCTTATATGTGAAAAAGGTTTATTAACCTTATATTTGTCTTTATTTTTTTCTAAAATTTCTTGTAAATTATCTATCATAATAATTCCTTATTTGTAAATAATAAATCTTTCTGTACTATTGTATCACCATCATAGTGTTCGCCAAGACTCACTTGTTCTTCAAATCCAATTTCATTCATATATTCAATAGTTTCTTTGTCTGTTGGCGCACCCTCATTATATGGTATGAAAGAAACTTCTAATATAACTGCTGAAGCTCTACTTACTAAATCTGTACCACCTCTTAATATATCCAACTCAGAACCCTGTGTGTCTACTTTTATAATATCAAAGACTGAATCATCTTCGAATAGATTATCTAGCTTCTGTAAAGTCATTTTACTTTCTTGTACCAATTGTGGTATATCCCAATAGTTATGTTCTTTGTAGTATGAGTTACCCTCTGTATGTGGTTTGTCACTTCTAGTATAGAAAGTAACTTCTCTTTCCTCATCACCCAAAGCAGCTATTAAGTATGCATCATTACTAAACCTAATAAGATTTTCTAACGTTCTTTCATGTAAGTGATTAGCCTCTACCATCCAAATAAAGGAATTTGACCATACTCTTTTAGCCCATCCATAAAATTGTCCTGAGTGAGCACCTATATCTAATATAGCAGTTGGGTTAATACCCATATCTCTGACTTCTTCAAGTCTCATTGTTTCTCCATCTCTATAAGCCATGCAATCTCTCCAACTCTTCTACTCCTTCACATACTTTTTTAATTTCGTCATAATACTTTCCGTGCCCCTTTGCTGGATTCGTTCCCCATGGTTTATGTAATCCAAACGGTGCTTTATTATCCAGCGGATACATATAACCATTATCAATACAAAAATTTAAAACTTCTCTTACAGTTGGTTTATTTCTCATTCTATCTGAAACGAAATAATCCTCACAAGGATTTCCACCATTTTCTAGATATGGTTGCAATTCATTTTTTATAATGTCTAACATAAAACTTTTTTTTCTAATAGATACACCGCCATTCATAACTTTTGAATAAACATTGTCTAACATATCTAATTGATTTCCCCAATAACCACCTATGTAATCAAAATGTTCAAAATCCTCAACTTTATGTTCTGAATTAGGACATAACATTGTATCACATTCAAAATACAATACAGTCTCTCCAACCACCTTATTCCAAAAATCTTCTGTTAGCATAATCTCTAAGCTAGAGTCATCAGCTGATATTGAATCTATTTCTAAATTTGTAAACTCAACTTCTTTGTCAAGCAACATCATATCATTTTCAACAGAACGATAAACGTAATCATAGTTAGATGTACCGTGAAATATCTGTAGACTATAATCCTCTGGCAAAATCGACATAACATTATTAAGAACAAAAGGTAAAGCGTCGTGTTCTCTAGTCTCTACTATAACTGCTACTTTACTCATTTCTTCCTCATAAAACATATCATAGTAGGCCAACTATATGTTTGTCTTTTTGCATTAGTATATTTCTCTACTCCAATTTTTGTTTGGCACCATTCTATTTCACTTCTAATCTTACTTACCATATCAGATGAAATATAATTTGTTTCTATAACTGTATCATCATTATTCTCAAAACTACTTAATAAGTCTGTGGTTAAAGTATCTCCTTCCTGTATAACTTGATATCCATATAATTCAGGCCATTGTCCACTACAACTGTGTAAATCTTCTATGACATACACACCGCCAGGTCTTACTGAATCCCATAAATGATTTAATGAAGTTTGCATTTGTTCCATCGTATGACCACCATCGTCTATTATTATATCAAAGTCAGCACCGTGTTCTGATTTAAATCTATCCAAATCTTCTACATTTGATTGGTCTCCTTTAAACATAACCGACCTATCTAAGAATGGATTACCTTTTTGTAATCTTTGAAGTTCATCGTAACCAAACTCAAATATATCATAGCCATATACTGTCGCATTAGGAAAATATTCTAACCACAGCCTATGAGACCTTCCTGTTTCAACACCTATCTCCAATACTTTAGTAAAATCATTTGTAACATCACTTAGTAGTTGATCATAATGTTGAGTATAACCCAACTCTAAAGCATCAACATCATATTTTATTGTTAATTCTTTTAAATTCACTTTAAAACCTCTAATAATACTTCTTTAGATATATATATCTCACTATCGTGTATTTTACTATATTTTAATGCTTCTATTATTACAAATCTAATATTAATATCCAACTCTATTTTAGTATCACCTACTATATCACTAACATCATAATCATGTAGTTCAGAAATCCTTGGTATAAAATATCCTAAAGCAGTTCCATGTGTTATACCATAGTGTCCTGTTAAAGGATAAGATAGGGAATGTAATACATTAGTTCCTGTAATTTCAATAGCTCTACCAGCTATATGTCCAGCTCTTATCAAATTAAAATTCTTATAAGATTCTTCTTCTGTAAGTAAGTCTAATGCTTTTTCACAGTAACCCACACTTTTTTTGGTTCTCTTTTTAGAAAACATACTATCTAAACAATGACTAACCACATCATATGTAGTATCCTTTACAACATTATCTGGTAAGTTCTCTACAAAAAGATAACTCATTGCAATCTGATTTGGCTTCATCCTTTTTATACTATGTTTATTAGGACCATCCCAATAAACAGACCAAGATGTAGCAGAAGAACCAGCTGCTGTTGTAGGATAACATTTAATTGGATTTTTTGATAATATTTTAGCTGTATCTATAACAGCACCGCCGCCTATCGCTACAACATTTTCATAAGTTCCCATTTCATCTAATATACTAATATCTGGTGCTGATGATATTATTCTTCTCTCATCACACTCTTCTACTATTTTAAAATCTTTAGTAGAATTAGAACATACTAATAGTGACTTCAAAATAACTCCTTAATCTGTTTAGTATTTTTTTTAGTATCCAAACCAACTCTATCTTTTTTTCCATCATTACTTATTTTAAAAATCTGATTGATTCCTGGATAAGAATTTTCTAACGTAACACAATCAAATTCACCAACTGATTCGTGACAATTATTATCTAAAACATAAACGAAAAGATTATCTAAGTTTTGTTCAGCTATTGTATGAGTTATTCCTAAATGCATCAATAAAGAAGCGTCACCATTTAATACAACCACATCTTTATCTGTATTGGTAGCCATACCCAAACCCATACATGGAGCTAATCCCATACTCCCCTGCATATAAAATATATTTTTATTATCTGGAAATAAATCATAAACTGCTCTAGATATATAACCAGTATTTGTTATAAATACAGCATCAGTATGTCTATCGAATATCTTCTGTATTGTCTTTTCTCTAGTGGACATTATTATCTCCTTCCACTATTATATAATCTATATAACCAATTAAGTCTAACATTTCTTTATCTACCCTACCCATTACTTCGTGTTGTGGTAAAGTATGTCTATGTCCAATAATCAATAATGGATATATATCGTGTGGGATACATAGACTTGTCAAAGCATTTATACAATTACCAAGACCCGAATTTTGTAGATAGACACAACTTTTCATACCAGCTAATTCAGCACCAACTGCAATTCCAATAGCTTGCCCCTCATTTACTGCTGGTATATGTTTGAATCCTGAACCTTCTATTTCTCTTATAAATGATTTTAATCCACTATCTGGTACGCCCGTATAAAAATCATAAGATTCTGAAACATCTTTTAAACTAATCATTTGGTATTAATCCTAAAACTTCTTTTATTGTCAAACAATTTTTACTAGCCTCATAAGACCTTTTATTTTCTAAAATAGATTTAGCAGTATTAATCATAGCTGGATATGAACTTCTTAATAAATGATTAGCATAAATAACAACATTAACACCAGCCTCTACTAATTCTTTTTCTACTACTTTATTATAAGTAGATGGTACAACTACCAAAGGAACTTTTTTCTTAAACTTTTTATAGTATTCACAAAAAGATAGTATTTCACTTGCATCTTCACTCTTACTATGAATCATAATCCCATCAGCACCTCTTTCAATATAAAGATAAGCTCTATCTACAGCATCAACAACTCCCTTACCTAATATAAAACTTTCTATTCTAGCAATAATCATAAACTCTTTTGTAATCAAAGACTTCTTACCCTCTGATATTTTTCTACCAAACACATACGGTTTATCTTGGGTTTGGTTTGATGTATCTTCAAATAAAGAGTTTTTTTTAGAACCTACCTTATCTTCAATTATTACAGCAGATACACCCATCCGTTCCAAAGTCCTTATTGTAAATTTAAAGTGTTCAATCATACCACCGTTATCTAAATCAACAATCATTGGTTTTGTAGTTACATCAAATATCTCACTTAGTGTTTGACTAACTGTAGTTATATCTACATACTGATTATCTGGCTTACCTTTAGAAGCTGAATGTGTTAGGCTACTCAACCACATAGCATCAAACTCATCGTTACCAACTTTAGTCTTTTCCACAATCAAACCAGTCAAACCATTATGTGCTTCAAGTACTCTTACTATAGGTTTTGATTCAATTAGTCTACTAAGCATCTTTCTTCTAATGTCTGGTGTTGTTCCGATTTCTTTTAAGTGGTTATATAATTTCGTAGAAGATACTCCTTTTGTGTATGGAACATCAATGACCATACCGCCCCATTCTTCTACTTTATCAATGACTCCTTGCCTAACTTGCTTTTGAACTCCCTCTTTCCAATCATCTCCGTGTACTACATAAGCTGGTTTTAGTTTTTCTATGTTGGGTATATAATCTAAAGTTTCTTGTGGTATTACTCTACTAACTCCTACTATATTTTCTACAACTATTTTTCTTTCCTCATAACTTAATGCGGGCAATCTTTTGTAACTAGCTATAGCAGAATCAGTAAGTAATCCTATAACTACATCACCATATTTCTTAGCTTCTTTTATTATATTTAAATGTCCGTGATGAATTAAATCAGCACACATACCTACATAAACTACCTTACTCATTCGTAAAATACCATCTCCAAGGTCCAGATTTAAGGTGATTTACTAACTCATCATTTGTTTCTGTTATAGTCCAATCATTAGTTCTTTTATCATAAATAATAGTTCTTGATTCTTCGTTTATATGTTCTCCCTTTGGTGCTTTAGGTGAATGATGTACAAACTGTATATATCGATGTTCATCTAAAGATTTTATAGCAGATACCGTTGTTCCATAATTAGGATCAATCGCGCCTCTACCGTCTTCACGAACATAAATTCTATTCATTTCCAAATCATCTAAAATATCATTTGGTAAGTTCTTATCATATATTCTATTTAAAACTGTATTCTTAAAATCATCACACCCTATTATTTTCTTATCCACTTCCTTATTCCTAATGTTATCTTTAATACCACACCAAGCTAACCAAGAATCGGGAGGGCGCATGAATTTATCAATACCTGGAGGTTCTCCATGATCAGCAAACACATAAAATAATGAATTTTCTTCTTCAAAATTAATTCTATCTATCATATCAACAAACATATCTACTACTTCTTCATGCTCAAGGTCTACTCTTTTACCTTGATATTCAACAAACTTTCCCCTCGAAGCATCGTGATAATGATTGTATTTTAAAAATATAAAATGATTTCTCTCGTACGCATCCGGCCATGTATCATTAGGTAATTTTTGCATATTTTCAATGAAATCATTTTCATCATCATTTTTATTATAATTATAATATATCATTTGATTATTTCTACCACAAAGATCATCCGGTAAAAGTCTAAAAGAATTTGTTTCAAGGGTTTCAATTTGCAATTTTGACATTCTACTAAATCCACCCGCTTTTAGTTCTTCAGCCTTCTTTGGATGTACATCACCTCTAGTTTCTGGCATTGAGTGAATATGTATTTTCCAATCTTCAGGTAACATATGCAAAATAATGTTTTCATCCCATTCCTTTGCTTTTTCTGTAGAAAGTAATTTTGAATATGTGTGTGAGTGACCAATTCCTCCAATACCAAACATTTCAGTTGGTGTTTTTCCTGATAACATAGTTACAAGAGTTGGAACAGTTGAACTACAAGTTATATGATCAGCAAAATGTATGCCTTTTTTGTTAAATATATCTTTAATTTTTCCGTGTCTTGGTACTGTATCCAGCAATATACAATATATCTTCATTATATTCTCCTCTCTAAATAATGATCTTGAACATTTTCATGACCAACATGCAATATTATTTCATTACCACAACCAATATGACCACTACCTACACCAAATTGTTTTGGTGCTGCGTATGGATAAACTCCTGTGTTCCAAGCAGCTCTACTTAATTGTAAAGGACCTCTCTTTGGATTGGTTTCCATTAATCTCTGAAACTCCTTTAGCCAAATTCTACCTCTCTCATCACCAGGTTTAAATCCTAACCACCATAAATCATAAGTTAATGTATTACCTCGACTTTCATCTTCACCTATATGATAATCACCGTCATTCCCACGAGTATAAAGACCATCAACCTTTACCATTTGTCTTTCATTTTGTGGGCAACAGATTCCAAACTTTTTTATTATCGGTATTAAAGTTCTCACCTCATCAGAAACAAACATCAAATCAGAATCCATTGATATAGCAACATCAGCTTTAGAATCTAATAAACCTTGAACTTGATAATAGTCACAACAATGGTAGCCCCATTTTAATTTACCACTACCCTCTTTATAATTCTTATCAAAAGGTGTTGTTTCAGAATCTATATACATAACTTCTACATCATTATAATCAGCTCCAATAGTAACATCATCAGTATAGCAAATTATATTTGCTTCAGGAAAATATTCTTTAACTCCCTCATATGTTGGATGTAATCTTCCTATTGAATTTTCCCATTTCTGATTTGCCTTTGACCTATCTCCAAACTCAGCAAAAATTATATCTAAACTCATAGTAACTCCTTTATACTTTTATAAACCTCATCAGAAGATATCAAACTCATACACTTACCGTCATATGGACAAGGAAATTGATCGTAACAATTAAGACATTCTAATTCTTCTCTAACTAATTTTTTACCTAAACCAAAAAGATTAATTTCCTGATGTGGTGTAGGACCAAAAAAACTTACTATTTTTTTATCTAATGATATTGCTATATGTAAGCCGACTGTATCTCCTGTAACAACTACGTCTGAAAAATTTATTAAATAACTGAACTCTTCTATATTATAATTATCAGTTACATTTACTAAACTGTTTAATTTATTTTCTTTACAGAGCTTAGAGTTTCTTTCTATCTCTGATTTTGAACCTGCCAGTACTATTTTATTTTTTGAATCTTTTAATAAAGTTTTTATAAGTTTATTGAACCCTTCATAAGTCCATTTTTTGTGTGGATACACAGGACCACATCCTGTGTTCAATAGTATTATCTTATCTTCTTTAGCTATATTATATTTTGATACAAATAAGTCTTTAAAGTTTTCATACTTATTTTTATCTAACATAAAAAATGGTTTCTCCATATCATAATCTAAATCAGATACTGAGAATATTAATTCTTGATAGCTTTTGGTATTTTTAGTTTTCCCACCCCAATTATCCAAACAAATATCATAATGGTATTTAGATCCATCGTTTAAGGGTACAACATACCCCTCAGAACTCAAACCATAACCTCTTTTATCTTCTGTATTAAATAACATCATCATTGATGTTGCCTTTGGGTCTTTATCTAAATTTATAATTGTATCGAACTTTTGACATTGTAATATTCTTACATTTTCATCATTATATTCTAATACTCTATCTGTAAATGGATTTGATTCTACAAAAAACTTAGCACTTTTCATAGTCAACCATATCAATTCAGAATCAGGGTATTTCTTTTTGATTCCCTCTGCTAAAGCTGTTGCTCTAACTACATCACCCAAAGCATCTAATTTTATTAATAATATCCTATGTGAATATTCTTCATAATATGGACTATCAGGATCCCTACAATTATGGTTTCTATCTACCCAATAATATTTACAAGGCCTATCTCCCTTGAAATGTTTACAGATTTTCATTTAAATAATCTTTATATTTTTTTATTCCCTTTTCTAAATTATATTGTGGCTTCCAACCTTCCATAAAAGAATCTTTATTGGCTTCAGTACGAAATTGGTAACCTTCTGGTATATCCTCTTCTTTTCTATAATCATATGGTATTTCCATCAAATCTAATACATCTTCAAATGTACGAGCTTCTCCACTACCAACTTCATATACACCTTTTGAAACATCATTAAAAATAGGATAGATAGTCGCATCAACAACATCTTCTATATAAACAAAGTCTCTTTTTGGATTGCCTGGAAATAACATAAATTTTCCCATTCCTTTTTGCATAATCAAATGAGCTTGGTGTGCTACAGATGACATATTTCCTTTATTTTCTTCACCTGGTCCATAAACATTAAAATATCTGAGAGCAATAAAATCCTCAACCGTTGCCATGCCATATTTTTCTGTAATATATTTAGACCACCCATATATATTAGATGGTATTCCTTCTAAACTATTTGCTCCTGAATTGGCTGCTGATGAAGAGTATATAACCTTTTTATCATAAGATGCAGCTATTTCAAAAAGAACTCTACTAAACTCAAAATTGTATCGTAGCATTTCATTACAGTCTTTGAACATTGTATCTGTTATAGCTCCCATATGTACAATGACATCACAATCTAAGACAGATCTATTCAATGAGGTTTCCCAAAATTCATAATCCATATAATCTTTTTCTATAAAAAACATTGATTCTATTTTAATATTTCTATCATTTATTTTTTGAATAACATTTTTACCAATAAACCCATTAAAGCCTGTAAACAATATTCTCATTTATATAACTCCTCATATACTCTTTTCATCCAATAAGTTCTATCTCTTCCCATTTCACTTGGTGGTATAGCATTAAACTGATAAACCCAACCTGAGTTGTAAAGATTTGTCAAACTATCTTCCCAATAGCATTGTGGGTGATAATAAAATAACTGTTTTCTAACCATATCCATCATACCAAATTGTTTTGGTAGTAAATTTAATTCTATACCAAATTCTTTTCTCATACAATTCATTAATGTTATATCACTACCAGTTAATAGTATGTCATATGAATCGATAATCTTTTGTCTGTTCTTTTCATAAAAATCAAATACTTTATCAAAGAACTCTTTGTGAGTTTTATTGATAATAACAAAGCCTGTCATAAAAAATTCATAGGATGGTATACAAAATTCTTTATCAAAGAACATTTTAGAGTAACCATTTATAGCTCTATTCATCCACTCAAAATCACCATCTGTTAATACACTAGTAAATTTATTATCTGTCATCTCAAAGAAATTAGGACAATCAGGATGAACTATAGAATCAGCATCGACAACTAATACTTGATCGTATTCTATATCATTGTGTTCTAATATATTTAGAACTTGCCATCTTTGCCAAGTTATTAACATCTGAGATTCAGGACAAAGTAAGTCTGACATTATATACACTTCATGACCATTCTTTTTAGCCCAAGCTTTCCAAGAGTTTATTCCATACTCATAACCTTGATGTCTGTTTGAATGACCAATGCTTGATTTGCCAGTCAAATCTTTTGTTCTTTTTATGTAAGGTATAAAGATTATATTTTTCATTTCTTTCCTATGTGAGCGTTAGTATTTCTATAAAAATATTCATTATCTCTTGAATCCCCATCCATATAATTGAACTTTAAATTATTTTTCCAAGCACAATAATTAAAACTTAGTTGGTCTCTCTTACTATTATATTTTATTTCTTTCCACCAATCTTCCATTGTCTGTATACAATCTTTTTCATTGTGTCTTCTTAAAATAACCATACCTGTAATCAATCCGTTGCTTTCAGGAAAACCTAGTTTAGCATATTTGTCAAACTGATTAACTATAATTTTTGGATTGTCTTTGTAATTCAACATACCCCTTTCCGGCGTAAGCTTCATATTCTTAGAACCCAAATCAAGTATAGTCTGTGCTTCTTTATAAGCACAATCTCTTGCATCTAATTTGTTGTTGTTGTGACTAAAGAAAGCAACGTTTGAATCACTCAGATACTTATCGATTAACTCATCTAAGTTTCCTCTTACGCCCATATTACCATCTATAAAAACACTATACTCATAGTCTTGTAAATGTCTATGTGGCAATACCTTAAACCTTTTAGCATTTCTATTGTTATCTTCATATAATGGTATACTATTATCTTCACTAAAACATTTCCAATCCCAACCATCCGAATTTTGTTCTGTAACTTTATCGTATCCACCAAATACAGATGTATAAATTATACGCTTTGGCATATTATACCCTCATAATCTCTTAGAACTTTATATTGTGTTGTTGGAAAATATGTATCTTTTAACTGACCTATCTTCTTTAAAACCTTTAATTGTCCTCTGTCAACATACTCATCTATTGCTTGTTTGAGATCAGGAAATAAACCATAATCATCAAAAGCTATTATCGTTCCCTTACCAAAACTCCTTAAAGAATTATCTATGTCACTTTTTACATGAGCATAGTCGTGAACA
>TARA_R110002020_G_scaffold29528_10_pt1 | contig 12734 bp, 19 predicted proteins | sample TARA_R110002020 | Tara Oceans TARA_R110002020 (sample SAMEA4396489) | marine metagenome | biome: Westerlies Biome; feature: [MES] marine water layer (ENVO:01000295) within the mesopelagic zone...; material: water (ENVO:00002006), including particulate matter (ENVO:01000060) such...
AGGAGGCATCTACATGGAATTTTTAAGTTCTGTGGTTTTTTTAATCCAAATAGGTTTAGGTGTGTGGCTCTTTGATTTTGTGCATAATGGACTTCTTGAGTTAGCACCAAGTAGAAAGCAAGAACAGCGTCGGGGTGAAGGGGGGGCTGATACATCCTTTGTAGATGCGGCTATGTTTTTATCCCAAAACGAATGACTTATAAACACTTGCGTCACCTTGATAAATATGAGTGCTAATAATAAAAGAATAAGAAGAGTTATTGTGGACTTGCTTTATGAGTTTGGTCCGGCCACAAAGGAACGAATGGCAGAATTATTGAATCAAAAGAAAAATGTGCGCTCAATACCATCACCACACACGTTATCAGCACTACTATCCAAGAACCCACAGATAGTTGCTATCGGTAGCGAGGAAGTGGAGAACCTAGTGGGTATCAAAGCCAAGCATCTTATCTATGATATCAATCGCAAGTTGATACAAAGCAAACAAGACATAACCTATACAAGAACCTTGACCATAATGACACCACAACAAAAGGAAGTTGCTAAGAAATGTTCGTGTGGTCGCGTCCGTGTTTTCCCTGATGGTTATAATACGTGTTTACATTGCTTGCGAACGTCTGAGTAACCTCTATAAGTATGAAAGTCTACCCTATTGTATGGCGAGCAGAGCGAGAAGCACGGTCCACGTAGAATATGAATTGGTTAACTACATAGGAAGCCATATCTATCTTGATGACCTGATGAATCAGATGATACCAGAAGGCGACGCCGTTGCTGAGAAGCGTTTTCAGAAGGGAGCAGAAAACATTTGTAAGTATCTTGAGAACATGGCTGAACGGAGATTGCATAGACTACCCAAGACCCACCCCGATTATAGGGGGAAGGGTGAGTGAGTGAAAAGTGGTATCTTGACCATATGGGAATCATGGCCTTTTGGCGGACTGTTTTAGGTCTGCTGAATGTGGGGTTGGCGTTGGCGATAACAGCAAAAGTATTTGGAATGATATGATGGGACTACCGCGTAAATTTACTTGTAAGATGTGTGGTAAGAAGGAGAAGAATGACACAAGAAAGAGTCATATTGTATTAGTCACTTGTTCTGAATGCAGAAGAGCGATGTTTAGTGCTAAGACTTTACGCGCTCAAGCCCGTAAAGTCAAAAATGTACAAACTATTGAGGTAAAAGAAAACAAACCAACAGAAAAAGAAAGTGAAAGTGTGAAGATAACTACACAAAGGAAGGGTTATATTACACTATCATCATTCACAACATGAGGGAAAGTATATGCTACCGGGAATAGAAGTATCTACAATAATAGAAATGGTATTGAATGCAGATAGAACAGAGGAAATTGAGCGAATACTGACTGAAGGAAACATCAGGGATTCACAATTTGTGAAGAATCTACTATGGGTGGCTACCGACCCGAATTACCAAGAAGGTACAGATGAGAAACTAGATGAGATTCTTTCAACAAACGAATTAGACTCTCGATTCTTACAGGGGCTTATGACTGGTATTATCATAATACTATCCGCCGAACGTCCATTCTACGTCAATAACCCTAACCATATCATTCTTGCTAAACTCTATGAGTCAGCACAAGCAATGGTATTGGAACGAAGCATCGGTTGCGAAGAGTAAAGGAGTGAATAGATTTGGCTTATGTTGTTACTTCGGCTTGTATAAAACACAAATACCAAGATTGCGTAGCAGTCTGCCCTGTAGATGCATTCAGGGAAATGGATACCTACTTGGTGATAGACCCCGATGATTGCATAGATTGCAATGCGTGTGTTCCTGAATGTCCGGTGGATGCGATATTCTACGAGGACGATGTTCCTGATTCTGAAATAGAATGGATTGAGAAGAATGCTGAGGAAGCCGTAGATGCCCCAGTAGCAGAAGGTGACTCGCCAGTTCTAGGTGATTAGTAAGGCTTATAAGCGTGAAAGTAGACGCTAATATATGAGTCATGTGTGGTCAGTCAAGTACCGCCCTAAACTAGAAAACATCGTCGGTCAAGATAGAGTTAGGGATTTCTTATTGTCTTCAAACTCCAAGCCCAACAACACACACCCACACCTTCTACTACACGGACCCGCAGGAGTTGGAAAGACTAGCGTGGCTCATGCTTACGCAAAGCACTATGGTAAGCAACTTCACGTTTACAACGCTAGTAGTAAAGCGACAAGAGGCATTGAGTTTGTCGAGAAGGACTTGACGCCGTTAGCACGAAGCGGAATGGAATGCATCATTCTATTAGATGAGGCAGACCAAATAACAAAGTCGGCACAGATGGCATTGAAGGGAGTATTGGAAAACTGCTCTTGCATATTCATTCTTACGTGTAATAACACCTCTGGTTTGATAGAACCGCTACACTCACGATGCATATCATTCTCATTCAAACCCATAGACGATGACGATGCGAAGAATGCACTACAAAATATTATGCTAAAAGAAGAGATAAACGTAAGTGATTATATCCTTACGACCATTATCAATTCTAATGCTGGTGACTTGAGGTCTATGGTCAATGCGTTACAGGGTTACTGTGCGGTGCTTCGTCATGACGGCAAAGGCGAGGCTCTAGCATTCATCGAGAGAATGGATGGTAGTTTTTCCTGTGGTGCATTCTTTGAATTAGTTAATGACAAGGATTTCAGAAGGTCATTGACAATGTTAGAAAAGAGTGACGACCTTAGAAATACGCTAAATATACTTATGATTCACATGATTAATAAAAATGCAAACATGGCAGTCGTGTCACACATTGTGACTGCTTTCCGTGACTTGCAATTTGGTATGCCTGAATTGATTGTCAGGGTCGGATTTTGTAAGAATATGGTGCAATCGGCACCTTTAATAGTGTGATTGGCAAGGGAGATTTAGGTGGCAAAGATGAATGACACAATGATTAAGAATATGGCTAAGACACTAAACGTGAATGCTGAGGAACTACAACAGAAAGCCGATGAGGTACTAACCCAACAGGGTGCGGCATGGAAGAATGCGGGCAAGTCAGAGGATGACTGTGGCGTTCTTGCACTTAGAGTTGCCGCAAGGCAGATTAATACCGCAAACGCCGCTCTTCGTAGAGCGGGTGCAGAGAAGATTGAGGGTATGTTCATATCAAGCCCTAGACCGAAGGAGTGGGGTAAGATACTTTACAACAAGATGGCTAACCAACTACGGGGAGCGGACGGTAACGCTGTCCACGCTCTGGTAAACAGTGGCGCTATCGTTGTGTTTGAGGATAACCACGACGGTACTTACGCTCGCATGGCTATAGATGAGTTCGGAGGCGACGGTTCTACATCAGAACTACCTCGCCACACTATGAGACTAGACGAGAACACGCACTTCTATGTAGTATGGGACAAGAGCAACCCAACGTTCCCTTCCGGCGATACCAACTTCAAGTACGGTAAACCACGACCACAGGACGAGCGTGAGCGCACATCTCTATTCTTGACTACGGATATGAAACTCCTGACTGTCAAGGCACAGGGCAACGCGGCTGACCTTCAGCACCCTACCTTTGTTACTGGTACTATACCAGTCAGATTAGGCGCTAACGGTACTACTGCTTATTGCAAGCCAAACGTATCCGTGTTCACAGTTGATACCGACCTGACTTCCAAGTTCCCATCATCTCCGATGGACATGATTAAGGGCGACCTACCTATTGACCTACTTGAGTCGGTAGATACTCTTAGGGCTTACTACGATGAGTTCAACGGTAAAGACGGATGGTGGGACAAGGTTATAGCAGTACCTACTGAGGTTATCCACATTGACCCACGCGACAACGGTGGAATGATTCTAGTCTGTGCCGACCTTGACATGACTTCTACCGCACCTACGATTGACGTTTATGTCGGTGCCGAGCATGAGAACCTTGTGGACTTTGCAGTCGGAAGCAAGTGTCTTATCGTCGGACAGACTTGGAGAACCAAGGATGACGAGCAAAGACTTAGCGTTTCCGGTTGGTGGGCTTACGACACCATCGAGGTTATGCCCGCAGAAGCAGATTCATTATTCAATGATGACCTAACACCCAAGGAAGAGTACGGAGGAATGTACTGATGAGTAGTTGGGGTGCTAAGGCCGATACAACTACGGTAAAAGAAACTGCGCCGGTAGTTCCTAAGATTGTGTACGATAGAACGTACTACTCAAATCTATTCAATAGCCAAAGAGCGGCCCACAACGAGGGTCGCTATGCCCTTGTCGGTCATGAGAACACCTGTAAGACCGGATTGGCTTGTTATCTGTTAGAGCCTGAGATTCTTGCAGGGAAGAAGATATATGTCTTTGATGTGGATAACTCAGCAATGAGTACCATTATGGATTTGTACCCTGACAGCGAGAACATCACCGTTCTACCTCTACTTAACGAGATGGATGACTCTATCTTCAATGAGGATAACAGTGTCAATTATCTACAACTTATTGAGAAGACCAAGTATTTCATCAATGTGATTGCCGAGAACATCAAGAACGGTGAAGAGGTAGGCGGGGTAATCTTCGATGGTGGCTCTACTTTCCTCAAGTGGTGCGAATTCTCAATGAGAGCCGCTCTACTACGCAAGGGAGTAATCGAGAATGAGGATGATTCCTTTAACCAAAAGGAGTGGCGAGAGCGGAACAAGTTGAACCGCGACGTTCTTGACAGGCTACACGCACTACCAGTCAACAAGATATTCAACACCTTCCACTTGAAGGCCGTTCAGCAATACATGGACGACGGTTCGGGTAAGAAGGTTCTCATGGCAGTAGGCGAAAGACCTGACTGGGAGAAGGGGACGATGCGCCGATTCTCTCAGCAAGTTTTCCTGTCACGCTACATGAAGAAGGCAGACATGGCGGCAGGGGTGAAGGGAGACAGAACTCTAAGTGACGGTGAGTGGTGCGTTAAGGCTACTATCGAAGAGATGAAGGGTCGCTTCATACAGTTTGTTGGACAGACACATACTATTCTATCAGTGAAAGACGGTAGGGCCACATGGTTTGGTCTTCCGTTCTTGCGGAGTGATTTAGATGACACTACAAATACCAAAGAATGATTTAATTGATTTGCTAAAAAAAGCACAGCGAAAGACCGTTAATGGTCCGCTTGTGGAGTCATGTGTTCTTTCACATGACGGGGAACATACCCTTGATATAACGTCTTTGGTAAAGGATGGCGTTTCTAGTATAGCAAAGTTTACGGTAAAAGTAAATGGTAATGCGGGCGAAATACCCGTACCCAGTATAGACCATCTACTAGGTGTGTTAAAGTATCACGGTCAAACTATTAACTTTAGCCACGAAAATGATAAGTTACTAGTGTCGTCGGGCAAGAAGAAAACCACGCTTGCGTCAAGTCTGAATGCTATTGCATATTCTTCTTCACCGTCTACAATAGATGCGTGGCATTCTCAATCTCTGAAGATAGAAAAGAAAATACAACTGTCTCCTGTGGGTTATTTGGCACAAGATGGTTTAATGCCTCCTGAGATAATAAAGCACGTAGACTCAACTGACTTGTTTGAGGCATTCCGTTGTGATGGTATGAACGGAAAGAAGACAGGTCGCTACAAGTTTACTTTCAATGAAAACGGTATGTTTGTGGAGACAGGGGCTACTCTCAAGGGACATACTCTTACCTGTTTAGATGACAATGCTTTTAAGAGGATGAGTATGGTTTTTGAAGGCGGTCTTGAAGAAGCCATGAAGTTACAACTAGGAAATGTGAAACTTGCTTTCATTCACTTTAAGTCTAGGAAGAAGACGGCAGGCGAGTGGGGTTTGATAATCCAGATGGACGATGATTTCATATTCCAAACGTCGGTGGTAGAATGATAGTTGAGCGAGGTAGAGGACGTAATGTTCACATTCGTTATCGTGATGAGAATGGGGATAGGCAGACTCTCATAGAGAGAGATTATTACCCGTATTGTTTTGTCGAGTCCAAGTACGCTATTAACTTTGATGCTGTGTCTAAAGAGGATGGGTACCTTGGTTTGTACGGAGAAAAATTGACGCGCATTATGGTCAATAGTCCTGAACAAATAATGGAAGTAAAGGATAGAGCGGACACTTTGGGTTGTAATACATGGGAAGCCAACGTTCCTTACATCAATAGAGTACTTTCAGACAGACTAGAGGAACACGAACCCATCCCAAACTACACTCATAAGATTTGGTATCTTGATTGTGAATGGAACCCTCTGACTAAAGCCATGCGAGTAATGGTATTTCATGATAGTTTTGTCGGAAAGACTGTGTGTCTTTATGTTAATCCTAACTATGATGAGCGTAATAGCATTCCCTCTAATAGAACTCCCGGTCGCCGCGATGCTAAGGGAAGAATTGAGTTTCCAAATGAAGAGTCTATGCTTAGGCACTTTCTGACTGCTATGGAGCAGGCCGACCCTGACATAATTACTGGTTGGTATGTGGTGGGAGCAGACATTAAAACCATAGCAGAAAGGCTAGGTGCTTGTGGTATCACCGCTAACGCCATGTCCCCTATGAGAAGATTCAGGTATCAGTTTGGTGACTGGTCGCAACCTATTGTTGGTAGGAATTGCATAGACTTAATGATAGGATTCTCCAAGTTGTGGGAGTTGAAGAATGGAAAACTACCGGGCTATAAACTAGACGACGTTGCTGATATAGCATTAGGGGAAAAGAAAGTCGAGTTACCCGATGGACATAACACCTACCATACTGATTTAGATTTATACTTAGACTATTCTATACAGGACGTAGAGTTGTTGCCTAAGTTAGATGCTAAGGTAAATGCACTTGAGTACTATATTGCTCTACAGCATTTGGTTCAGTGTGACATTAGAGCGACCCCTTACATCACACGCATGTTCACAAGCCTTGTGTTGCAAGACCAAACATTTGTGAAGCGCATACCTACTAAAGCACAGTTCGATAAGATAGACTATCAGGGTGCGGATGTAATGGAGGTACAGCCCGGACTACATGAGGGGGTAGGTATCCTAGATATCAAAGCCATGTATCATAGTAATGCCGCTCTTCACAATATCTCATGGGAAACCCTACACGAAGACGGAAAAGATTGTGGTAACGGGGTCAAGTTTGCACAGGGAGGAAGCGGCCTTCTAGTGCGTCAGATGGACAAGATGACCGAACTCAGGAATAAATACAAGACTCTTATTAGGACTGACAAGGATAACGAGGCTAGATGGGATGCCATGCAGTACGCTTGTAAGTCTCTTGTTGCTTCTATGTACGGTGTATGTGGTGATGCGAAGTATGGTCTGTATCACCCGAAAGTAGCAGATGCAATCACATTCACTTCACGACAGACGTTGAAGAGGCTACGCGATGTAGCGGGGGAAGTTGGATGGACTACTATCTATGGACACACAGACAGTATCTTCGTGACGGGCGTGGATATGGGAGAGGCGATGGATAAACTTAACACAATCAATACAAAAATGTACCCTATCGAAACGCAATATGAAAGATACTGCGAACGTATGATTCTAATGGCAAAGAACCGCTATGCAGGTAATGTCGTTTGGAGTGATGGGGTATTCCATGAACCTAAACTTTATGTCAAGGGAATAGAGATGAAGCAATCCCGCATGCCTCCGATTATGAAGGAAGCGATGGGAAAGGTAATAGGTGGGATACTTGCCAATAAAGGCGAGAAAGAAATAAAGGAAGACATCAATAACATTATGGTAAAAGTACTTAGTGGTGACGTTGACCCTATTTCTCTCTGTATGAAAGGCAAACTAACAAAGAACATCAGCGAATACAAGGTGCTTTCAGGACCAAGCGCGGGAGCGGCATGGGCTAATGAGTACTTAGGCAAGAGATACAGAAGCGGAGACTTCTTTCTTACTACTTTAGATACCAAAGGTAAGTACATGGCATTCGATGAACCTACTGATATAAAAGGAAAATATGAAATCGGATACAAGGACTTGGCAGAAAGGTTTATCATAAAAAAAATACAACCGTATTGGGAGATGATGGGTTGGGCTACTCAGCCCCTATTCAACCTGCTTGAAGGCAGAGGTCATTTGGTGTGGGTATGATGAGTTCGATTAAATGCGAGGTTTGTGATACCGAGATAGGTAAATTAATCCAATTAAAAATCTCATGTAACATTTTTGTTTGTCATCCATGTATAACAGTATGGTATAATGATTGGAAGATGATGCAAAATCCTTGGCTACACGGGGAAGTATAGATGACGCTTGCGAAGTCCTATAGGATAACATTTATAAGTATGATTGGGTAGGTATTAATATGACAAGAAGTAGAAGACTGAGCGGAAAGCCAACTGTAAAACAACTACAGGGAGAAGTAGAAGAATTGAAGAGGGAATTCTCATCTTTTGCTAATGCTATAGTACAAGAAGTGATAAAGCACAACACTCTTATTTACAGTACGTTAGAAGACTTGAATAAGATGGAAAAGATAGTTTGTGAGAATTGTAAGGAAGAGGTTGCTAGACCTGTTTTAAAGGGCATAGAGAATAACGATGAGTGTCCTTCTTGCAAGAGAAGCCTATTCGTCAAAACTCAGGTAAGTCTTGATGACATGCATCAAGCACTAGGTAAGGTTGAAGAAGAGTGATAGTATGGCTCAACCTACTGCAAGGCGCAAGTACAAGCGTAACTATGCTTGGATGCCTCCTGTGTGGGAGTACTTGAAAACAAAGAGGAGGAAAACCTCTTCCTATATCTCCTACGAGGAGATAATAGAGAACGCACATCTTCTGGGTGTGGATACTATGCACAGAAACCTAAAGAGTTCAAAGATATGCCCTAACAAATTAAAGTTTGCAAAAATAATGAGCGTACAGGAAGGAATAGAAAAGGAAAGAGAAAGTATAACTTATGGAAACTATTTATGGAGGATGCGAGATGAGTATAGACAAACAAAATTCAAGCGCGGCGAAGTCATCATATAGTCCCGCTGATGAAGGCGCACTTCGTATCAGTAAATCATCTTTGATGACCTATATGTTATGTCCTAGACAATACTATTGGCGTTATGTAGCCGATATCCCTCGCGCCCCACCAAGCGAAGCGGCAATACGTGGTGGACAGATACATGAGGTAATGGAGTATGGTCTTCTTGAGGGGCCGGAGTCTGCTACACTTAAAGCAAAAGAACTTGGAGTAGCAGAAGACCCTGCGGTTGATGCTCTTACGTTGCTGATTCATCAGATAGCGCACGATGTCGGTGGGTTTGAAATCATAGAAGCGGAAGTTAAACACATGATACCACAAACGTATGAAGGTGGTGAGATTGTTTGGGTCGGTTTGATTGATGGTCTAGTAAAGTTTGAGAGTGGAGAAGTTGTTATAGTAGAACTGAAGACTGGTAAGATGAACACAGGTAAGTTAGGGAGGACTCGCAAGGAATTACTTTACTATAAAAGAATGTTAAGTTTAATGGATGGGTATGAAGAGCCTACGCATTTCTTATATATCTCCCCTGACTATGAGCATTCTCTTGATGACAGATTGTTGGCTGAAGGAAATAAGAGAGGTAAGAAAATTTGGTTGGGGCCGGAAGCCGGAATTGCTATTTTAGAGCCAATTGGCAAGCGAAGTATAAATGCTTTTGAGAAATCTTTAAGTAGCACCGTAGAACAACTCAGACTCCAACAGTGGCCTATGAATTGGAGCGAATATTTTTGCCCTCTTTGGTGTGACTTTTGTTTAAGTTGCGAGGCCGAACTGACTGGGGAAATAAAAGAAGGTGAATGGTTATGAATAAGATGATAGTATGTGCTGCTTGTGGAGAAGAAGACGGGTGGGAAGGATTTGAAGATGTTGTTAGAGTTATGGGTCAAGAAGGTAGGGAGCCTGAGCGTATTACTATAGCGGCTTGTGAGTGTGGCAATCAACAAGAGGTGGTTATAGAATGATATATGATATAAACATTGTATGGGCTGATATGGAAACCGTGTTCTATGGCTTGGGGAGTGTATTGGTAGGTTCTGTAGGGTATCTTATTTGGGCTTTGTATGGAGATAATCTAAAAATTTACTTTGATGGCATAAACTGGTGATAATATGCTTTTGAGTTTTCCGCGCGAGATAGGGCTACGCCGTAATGTATGCTCTAGTAGGCAGGATTTTGACAGATATGTTAGTCAACTTAACGGTAAGGCATCTTGTTATACTAGCCTATATTCTTTTGAGAGGGTTAACCCCTCCCTACCGTGGAAGATGGATGCCGATTCTGCTATCATAGACCGTGCTTGGTGGGACTTTGACATGTTAGAGGGGGGTTGCCTAGCCGACGTAAAAGACGACGTTAAAACGCTTCTAAATAGGCTTACAGGGGATGTTCGTTTGGTGTTTACTGGTAGGGGATTTCACATACATCAATTCTTTGACAAACCTGTGTATGGTACCAGCGTTACAAGACACATAGAGAGGTACCAAAAGAGTAAGGCTAACGGGCTTAAGACGCTAGATGGTGTAGGACATCCTCAGAAACTTACACGTATTCCTGATACCTTTAACCCTAAAAGAAAGAAGTGGTCGGTAAATCTACCTGCTGTTGATTTTCTACAAGACCCACAGGGCTATAACATACCCGAAGTTCCCAATCCAGACTTCAAAAACCTTGACCCATTTAGAGGGACAGTAGCATCATCTGATTTTGATTTCGTACAATGGATGTCAGATAACCCCATGCAAGAGGTATTCCATGTCTGTGATAAGTTTGAGGGAGAGATTGGTACTGCCGACCTAGTACCGATACCACCTTGCCTACAAGCCCTGATATACCATGAGAATCCAAAGCATAAGGTCAGGCTTGCTTTAGCACAACACCTTGCTGAAAACCTACGTAACTTTGTTCACCCTACAACACTTACTTCTCAGCAGAAATCTGAGATAGCAGCGCAAATATCTACATTCATGTCCACCCTAGGTTGGAGGGACTTCAATATGCACATTACCAGACACCACATAGAGAGTATCATGGGATATGAACATGCCCCTAACTGTTGTTTGGTTGACGCAGGCCCATGTTGGGCGCACAATTCAATTAAAGGGAGGTAAGATAATGGCTATAAATGAGATAAAACAAAAGTGTCCTATTTGCTACAGCGATAGAGGGTTCTTGGAACTACACGGTTCCTCAACCTGCATCAATTGTCACAACAAAATAATATCGTGTTGTGGTGACAGTGCTTGCATCATCTGACAATAAAGTTAAATAGAGAAGTTGTCTGGTAGTTTTATGCTACTAGTAGATGATAGGGAAAACCCAAAGGTAATCGACAAGATTATGATGAGAATGGGTGATGCCAAACTAGATAAGAAAGGTGAGGCTAGGGTTCTCAGAATGAAATCGTCAGACTATCGTATGGGAACGTGGGGTATAGAGGCCAAAGAGATAAATGATTTGTATCGTTCTATACTGGGAATAGGTAGAAGCAGGACCGTAGTAGACCAACTGAGAGACTTAGAGAGAGAGTTTGAAGACCCGTTCCTAGTAGTCTACAACACTAAACTCAAACCCTACGTTCCAAACGGCAGACCTACGGCAAGGCACATGGCGATAGAGATGGCTCGTATGAAAAAGACTATACAGCAGTTCAAGATGCATTTCTACCAGCGCTTTCCCAAGATACGTTACATGGAACTTCCTACTATGGATGAGTTTGTAAATTGGTTAGTAGCAAACCACCATCAGATTAACGTTAAAAGTAAAATAGGAGTATCAAAACTACCCTTGGATATACAGAAGGATTTGATAAAGGAGAAACTAGACCCACGTATCAAAGTTTTATCCTCGTTAGAGGGAGTCACCCCAAAACACGCGGAAGATTTACTGGAAAAGTTTGGTAGCATACCAAAGATTCTAGCCGTGAGAACCACACAGAAATCTATCATGGAGATAGAGGGACTAGGGAGAGAGAAGGCTAAAAGAATCCTGAATCTGAGAGATTCATTCTAAACTCCCGACAGTTGGCTTGTAGGAGAACTAGTGTTGATAGAAGTCTGACTTTGTTTTAGAGCAAGATTACTAATACTTACTGAGTTGTAGGAAGATGTATCACTACCGCTTCCTGCGACCCTAGTTATTTCTACTTGTACTGTGGTGTTTGGTGTTTCTGCGCCCGCTACTCTACCACTAAAGAGAGTCATTTGTTGATTTCCAATGGACGCAGGAACAGAAAGAGTTTGTGTGTATTCTGTATTATTGACAGTTATTTTTGTTGTTAAAATACCTATTCCACTAGTTGCTAGATGTGTAGCGTTAGCCACTAATTCTAGTGTATCGGAAGTAGCGTTAGATGGTGTTGTTAAAGTTTGATTGAATGCACTAGAGAAGTACGGGGAGGTTCCATCTTCCACAACCCCCACACCGGGGAATGTGAAACCGTTAGTACTAGAAACAGCGTTACCTCCTGATACATTTACGTTAGTAGTGGGTGCATGAGTAGCGTTAGTTTGCGGCGTAGCACTTGCTCTGTTAGACCCTAGAATTCTTGTCTCCCCTGAACCGATTGAGTTTAGCATATCTGTCATTCTACCTCGCTGTCTACTAAACCAACCAGAAGATGCATTATTTATACTATCATTACTGCCTCTGAAATCCCAACCAGTCAATCCGTGTCCAGCAGGTGGCCCATCTGAAATACTAGTAGGCTCCGTGTCAAGACCGGGAGTACTAGATGGTGGAGGAACATAAGGATTATCGGGTATGAAAGTAGGTAC
>TARA_R110002020_G_scaffold8169_5_pt1 | contig 12729 bp, 13 predicted proteins | sample TARA_R110002020 | Tara Oceans TARA_R110002020 (sample SAMEA4396489) | marine metagenome | biome: Westerlies Biome; feature: [MES] marine water layer (ENVO:01000295) within the mesopelagic zone...; material: water (ENVO:00002006), including particulate matter (ENVO:01000060) such...
TGATGTGGCTCCTGCTCCTAAGGAAAGAGATTTTCGTAGGCCAGAAGATAAGGAAAGCAGTGTAAAAAAGTTTCCAGAGACAGCACGAAGACCAAGACAGTCTTCTCGCAGAGGATCTCCTCAGCAGAGGTATGAATCACCATTTGAACCTCTTGAAGCTCCCGATTCTAAGCCTGTAAAATACACCAAAAGTAGAGATTATGTTGCCCCCGAAAAGCCAAAAGAAGACTTACCTCGTACCATAGATCCGAAAAAGAAGAGGAAAGACAGTCGCGCTGTTACTTCCTCTGCTGCCGATGCCGCTTTTAGCGATATGGAAAGCGAGATAGATAAGATGCCAGAGGATTGGGAGGGTTCTACTTTTGAGCAGCGTAAAATGACCCCGCAGGAAAGTAAGGATTTACGAGAAAGGTCAAGGGCAGCAAAAAGTCGTACTTCTACTAGGACTAAAAAACCGACAGAAGAGCCAATATCAGAAGACCTTCCAAGAGAAATAGACTTGCCAGAAGGATCTACATCTCCTGACCCCGAAGCTGAAAAGTTTTATGCTGAAGAAGAAGAAAGACTAGGGACTCTCTACAAAGTTACTAAAGAAGAAGGCGAAGACATTGTAGATGAAAGGGCTGGATTTGGTGGATTCTTAAAAGGTGTAGGTGGGGCGATTAAAAGAAAAGCGACTGGCGATGATCGTCCAGCTTATATTAGAGAACCAGAAAATGAAGCAGTTGTATTAGAAGTAAATTTAAAAGAACTGGCACCTAATAGACCTCGTGCTTTTGCGAATAATATGGCGCGAAGGTTCGCGCAACGGCATTACATGGACACGTACTTAGCCGATGAATACGAGGAAAGTACTGATGCTTCTACGCGTACTAGAAAAGTGAAGGGTGATATAAAGAATCTATCTCCTTCGTATTTTTATGACGATGATAGCGGTATTCTTTTTGTAACCTATAAGCCTAGGAATGTTCTTTGGAATGGCAAAAACATGCTTGAAGAGCAAGAACAGTAAAAATAAAATAGGAGCAAGATAATGGCACAAGGTCGTAGAGTACAAGTTCCTGCACGGGGGCAAGCAGCCCCTGCTTCCCCTGCTGCTCGTCCAGCACAAAGACCAGCGGCTGCTCCTGCGGCTGCACGTTCTCCCAAGGCTGGAAGACCCATGCCCAAGGCTGCACCGCGCCGTAAACCAGCGGCTGCTCCTTCTCGCATGCCTCCTGCTGGCACACCAAAGCCACAGGGCATGGACACAGTCGATCAGTCAAGAGCAGCTAAAGATGCTGCTGCTGCCAAGATCACAAAAGGCTTTGGCATCCCTGCTGATCTGTTGAATGAGTTTACAATGGAAGAGCTACAGGTTATGCCTCGCCTTTTGCAGAAGATGGAAAAGACAGGCATACTGCCGGGAGGAGACAAGGCGGCTGAACGTGCTGGATTTGGCGGCGGTCCCTCGCCACAACAGTCTAAAGACAACGATATGAGTGCCTTGATCTTACCGATGGGATGATAAGATGCCAATTTATGATTATACCTGTACTACGTGCAAGGCTACCCATGAGCATGTATCTTCCTTCGATACTAGGCCAAAGTCAGTAAAATGCGAATGTGGTGGAAAGGCTACTTATAACTTTCCATTGCAAGGAATATTTGGCTTTCAGCCCTTTGAATCGTACTACGATGAGTCATTGGATCTAGATATTCATGGTCGTAGGCACAAAGAACAGGTGATGAAGGCATTAAATGTCATTGAGGCTGGAGATAAGGTTCATGGAGCAAGGAACTATGATTCTTCTGCACCAGAAAGCATCAAGCCTATTGATACTCTTTCTGGTAGAAGCTTAGATGATCATCGAAGAGAGCAAGAGAAAAGAGAAGAAGACAAAGATAGTTTTGTAGTAGGTACAGAAACAAAAAGTGGGCAATCTGTTGACGAAGTTAAACGCGCATCTGATTTGCCCAACATTAATTAGTCCCTCAAGGAGAAAATATAATGACTGAAGTAGCTTCTGCTAATGCGTCCAATGCATCTGATGAGCTTGAGCAATTACAATTTGCCATGAACAAAAATGCAATTGACTCCGTAGTAGCGGAAAAGAGGAATGGCACTTCCTCCGGCAATGGTAACGCATCGAATAACTCTGACCCCGGCAACGGACACTCAGGGAATTCAAATGGTGCGGAGAAAACTCCTAGTCGGCAAGAGTTGCTGGACTATCTGGAACAGAATGCTGATGCTCTTCCCGGTGGAGCCGAACTGGTAAAACAGTTTCAAAGAACAATAAGTCAACAGGGTAATGCTAATAAGGAGCTTGAAGGTCGTCTTTCTAAACTGGAAGAAGTCACTAAAGGTCCAGCCAAGCCTGATCCTGCTGATGCACGTCGGCAACAGTTGTTAAAGCGAATGCCCAAGCAAACGCAAGAAATGTTTGAAGCATTCGTAGATGAGCTTGGTCTTGTATCAAGAGATGACTTAGATGCTGAAGAACGTGATAAGCGATCTATGGAAATGACTATGGGCGCAATCACAGAAGGCGTAGATTCATGGGGTGAGGACTTTGGACATATGGAGGATGACAAATTCGTTTGGAATCCAGAAATATACGATGGAGTTCGTGATCTCTTTAAGTCTATGCGTTCGCCAGAGGAAGGCATTACGCCGAATCAACTTTACATCTTATACAACTTTGACAAACTGATGCAAGCTGAGTATGACAGGGGGTCTTCACAGGCTGGATATGGCAATAGGACTCAGAGGGTTGCTAGAGCTTCTAATTCTCACAACCGATCTTCTAATGCTCCTATGCAAGAGCCAGCTTTAAGACAAGACGATGATGACTTAGACGATATAGTATCGAAAGCGGTCCTCAAGTCTTGGAAGGCTCTTAATAGTTAACAACCAAGAAACAGGAGCAATTCCATTATGGCAACGGGAGAATCAACCCTAAGTCGCACATATGGACCCTTGCTTACGATGACGTTGGATGAAATCCTTTCGTCTGGTGCCATACAAGATAATATCTATAATATGGCTAAGACGTTGAGTTGGTTTAAGTCTGGCAATCGTATCAAGGTTCTACAAGGTGGAGAGCGTATCCGTATTCCCGTTATGACCGGGAAAAATAATACTTTCAAGTGGTATTCTGGATTGGATACCCTTAGTATTACTCCTTCCATTGGTCAGACTACGGCATGGTATACGTGGAAGCAGGGTGCTGTCGGCATCGCTATTGACGGCCTCACCCTACGGTCCAATCAGGGACCAGCCCAGATCAATGACATTATGCAGGAAAAGATTCGGCAAGCCGAGCTTTCTCTGGGTGATGGCGTTGCTACAGGTATCTTTAGTGATGGCACTGGTTCTGGCAGCAAGCAGATGACGGGTTTGACTGCTGCTGTAGACCAGACTCCAGCCACCACTACTTATGCTTCGATTGATCCTGCCGATAATACGGCATGGCGCAATCGTGCGGTAGCTAGTGTAGGCGCGGCTGCTTCTAATTTGGTATCCAATATGCGTACGGTTTACAATAGCTGTTCGCGTGGATCTGAAGGCGTTGCATCCACTCCTGACTTTATCGTTACTACGCAGACGGTACATGAAGCTCTTGAAGCTTTGATTTCGCCTCGCGTACGTTACGAGCAGAATCCTTCTGGTGGTGCCGATGCTGGTATTGATACGCTGAAGTTCAAAGGCGCAGAGGTTGTCTGGGATGACTACTGCACCAGTGGCGTTATGTATATGCTCAACTCTGCTCATATTATGATGTTCATTCATGGTAAGGCCAACTTTGCTATGACTGATGAAGGCTTCCAGAAGCCCATCGACCAAGATGCTCTCGTTGCCCAGATTCTTTTCCAAGGCAACTTGGCAGTCAACAACAGGCGTAAGCTTGGTGTTTTGGCTGGCATCTCTTAATAGGTAGGAGACTGTCATGGCAGCATTGACTACGACTATCGACACGATTTCTCCCTTGGGAGAACACGTTGTTATGACGGGTTCTTTTACTGGAGAGCAGGATGATAGTCACATCGTATTAGTTCCTAGCACAGGGTATGTGCATGCTTGTAGCATTTCCACCCCGGCTGAAGATGCAGCTACTCCACAGGTAGTGCTGAATACCTCCACAGGAGGAACTTCAACCAATGGGAGTGTTCGGGTATCGACTACTGCTGATAGTGGAACGTATACCTTCATAGCACATGTCCAAGGTGCTTTCTAAGAGAGGTTAGAAATGCAAATTCAACAGGTTAATCGCTCTGATGCCGAAAGGGTCTGGGTGAATATTACGAATGTTGATGGTAAGACGGTCACTACGCATTATCCAGTGTACCTGATGACCAACAACAAGAATACGTCTTCAGTTGGATCTAATGAAGCTGCACAGGAGAGCAATTCTTGCTTGAATGGCGAAGGCAGTTTTATTGGTCTTGCTAATGAAGATATTCCGAATAATGATGTTGGCGAGGTGCAGGTTTATGGATACCATGAATCGGCTCTGATCTATCGCATTGTTGGTTCGGTGACGGTTATTCCCGGTCATCCATTAGGTCCGGGTAATCAAGGAGCATCTGTGGGTCTTAGCTCGACAGGTGCAACGCAGGGTCTTTTGGGTCCAGTGGTCGCATTGGATACGGTTACCGCTACTTTGCACTCGTTGGGTAGCGTTAACTACGTAGACCACGTTTTCCTTCGCGCTCTGTAAATAAGTCCAAGTAAAACCCTCAAGGAGTTTTTAAATGATGGATAGAATCAAGTCATGGTTTAAGCCCCATGACTCATCATCCAGAAGGTTGTATCGCTGTCAGTGCAATGAATTGTTCTGGAGCGATTCACCTTCTGAGGTGAAAAAAAAGCACGTAGGACACAGACATAGTATGGCTATGAATTCTACCCTATGGGAATTTTTTAGAATGAAAATGGGGTGGATCAAATGAAACTAGTTATAGGTATGCCTTGGTATAACGGTCCAGACACTGCCTGTTTTGCGCGGTTCATGGACTTTATGACCTACTTAGGGGAATTAAGGCAAAGAACTATTGTATATAATGCAATAGGAGAAACATTATTTGAGCATGATCTACCAAAGCTATCGCCAGATAGTCCACCAGAATTGGGCGCAGAGCCAACTAAAGAAGATTTAGATAATCTCGGTGTATTAGAATTGGGGTTATTGGATTACACACGCTGCTCATTGCCGGGAAAGGCAAGAGAGCTAATTATAGAATCATCATTGGCATGGGATGCAGATTATTGCTTAATGTGGGACGATGACATGATGTTTGACCATAGCTTGTTTTTACGGCTGTGGAGACATCAGGTTCCTGTAGTGGCTGCTTTGGCATTTACAGCAAGAGAACCCTACAATCCAGTTATAATGACGATAAAAGAATCAATTGATTCTACCTCTGGCAAGCCCATGATGAGTAGTGAGTTTGTATTGGACTACCCAAAAGACACATTAATTACTAATGCTGATGTGGGAGGGTCTTTGGCTTTTGGCACTGGCGTTTTTATGTGCGATATGAATGTTTTTCGGCAGATGCCACAGCCTTGGTTTGAGTCAACGGGAGCAGGAGAAGATTTCTTTTTTTGTACCAAATGCCATCAGTATGGTATTCAACGATACGTTGATACATCCACAAAGACGCGACATAAAAAATGGGGCGTAGACTGGATCAGTGAAGAGTACTACGAAACATTTAGAGAGTTAAATCCTCAAGTATTTGAAAACATGATGGAGAATGGATTAAAGAAGGAGGCAGTCGCATGACAGAGCCTCTTTTGACTCTTTGCATACCAACGTATCAGAACTATCAGCAGTTGCAATGGTGCATTTACTCTCTGATTGCCAATACAGAATATCCTCTTCACATAATAATTGTTAACAATGATCCAAGTGCGGAGTCGCAAGACAGTATTGCTTCAATGATAAAGTCTACTGACGTAGACAATATAGAAGTTGTTCAGCCGGGAAGTAATATGAAGTGGATGGGGTCAATTAACATTGGATTAGCTAAAGCCAATACTCAATTTTTCTGTATGATGAACGATGATGTGGTTTTTCCTCCTAATAGCAAAGAATTCTGGAGGACACTAACTCGCCACTTTAATAGGCCAGAAGTAGGTGCGGTTGGTCCTTGTTCTAATTTTGTATCGGGAAATCAAAACTTATTTAATATAAATCTTCCCGTTGAACTGGAAACCAGCTTGCTTATTGGATTCTGTATGATAATACGAACTGAGCTTCTTAAGAAGATAGGAGGCTTAGATGAGTCGTTACCGGGAGGAGATGACTTAGATTCGTCTATAAGAATACAAGACGAAGGATATGTCTTGGTAGCAGACAGGTCTGCATATCTGCATCATATAGGACAGCAGACTGGACAGCGAGTACACCAAAACTACTGGGATTCAAAGCAGCATCAAGAAGCTACAAATAATGCTATTATACGAAAACATGGAGTCAAGAAATGGTACTCATGCTTTCAAATGGGATGGCAACCTTATGCTTCTGGCACTGGTAAGATTGATGATGCAATACGCGAAGAAGAGTGGCTAAATAATCACCTTGAGTCTTTAGAAGGCAAGAAGGGTCTTAATCTAGGATGCGGTCATAAGGGCAATGAATACGAAGCAATTGGCATTGACCATGCCAGAACGGGAGAACAAGGGGCTGGAGGACGCAAGTACGAAGAGGCGAGTCCAGATACGACTGCCGATGCGTCTGATCTACCAATACAAAACAATAGCATTGACTATATTATGGCCCCTCATATTTTGGAACACTTAGTAGATCCCTATAAAGCTCTCACTGAATGGAAGCGAGTCCTGCGTCCTTCTGGTACATTGCTTTTAACAATGCCCAACCATGAATATTTGCCAACGATGCTAATAGACTACACCCATGTACATGCCTATACCCCAGATTCAGCTAAGTCTCTATTGGAGTCGCAAGATTTCTGGGTTGAAGAAATAATTGATAATATACATGGAACCATAGCCTTGAAGTGCAGGACTTTGAAAACAGAGGAGGTGGCAGTATGAACGATCCAAGAATCTCTTTTGTTTATAACAGTGATATACGCAATAATGGGACTGCTACTCTGGCATATAACTCCGTAAAGCATCAATTAGGATGGGGAAGCACGGTTGACAGGTGGAGGCCAGAAGGCGAATTACCTGAAAGAGAATTGTATATTTACGTAGACGATGGTAGAGATGATCTAACATGGGAATGTCCCGGTCCATCTGCATATTGGGCTGTTGATACGCATTTAGGATACGATTATCGACTTTGGAAAGCCAAGCAGTTTGATAAAGTCTATTGCGCTCAAAAAGAAGGCGCAGCTAAGATGAAGAAGGATGGGATAAAAGAAGCTTATTGGTTGCCTTTGGCATGCAATCCAATGGCACATCCCAATCTTTCTGAAATGATGTTACATAAAAATAAGGAAGATCATACTTGGGGAAAGGGATTAGACAAAAAATACGACCTTTCTTTTGTAGGATTCTTAAACCAAGGAGATGGAACAGATGAGTCTAATGACAGAATAGAATGGTTAGATCATGCGTTTAAGAACTTTCCTAATTCTTGGCTAGCTTTTCAATGCTTTTTTGAAGATATGGCAGTACGTATCATACGAGGTAGGCTTGGATTTAACATTAGCATTCGCAATGATTTAAACATGCGATTCTTTGAAATACTATCTACAGGGACTTGTCTACTAACAAATACCAATGTAGAAGGCATAGACGATCTTGGCTTTGAAGATGAGGTGCATTTTATAGGATATGACAGCAAAAATGAACTCGTTGACAAAAGCAAGTTTTATTTAGACAATCCTGTAGAACGAGAGAAAATAGCCCAAGCAGGACATGATAAGGTTCGCGCTGGACACACATATCACCAAAGAATGCAACGTATTTTGGATGATTTTAAAATTGCAGCATAAAATTGGGGTGGGCTGGTAAGTTTGGGCTTAACTCTTAATCCTTGAGGGTCTTATTGGTCCACCCTTTTATTCATGGAGATCACAATGGAATCGTATTGGAGTACTACTAAAGCAGGAACCGACTCAGGTGCCACTGCTACGAAAGCTGCTCAAGACAATAGAATGTATGTGGTAACTGCTGTATCTGGACACGTAGATGCAGATTCAGTTATTACTGTTAAGGATGGAACTACTATTGTTTGGGAAAGCAAGGTAGACATTAGCATAGAAGGAACTTCGTTCCACTTTGCAGGGCTGAACCTAGCATGCAGGATGGGTAACAAAGCAGAAGGAGCCTTGGCTTCTTCAAGCGCAGACTGCCAGATCACTATTTCAGGTATATAAAAAGGAGCCTATTGTGTTAAAACCCTCAACAAAGCCCGCAGTTAGTATTGACAATGTGCTGACAAAAACCTTAGAAGAAGACGTACGTGCTGGTCGAGCCAGCTTAGACGATGGTGTCTTGCTTCCTCTTTCTAAGAGTGACAAGTCAAAGATTGTTTACAGAAAATATGAAGCACAGTCTCCAGACCTGTCCGATACGGCCCATCGGGAATGGGAAACAACAATGGTAGCTCATCCAAAAGTAGCTATATTAGGTATGGAAGAAAGACTACTGGACGATGATATCATTGGCGTTTCAGAAGACGATGGATTGATTATGCATTTTGTAGGCACTGCTGAATCTACCGTTGCTATTGATATGAATAATGGCAGGGTTATAAAAGAAGAGGAAGCAGAGCTTTTAGAAGAGACAATGGATGTTCAGCTTCCTCGTTATACAGAATGGTGTTTTAGACTTGGGACCGTGAAGCTAACTAATGGGCCAGAAGCACGGCGCAAGCTTGCTGAGACATACGAGCGGCAGAAGAACATGGAACAAGCTGAGATGTTCAATTCGATGGAGCAGTTCTTTGGTAAGCTTATGACTCGCTTAGACGGGATGGGAGAAGCCTCTAACGATCCCAATAAGGTTGCTATTAAAGATGGCGAAATGGTAGATCCTCAGTCTGTAATGCAGCAAATGTTACAGAAAAATTCGCCAGAACAGATTAAAGCCTTATTGGATATGGAAACCCCAGACGATCAAGAGCCTCTTAGCGAACAAGAAATAGCTGAAGAGCAGGAGATGTTAGAGAAAGAAGAGCAAGCAGTAAAAGAACTGGAAGCAGAGACTACTAAGGCAAAATCTAAAAAGAAATAAAAAGAATGCCGACATTTAAAGACCTATATACACATCTTAATTTGCTAGCATCTGAAGAGGATGGCGATGATTTTCAGGTTATGGCAAAGAGAGAGATCAACTTTACATATAGAGAGATTCTTGCAGAAGGAGACAGCGATCTAGAGCGTAGGGAGTTTGAGCTTACGACTGTTTCTGGAATTTCTAAGTATGGAATGCCTATATATGTATCACAGGTATTAAACATAGAAGATGATACCAATGATAGGTCTATTAACCTGAGAGGTCCACACGAATTCGACAGGAATCGTGCTGGCCTTTCAGAGTCTGGCACTCCATTAAATGCCTATTGGTTTGGAGAATATGGAGTGCAGAAGCAGCCAGTAACGGCTGGAAAAATATCTGTAGTTTCTTCCTCTACTTCAGATGTTTCTGGAGGTAATTACAGTATTATAATTAATGGAATGTCCTCTGGTATAGACATGAGAGAGTCTATTAACTTTAATGGCACAACTGAGGTAGAGTCTAATAGTAGTTTTGATGCTGTATCTAATGGAATTGGCATTAGAAGGCTTGTTTTGTCCAATGCTAGCAGTGCTGAATTTGCTGGATATGTAACAGTTAAAGATATATCAGATAATACATTAGCTGTTATCCCTCCATTCTGGGGCAAGTCTCCATCTTATCAGTGGTGGGAATTCGATTACACTCCAGACACAGCTATGACTTACGTTGTTCGATGTCTTGCACAAAAACCTCCTCTAATCAATGATGACGATTGGCCTGAGATACCAGAAGACTATCACGATCTTTTGGTTCTTGGACCAGAGGCAATATTATTGGCTGGCAAGGGCAAGGAGTCGGCATCGGCTGCTGCTAGGCAGAAATATCAATTGCGAAAAGAAGCATACTTGGGCAGGAAACAGCATAAAGGAGTTAGGTCGAGGTCTTTTAGGAATGTATCTAATAGGTATGTTTCCCGTGGCAGCGGAGAAAAAATACCTAATGCGAGTAATTCATAATGGTAACACCTGTTAACAAGACATCTTTAGAAAAGACTCCTATTTATAGATTGAGAGGATTGAAAGATAGGTTGGTTTACCCTCATCCAGATCTTTCTCCAGAAAATTGCACTTCTATATCAAATATTAATTTTTCTGAGAAGAACTTGGCTTCCTCGCGCAATGGGTATGAAAAGTATAACACAACACAAATTCCATCTTCAGAGCCAATGATGGGATTTATTGAAGAAACCTTTGCATCGCATGGAGAAAAACGCCTTTTCTGTACTCCCGATAAGATCTACACCGATGATGGGTCAACTAGGACAGATATAACAAGTAGTGTATCTTTGTCGGGAAGCAACGATGAATACTTTAAACTAGACTTTGTTCAAGACACTATCGTAGGGACAAATGGAAAAGATAATTGCTTCAAGTGGGCAGGAACTGGAAACGCAGCAGCTTTCACCTTTGCCTCTGATTCAACGGCGTTTACTGCCGCAGAAGGCTTGGTGGAACACAACAATGCCTTAGTCGTATTAGTGCCAACTATTTCTTCAAGTAAGAAGCTAACCCGTATTCTTTGGTCAGACGTAAATACAAAAGATTTTACGGGAGATATTACAAGGTATCCAGCTAATAGCAGGTATGAAGTTGGAGGAGAAAATAGCGCACCTATCATTGGTGGATTAGATAATTGGGGCAAGCTGTGGATAGCTAAAGCTGATGGTATCTATCCCGGTAGATTGGAATATAACTCTGGATATATAGAGTATGTACCTGATGAAGACGTAGGAAATCTACGGGGATTTCATCCAGTATCTAAAACTTCTATGGTCGCTAGGCCAGAGTTTATTTTTGGTATTTCCAGAGAAGGAGGCTATGCCATAACTCCAGATGGAAAATTTGCTATAGTAACCAAGGATATAGACTTTCAAGATACATTTAACATGAGCCGTTTGCAGTATTCCGTTTCTTCTATTAGGGAGAAAGAGCATCAGGTTCGCGTGTTAATGTCTTCTACTTCTAATAGTACTGGACATGACTTGATTTTATCTTGGGACTGGGAAAATGGTGACGTTTCTATAGACAAGCATGAAACAACGAAGATGAGCTATATAAGCCATTATTTTGACAGTGGAACAGAATACGATCTACTGGCTGGCTACAGCAGTGGGTATATGTATAAATCAAACACTGGGACAGATGACGATGGAGCAAGTATCCAGTGGGAAATAGAAACAGCACCAAATGATTTGGGATTTCCCGGCATAGAAAAAACCATACATAATGTTGTTTTGTATTATAGGGATGTTGGGGACGGGCCACAATCAATAACACTTCAATTAATACGTGATGAAGGCATACGTGGATCACGAACAAAAACTATGGAACTTGGGACTGATCTTCAGTATGACGAGGGTCGTATTTACGATACTTCGCTAAGATATCCCGGTGGAGGAAACGATAGAAAAATTTGGGGATGTAATAGAACGGCATTGACTGCTGGATTTAAGATAACAGGCAGTTCTACCGTAAGCTTGGTAGGATATCAAGTTTGGTATACCGTAGACGATACAACCGCTAACACAGCAGCATAAGGAATACTATGGCCACTGTAACCGTTCCAACTACTTCAACCCTGCCCGTAGCGGGTGGAGACATAATAGCTGCACCGCTAAACGGATGGATAACTAATCTACGAACCTTCATAGAAAGCAATAACATTGATGAAAATAACGTAGATTATACGAACTCAGATGGCATAGTGGTTATGGGTCAAGCCCAGACCATCACTGGATTAAAAACATTTGAGAACACCTCTGCTGCGGCTGGAGGAGTCAGAACTGCTGCTATCTTTGCCATAGACCCTGCTTCTGGCACTCCTACAGATGGAGATGGAGTAGAGCTTTTATTTAATGCAGATGACGATGAGGGCAATGTAGCTACTATCGGTGAGATAGAAGTCATTATGACGGACACCGATAATGGCGATGAAGATTCAGAGATAAAGATTAAAGCTTTGGTCGGAGGATCTGCTGCGGAATTCATGGTAGCTGGAACACCAGCAGATGGTGCTGGCAGGGTTGTCTTTAATGATGGATCTGCTGATATAGACTTTCGCATAGAAACAAATAATATTGCCAATGGATTTGTAGTAGATGCTGGATTAGACACCTTTGCCTTTGGTGCTGCTGGTGCTGATGATAAGTTTGTTACCATAAGTCCTCCTGCTGCCTCCCATACTGCAACCAATAGCACTTATGCTCTGCATGTTACTGCTGGTGGAGCGCAGACGATTCCTTCTGGAACTACCGCTTTAGTTGCGAGTGTTGCCATTGAAGAACCAAACATCACAGCCACTGGTACCGTAACCAATGCGGCAACTCTATATATCAAAAATGCCCCGACTGAGGGTGGAAGCAATTATTCTTTGTGGGTTGACGATGGGGCTGTAAAGCTTGACAGCACTCTCGCCGTAGTAGGAGTAGGAACCTTTACGGCACAGTCAGTTCATACTGGAGGCATTCAAAGCGGATCAAATATTGTTTC
>TARA_R110002020_G_scaffold410587_4_pt1 | contig 12725 bp, 12 predicted proteins | sample TARA_R110002020 | Tara Oceans TARA_R110002020 (sample SAMEA4396489) | marine metagenome | biome: Westerlies Biome; feature: [MES] marine water layer (ENVO:01000295) within the mesopelagic zone...; material: water (ENVO:00002006), including particulate matter (ENVO:01000060) such...
GGTGACATGGATGAAGAAATGCATAAAGAAGAAACTTCTGAGCCTCACGGTAATATCGGTCAACATACTCCAGAAGGAGAACCTCTTGGTTTCTTAGAAGGAGATATGGAAGAAGACATGACTGAAGAAGATCTCGAAGAAATGCTTAAAGAGATGGAGAAGGAAATGCATGAAGGAGATATGGAAGAAGGTGAAAAAATGCATGAAAAAGATGATATGCATGAAAAAGAAATGGATGAAGAAAAACATCACGAAGAAAAACACCACGAAGAAAAAATGCATGAAGAAATGGATGAAGAAAAACATCATGAAGAAAAAATGCATGAAGAAGTATCTGATGAAGATTTAATGGATCTTATTAAAGATGTTGTTAAATCTATGGCAGATGCTGGTGAGCTAGAGGGTGTAGAAGTTGAATTCGATGAAACTGAAGAAGGTGAAGAAGAAGAAATAGAAGCACCTGAAGCAGAAGAAGAAGAAACTGAAGAATTAGCTGAAGTTAAAAAAGAAAACGCTGAATTAAAAGAAGCAGTAGATTTCTTAACTACTCAGCTTAATGAAATTAACGTACTTAATGCTAAATTACTTTACGTTAACAAAATTTTCAAAGCTAAAAACTTGTCAGAAAGTAGAAAAGTTAAGCTATTATCTCAATTCGATGGAGCCAGTTCCATTAAAGAGGTAAAATTAGTTTATAATACTGTAGTGACTAACTTGGCAGAGGAAACTAAAGTTACTAAAAAGTCATCTTTGAAAGAAGGTGTTGGTAGGGCATCAAAACCTAGCGGAGTTTCAAGTAGGAAACCAATTGTAAATGTTGATCCAACGGTTTCAAGGTTTCAAAAACTCGCAGGTATTAGATAATTTTTTAACAAACAACAATGGCAAATTTAATTAACAACTTGTTAGAAAGCTCTGCTTCAGGATGGAAATCCATGCAGGGCGATGCGGCGCGCTTAGCTGGCAAGTGGACTAAAACTGGTCTACTTGAAGGAATTGAAGGCGAAGTAGAGCGCAATAATATGGCTATGATTCTTGAGAATCAAGCTAAACAACTGGTAGTTGAGCAATCATCTACACAAGGAGGTTCAGCATTTACTGCTAATGCAGGAACTGGTGCTAACTGGGCAGGAATTGCTCTTCCGTTAGTAAGAAAGGTATTCGGACAAATCTCTTCTAAAGAGTTTGTTTCGGTACAACCTATGAACTTACCCTCAGGCCTTGTATTCTTCCTTGATTTCCAATATGGAGGTACAGGAGATGCAACTAATAAAACTTTTACGGCTGGTGGTAATGTATTTGAATCAGGATCTATGTATGGTCTTACTGAAGGAGGAGGAGACCCATCAGAAGGTCTTTATGGAGCAGGTAGATTTGGTTATTCATTAAACCAATTCTCTTCTTCTAATTTGACTTTCCACTCTGGATCTGCTTCTACTTATGCTGTTAATACAGCATCTAAAGCTGTATGGTCTGATGTTCAGTATAATTCTGATCTTTCAGCTTCTGTTGCTGCAGGAAATCTTACTAAGATTGTAGTAGATGCAACTGATTTAACTACACCAGATCTTAGAGCAGTAAGATCATTTGTACTTACATCTGGTTCAAGCTTAACAAATATTGCTAATTCATTACCAAAGTATACTACTACTAGAGACGGTGATACTAAAGTAGTATTTGTATTTGATAATCAGATTCGTACGATTATGAAAGATACTCGTACAGATTATAACTGTTTCTTCTATAAGCAGCCTGAAGATAATTCTAGAGGTGATTTTGAAGATAATTCAAGTGCAGGTCGTCCAAATGCAAGAACACAAGCTACTGATGCATTAAATATTCCTCAAGTAGATGTGAAGCTTAAGTCTGAAGGTATTATTGCCAAGACACGTAAGCTTAAAGCACAATGGACTCCTGAATTCGCTCAAGATTTGAATGCTTACCAAGCACTTGATGCAGAAGCTGAATTAACATCTATTATGTCAGAGTATATCGCTCTTGAGATTGATCTTGAGATTCTTGATATGCTTATTGTAGATGCAACAGCAGCTGATGAGCACTGGTATGCTACAAATAACCGAGCATTAAATTCTACTAAAACAGGATACGATGATGCTGGATTTTATAATACTCAAGGTCAATGGTTCCAAACCTTAGGAACTAAGATGCAAAAAGTATCTAACAAAATCCATCAGAAAACGTTGAGAGGAGGAGCTAACTTCGTTGTAACATCTCCTACTGTAGCTACTATTTTGGAATCAATCCCAGGATTTGCTGCAGGTGGAAATGGCGATGCCGCTCAAGCTACTTATGCTTTTGGTATTCAAAAAGTGGGACAACTTAATAACAGATATACTGTTTATAAGAACCCATATATGAATGAAGGATTAATTTTGATGGGATATAGAGGATCTCAATTCCTTGAAACTGGTGCTACTTTTGCCCCATATATTCCATTAATTATGACTCCTTTAGTATACGATCCAGAAACCTTCACACCACGTAAAGGTCTATTGACTCGATATGCTAAGAAAATGATTCGTCCAGAATTTTATGGTCGTATCTTTGTAAATGATTTGAACATACTTTAATAGTAGTTTAAATTAAAAATTAGGGGGGACTTCGGTCCCCTCTTTTTTTTATATATAAGTTGTACCTCTTATTAAAAATTTTAATATTTTTATACCTTCTTATCTTTTGTTATTAATCTATTTATTAATAACTTAACTGTTTTAAATGAATACTAATACTAATGGTTCTCAAAAAAGAAAACCAAAGAATCCAATTAAATTTAAATTACAACTTACTCAAGAACAAAAATTAGGAAAGGCAATTATCTTAGATAATAAAATTACTGTAGTAACTGGTAAAGCGGGTTCTTCAAAAACTTTTTTATGTTGTAATGTAGCTTTAGATTTATTATTTACTAAACAGATTGAAAAAATAGTTATCATGCGACCGATGATCGGTACAGAAGATATAGGACATTTACCAGGAGATATCAATGATAAAATGCAACCCTGGATGACTCCTATTATAGAAAACATGTATGATCTTTATGATAAAACTAAAATAGAAAAAGAAATAGTAGAAGGTCGTATTCGAATTTTACCTTTACAATTTACTCAAGGAGTAACTTTTAGAAACTCTGCAGTATTAGTAGATGAAGCTCAAAATTGTACTAAAGAGCAATTAAAAATGATTCTCACTAGAACCGGAATCGATTCTAAAATAATGATAGCAGGCGATCCTCAACAAATACAAATAAGAAAAAAATCAGATTCAGGTTTATCTAAATTAATAGATGTAGCAGAAAGAATTGATAAATTAGCATTAGTTCATTTAACATCTAATTATAGAGATCCAATAGTTGAGCAAATAATAAATGAATACGATAATTAAAATGTAAATTATAATATTTTTTTGATATTTATAATAGATCAACCTTTTAATAATGTCAGATTTAACTGTAACTATCCGAGAATCTATTATTCTACCTAATGGTAATCCTCAAGTATCAGAAAATATAAAAACTATTTCTGGAGTAAATCAAATAGCAAGACGCATTGATACAGTAACAACTAGCTTTGAAGGTACAGGTATTGAGCTTATAAGATTTGTAGATAGTGAATCAAAACAAACTGCAGGTTCATTTGTAAAAGATACAGTTAAATATATTAGAATTACAAATTTAGATACAGATAATTTTTGTGATTTATATTTAATTGATTCTGAAGAAAGTTTTACTAAATTTAAATTAGATCCCGGTAAAACTATAATGTTTAGTAATGAAGATTTTGTTGCATCATCAAATGGTGATTATGTTGCAGCTGATTACGTAGATAGTGCATATTATACAAGTTTTAAAAATTTAGATATAATTAAAGCAAAAGCTGATACAGCCAATATTAATTTAGAATACTTAATAGCATCTTCATGATATTTATAATTAAAAGAAAATGGGATTAACATACAGAAGTGTTAAAGGATCTGCCTTAACTATAACCGAGCTTGATAATAATTTTAGACATTTTACTGGATCACATACAGTAAGTGGCTCTTTAACAGTTGCAGAAACAGGATCTTTTGGTATACTTGATTATACTTCAACTACAGTCACTGGTTCTACAATAGTTCAAAGCTTTACAGTTGCTTCCGCGTCAAGTGTAACAGTTAATCATAATTTAAATTTTGATTTTCCTATAGTTCAATGCTACGGAAATGATAGAGTTCAATTTATTGCAGATATTTCATCAAGTAATGCTAATACTATTATAGTAGGACCATTTACCCAATCAACATCGGGAAGCATAGTAATTTCTAAATTAGTATAAAAAAAATAAAATGCCAAAAATATACGGAAAAGTAAACATCATAAACGGATTAGATGTTATAACTGGATCTTTAAGTTTACTAAGGGGTGATGTAATAATCCCCTCTGGAAAATTAGTAACAGATGTTATTTCCCCCAGCCAAGTAGATGGAACTATTAATTTAGCAGCCCCTATATCGGGTGCTCTTTCTGTAAATGTTGTTACAGTAGTACCTACAGGTTCCTATTCAATAGGATCTACTTCAGGTTCATTATCAGGTTCAACATATTATCTAGATACACCAAATAATTCTATCGGATTGCTACAATATGCAGTTAATAATGTGGAAGAAGGAAATTCTAATCCTACAGGTTCATTATGCTTGAGACTACCAGCACCTAGTACTGGTCAAACAGTAACAGTAAATAATAATACACCTAGAAATCTAAGAATATTTTGTTCATCTTCAGCAGGTAGATTTACAGAGGGAGCAACAACAGCAATAACGAGAGCAACTAGTGGATCGGCATTTATATTACCACCTGGTCCTAATTCAGCTACATTTGAATGTGTTCAAAATCCTACACAAGGAGTTTGGAATGTTACCTTTCCTCCTGGTACAACACAGGATATAGAATGTGAATTTCATATAGACCATGTATCAGGTTCAGGAAATTCACAAGCGGCATTTAATATAACTCCTAATTCATCAGATCCTTATCAAAATAGGGCTATGAAGATAAGAGTAGAAGGAGTTTATGATAGCTTTACTGGAGATAATACAAGACCAAGAGTAAGATATTTTGAAACTGGTAGTGTAGAGAATAATTTCAATATTGGAGGATATCATACTGAAGGTGGTGTAGGTCAACCAGGTGCGTTATATCCCAATACTGCTTCATCCTCTCCTTATTATATTTCTCCCACTGAAGTTAGAGACCCTAATGATTTTTTCACACAATTTGCTGATCCATACACCTATATTGATCGTATCCAATTACACTCAAATATAACTTCTTCTGATTATTTCCAACCAGGTGGTGGTTATGATGACGGCGGTTTACATGTAATAGGAACCGAAAAATTTACTACTCCCTATCCCCAATCAGGATATCCATATGGTGTTTTAAACTATACAACGCGTAACTATTTATTCAATCCTACATCATGGAGAAGAGATGTTTATATAGATCAAAATATTTTACAATTAGTAAGTTCAGGACAAGTTGCCCCACAAAATGCCTTTGAATTAGAAAGAAAATCTTCAAATACTAATCCTAATGACCCCTCCGAAGTAAATAGAGTAGTTCCATCACAGAATCCACCACTATATGATTCAACTAACCCACAAATAGGAGCTTTACATACTGAGTATTTTGATACTAACGAGAATCCTAATAATCCCATAAACACTAATCCAGTACCTGCTGGAGCATTAAATGGTAGGTCTATGGTATATATAAGAGAACAAATACCAGGTACAAATGATTATGTAGATACTAATAGATATTTCTCTCCTACATATTCCTTTTATGTTTCAATTCCTAGCTGGTATGCTACTAAAACTTATAAATTTAGAATGATTACTACAGTAAGAGTTGCTTAAAAAATACAAAATACTAAAAAATGAAGCTAAATCAATATATACAACTTTATTCAACATTAGGTAGCACCGCTTCTACAGCAAGTTTGGAGGTATCTTCTTCTGCACAGGTGTCTTCTAGCCTTATAGACTATGAATTTAACTATACTCCTCCTGTCTCTTTAGGTTTATCAGGTTCACTGAGTGCATTAGCTATCAGATATAATGCAGCAACTGGATCCCTTACATCTAGCTTAGCTACTAGATATATAGAATCATCTTCCCTCGGTCCAGTTACCCAAAGTATTTTTAATATAGGTTCATTAACAACTGGTTCTAATCTTAATACTCGACGCTCCTTAATAGGTGATAGTACAACTGACATTGAAGGTATCAATATTAATATTACAGGTAATATAACAGCATCTGGTGATATAAGTTCAAGTTTAGATGTTCATGGGCAAAAATTTATAAGTAACGGCAAAAATGTAATATCATACAATACTGCTGATGATACTGTAACTGTTAATTCTGGTTTAGGTAATTTATTTTTAGCAGGTAATGTCACAGCATCATCAACAGGACAAGGTAATATAAGTGCAAGTGGTGATGTATTTGGTGATAGATTAGTTGTTGGTACAAGAGTTGAAACTCCTAGAGTTAGTGTAGGAGACGGTACACAACTTTTCGTAGGCGATACACAAGGAATGCGTCTAGAAGGACCAGTAACTGCATCTACTCACATAAGTTCAAGTGGAGATCTAACAAGTAATAAATTAACTGTAGCAAGTAATGAGATTAACTTTACTAATCTCCCAACATCAGATCCAGGTGTAGTAGGTCGTTTATACAGAGATGGTGGAACTGTAAAAATTTCTATATAAAATTATATATCAATTAATCTAGTAAGTGTTTATTTAAAGCAAATAAATAAATATTAAAATTTAGCTAACTATTTATAAAAAAAGATAGTATGGCTAACATTCCTATATGGCCGGGTTCATCTACATTTGCAGCCGGCGAAACACCTTTTGGATTTTATGATTTAGATCCTGATTTTCAAACTGATGCTGATAAAGTAGCTACGTTTGTAACAAGAAGATTAGGTTATCCATTAATGGATGTTGAGCTACAAGATATAAACATATATGCTGCTTTTGAAGAAGCTGTAACAACATACGGCAATGAATTATATGCCTATAAAGTACGGGAAAACTATTTGTATACTGAAGGAAATTCTACGTCTATTACAGCGAATAATAAACTAATCTCTCCTAATATGGGCACTACGATTCGAATTGCTCAGCAATATGGTGAAGAAGCGGGAGTTGGTGGAGATGTAAAATTTCATACTGGTTCTATAGATCTAGTACGTGGAAAACAATATTATAATTTAGATAATTTTGCCACAAAAGAGGGTTTAGAAACTTATGATTTAGAAATAAAAAGAGTATATTATGAATCGCCTCCTGCAGTAACAAGATTTTTTGATCCTTATGCTGGTTCAGGAACAGGTATGATAAATATGCTAGATTCTTTTGGATTTGGTCAATTCTCTCCTGCTATTAACTTTCTGTTGATGCCAGTATCATTTGATATGCAAAGAATACAAGCTATTGAATTTAATGATCAAGTTCGTAAATCCCAGTACTCATTTAATATAGTAGGAAATGAATTACAAATATTCCCTATACCTGATGGATCAGTTTCAAAATTATTTTTAAAATATATTAAGAAATCAGATAGAAATAATCCATATAAAAATCCACAAGGATCAGGAGTTATAACAGATGTATCAAAAGTACCCTATCAAAATCCTGAATATATGCTAATAAACTCTATAGGTAGAAAATGGGTTTTTGATTACTCCTTAGCATTATGTAAAGAAATGTTAGGTTATATTAGAGGAAAATATCAAGTTGTACCAATCCCAAATGCTGATACCACTTTAAATCATGCTGATTTAATTACAGCAGCTACTGCAGAAAAAAATTCTCTAGTAGAAAGATTAAGAGCATATTTTGAAGAAACTTCAAGAGAAAAATTACTAGAAAGAAAAAATTTAGAAGCTGATGCAATAAATAAAGATTTAGGATATTCACCTTACGTAATTTATATAGGATAACATGGCAATATTTGGTAGAGATAGAGATATATCATTATTTCGTAACATTAATGAAGAATTACTTAGAGATGTTATTACACAACAATGTGCATACTATAAATTTAGATTAGGTGAAACTAAAGTAAATATCTACGGAGAATCAGCAGGAGTAAAATATTATAACGAACCGGTATTATTAAATTGCTTAATTAATAGATCTGATCAAGAATTTACTAGTGGAGATTTCGGTGTAAATCACAATCAAAATATTGAATTCTACTTTTATAGACAATTTTTACAAGATGCTAGTTTAGTAGTACAGCCTGGTGATATCATTCAATATTATGAAGATTATTTTGAAGTACATGATGTGGTAGATAATCAATTATTTGTGGGTAAAGATCCATCTTTTCCATATGATACTAATCCATGGAATCCTGGATTAGAAAATTTTGGACAAAACGTATCAGTAATAGCTAAAACATTTTATCTACCAGCTGATAAAGTACAAATAACATTAGAAAGAGGAAATGCCTAATTATAGAAAACCAATACCGAAAACACAAAAAGAGATATCTAAAAATCTTCAACAACCTTATAATGATGGAGAAGGAAGATTTATAGGTCAAAATCCTAATTTTTCATCTAATCCTAATGAACTTGAATCAGGTATAAATTTTAATAGAGCTGAAAAAACATCGCTTAAAAATGATACAGCAAAAATACAAACTATTAGTATTCAAGATATTGATGAAGCTATAATGTATTATTTTGAAAACGTAATTAAACCAAGAGTAATTCAAAATGGTAATACAATAAAAGTGCCTGTAATATATGGTGCTCCTGAGAGATGGAAATCAGTACAAAAAGATGGTTTTTATAGAGATAAAAAAGGTGCGATAATGTACCCACTAATTATGTTTAAAAGAACTTCAGTACAAAAAAATAAAAATTTAACTAATAAATTAGATTCTAATAATCCTAATGTATATACTTTTACACAAGATAATTATACCCAAAGAAATTTTTATTCAAATTTTAATGTATTAAATAATAGAATACCACAAAAAGTTAAACGTGCAATAGTAGTTCCTGACTACGTAAAGTTAGTTTATCAATGTGCAATACAAACTTACTATGTAGAACAATTAAATAAAATAATTGAAGATATTAATTATGCTTCTTATTCATATTGGGGAGACCAAGAAAGATTTAAATTTATATCAGCAATAGATAGCTTTGAAATAGTAACAGAATTAAATACAGGTCAAGAAAGAGCAGTAAAATCAACCTTTCAATTAACTATGGATGGTTATTTAATACCTGATAATATACAAAAAGATACTGCTTCGATAAAAAAATATTCTGATAAATCCTCAGTTACATTTAATATGGAAACTGTTAAAAATATAAATGAAATTTAGTTATGGCTCGAATAAAAGTTTCTAGACCTGCTATAATTGATACCCCTGCATCTTTTACTGATTTAACAGCTACAGGTGATCTAACTATCTTAGGATCAGCATCATTTAGCGGATCATTTACTTTTTCAGGTAGTTTTGATGGAGGTAATGCTACTTTTAATAATATTACAGCATCTGGTAATATAAGCGCAAGTAGTACTGGTTCATTTGCACATATACAACTACCAGGGCAAGGTAAAATAGCATTTGATGATACTAGCCCTTCGGACCAATTTATTACTGGGTTTGATAATCTTATACAGATAGATGCTGATCAAATTTTAGATTTATTAGCACGCACTCATGTGAAACATAATACACCATTAGTGATAAGTAGAACCAATGGAACTGTGTATAATTTTACTGGTTCTATGAATATAACTTCTAGTACCGCTGGGAGTCTTAACGCATCATTAAATGTAGAAGGGCCTATTACTGCATCTATACTAAAAGCTAATACTAGTACTCAATTAACATTAAGCTCTTCTTTTAGTACTACTTTAAATTTTAGTATTAATAGAATAATGATAACTCATTCAGTACAACCATTAACAATGTCTATAGATGCTGGTGCTAGTATATTGGGAAATGTTATTATGACTGACATATCCGCTTCAGGTTTAGATTTAACTTCATCTGAATTTAAAATTTTAAATGGTACGTTTGATACTACTAAAAGAAATTATGTATATTATCATTATATAGGAAACGATACAGCATTAGTTACAATTAACCAGGAGTCATAATGTCAATGATAGCAGCATTTTTTAGTTCAACTGCTAAAGCAGCAGGACAAACTTTTTTACTAGATCAATTTGGAGATAATATAAGAATAGCATATTCAGTTAGAAAATTATCTTCAACTTATTCAGGAGCTGCAATGAGAGTGCGAGAATCATCTGGTAATACTGAAGCAGATATTGGATTTGATTCAAATGGAGGTTTAGATGAAACAGCATTGTTGTCTCATGTGGGTTCAAATAATGGTTTTATTACAAAGTGGTATGATCAAAGTGGTAATGGTGGTAACTTAGAACAAACTACAACAGCAAACCAACCTCAAATTGTATCAAGCGGCGCAGTATTAAAAGAAAACGGTAAACCAATAATCACAGGACTAGCAGCAAGTAATGGATCACATTTAGATCTTTCGGGAACAAAAACCGATTACTTACCATCAACAGGACAACATTATTTCTTCTCAGTAAGTAAGATATCCACAGATAGAGCTATCATATATCGAGAGAATACAAGATTTCAATTAATAGCACAAAACGGTAATACATCAACAAATACAAGAAATGATCCTAATTATTTGTCAAATACCTATAGAAAAAATGGCGCATCATATTCACCAACTAATAGAGGAGAAGTACGTACGAGTTTTATTTCACAACATTTATTAACTATTGATGGTAGTTTAGACAACTCTGTTAGTTCTTTTATATTAGGTTATGGATCATTTTCATTTGCTAATTATAGTATGCAAGAGTTTATTGTATATGATGGCGATAAATCAAGCGATGAATCTGATATAGAAACAGCAATAAATAACCATTACTCAATTTATTAATTATGCATTTATATTACGAATATCCAAACTCAAGCTCAGCTTTAGCAGCCTCTGCAGATGTTTATGATCTAAATGCTCCTCCAAGAGACCAAAGAACATCATTATATGCTTATAGTGTATGTCCTCATACAGGAAGCACTGATCCTAGATGTTTAGTAATGTATACTGATGATCAATATTTTAATACTGGTTCTATATTTGATGGAGTATCTACTTTAACTAACCAACAAGCTATAGAACAAGGGTATTTTGTATCTGGTTCACCTGCTTATGATGATGGAGGAATAGATTAATTTTATAACTATTTATAAATAAAGTAATGGCAAAACAATTATCAAAAACTGATATACTTGACGGACAATTAGCAACTGCAGCACAAGTAACACAATCTATAGATGCTCTTACAGGAGATGACGGATATGATATAACTATATCTGGATCATTAGTAGTAACTGGATCTACAGATTTAAATGGTAATTTAGCTATTACAGGATTTCCAAATGTTTCAGCCTCTCTAGCAGCATCAGGATTAGGTAATGGCTTTCCTTTTACAGGATCTGCAGGAATAACAGGGTCCTTAGAATTAACAGGTTCATATAATGTTCTAGCATCGGAAGGATCTAATTTATCTTTAGAAGTAAACGAATCTGCTTCATTTCAATTTTTAACTGGAGGTCCTAACACAGGATCATTTATAATTCAAACGTCACCTGATATAGGTAAAGGAGAATTACAAGTATTTACAGGTCAAGGTAATGCAACAATAGCATCACAAAATATACCAAATCAAATATTTGGTGTAAAATATACAACAGGTTCAAATGCATCTGAAGGAGAGCTTACAATGACTGTAGGTAAACGTGATTTAACTAATATAGGTAGCTCAAACTTAAATAATTTTTATGTAGCTTACGAACCATCTGGAATACTAACTAATGCTCAAGGTGAATTAGAATTTCATTTAGGAGATCATTTTAAGGTTGGGAATGGAATTGTACTAGAATATAGAGGAGGTGCTAGTGGTACTACACAAACATCATCATTTGCAGGATATTTCTCTTCATCAGCTTTTCCTAATCAACAACAATATACAAGACCATTTGCTATTAGTACTTTAACGCAAGTAAATGATTCTAATCCTGCGTTTGTAATTAATAAAAATATCGATTTTCCAACAGCATCTAATTTTAGTGTGGATTATGGTGGTAATGTAAATGCATCTGGTAACATAAGTGCAAGTGGTGATATATCTGGAGATAAACTTATTTCAAATAATATTCAGGTTGTTAGACATACTAGTAATACTACATTTTTAGGTAAAGCAGGTACATTAACTAATATAGCGGGACCTATAACAGCATCTAGTAATATAAGTGCAAGTGGAGATATAGTAGGAGCAACCTTTGGTAATTCATCAGGAAATATAATATTTACTGGCAATGTAAGTGGCAGTGGAACTAATTCTTCTTATTTTGGAGATGAATATAATGCCCATGGTGGAGATGCGAATTCCGGATTTACTTTATTATCCTTGGGATCTAAACCAAGTATACATGCCTCAGGAGCTTCTCTTAAAATAGGTAATACTACTAACTCAACACAAACAGGTATAGATTTAATAGGTGAAGTAACAGCATCTGGTAACATAAGTGCAAGTGGTCATTTAGTAGTAAATGAAATACAAACCCCC
>TARA_R110002020_G_scaffold112746_42_pt1 | contig 12720 bp, 10 predicted proteins | sample TARA_R110002020 | Tara Oceans TARA_R110002020 (sample SAMEA4396489) | marine metagenome | biome: Westerlies Biome; feature: [MES] marine water layer (ENVO:01000295) within the mesopelagic zone...; material: water (ENVO:00002006), including particulate matter (ENVO:01000060)...
GAACCGCTACGAGGAAATCTTCGAGCTCGTCCAGGCCGAGCTGCGCCGTTCCGGTTTCGAGGAACTGGTGCGCGCCGGCCTGGTGCTGACCGGCGGCGCCTCGCGCATGGAAGGCGTGGTCGAGCTGGCCGAGGAAATGCTGCACATGCCGGTGCGGGTGGGGATTCCCCAGCACGTTTCCGGCCTGGGCGAAGTGGTCGGCAACCCGGTGCACGCCACCGGTGTCGGCCTGCTGCTCTGGGGCAGCCAGATTGAACACCCGCGCCGCCCGACGCTTTCGGCGGGCAAGGCCGGGACGATTTGGACGAAGTTCAAGAACTGGTACCGAGGTGAGTTCTGAACGACGTCATGGAAGCACACGCGACACCAAAGCAAAAAAAACACAAGACAAACCCTGGATTCGAATCACGGAGGACGAGGACATGGCACATTTCGAACTGATCGAGAAGCTGGCACCCAATGCGGTCATCAAGGTGATCGGCGTTGGCGGCGGCGGCGGCAACGCCGTCGCGCACATGGTCAACGCGGGCGTGGAGGGCGTTGAGTTCATCACCGCCAACACCGACGCGCAGGCAATCAAGCAGTGCGGCGCGAAGATGCAGCTGCAGCTGGGCGGCAACGTCACCAAGGGCCTGGGCGCCGGCGCCAACCCCGAGGTCGGCCGCCAGGCCGCGCTCGAGGACCGCGAACGCATCGTCGAGGCGCTCGAGGGCGCCGACATGGTGTTCATCACCGCCGGCATGGGCGGCGGCACCGGCACCGGCGCCGCGCCGGTGGTGGCGCAGCTGGCCAAGGAGCTGGGCATCCTGACCGTCGCGGTCATCACCAAGCCCTTCCCGTTCGAAGGTCGCCGCCGCATGCAGGTGGCCCTGAAGGGCATCGAGGAGCTCAGCCACCACTGCGACTCCCTGATCACCATCCCGAACGAGAAGCTGATCACCGTGCTCGGCCGCCAGGCCACCATGGTCCAGGCCTTCCGTGCCGCCAACGACGTGCTGCTGGGCGCCGTGAAGGGCATCGCCGACCTGATCGTCAGCCCGGGCCTGATCAACGTCGACTTCGCCGACGTGCGCACCGTCATGTCCGAAATGGGCCTGGCGATGATGGGCACCGGCGTCGCCCGCGGCGACGACCGCGCCCAGGCCGCCGCCGAGGCCGCCATCTCCAACCCGCTGCTGGACGAGGTCAACCTGTCCGGCGCCAACGGCGTGCTGGTCAACATCACAGCCGGCCCGGACTTCACCATGGCCGAGTTCGACGAGATCGGCCGCACCATCGAGGAGTTCTCGTCCGAGGACGCCACGGTGGTCATCGGCACCTCGCTGGACCCGGACATGCAGGACGAAGTGCGCGTCACCGTGGTGGCCACCGGCCTCAACCGCGGCGTCGTGCGCCAGCCGGTCCGGACCCCGGAGCGGGAAGTGCAGCGCGCCCCGGTGAAGCTGGTCCGCAACGCCACCACCGGCATGGTGGACGAGGCGGCCACGGCCGTGGCCAACGGCACCGCGATGCCGGGCGCCGGCCACCTGGGCCTGCGTTCCTCGGGCCGCAGCGCGGCCAGCGAACCGGCCTCGGGCACGGCCACCGCCCTGGGCGAGCTGTCCAACGAGCATGCCTACCTGGACATCCCGGCCTTCCTGCGCCGCCAGGCTGACTAAAGGAGTGAAAGGGCCGCCCTGGACGGGCGGCCTGGTGTGACCCGCGGGCCCGGCCCGCGGCGCGTGTCCCCAGGGGGAACATGGAATCCTTGGCCCGCCGGCCCGTCCGGCGGGCCCTTTTCCCGCCCCGAAACCTGAACTGGGTTGCAAAATCAATACAATTGTTTGAATGTTAGGTTTTCGTTTGTTCCACGGTGTGCTATCGTCCTCGACGGTTTTGCGCGCTCCTGCCCCGGAGACCGCCTCAAGATGATCAGACAACGCACTCTCAAGAATGTCATCCGCGCCACGGGTGTCGGTTTGCACAGCGGCGAAAAGGTCTACATGACCTTGCGTCCGGCTGCGCCCGACACCGGCATCGTGTTCCGGCGCGTTGACTTCGACCAGCCCGTGGAAATCCATGCCAAGGCCGAAAAGGTCGGCGACACCAGCCTGTGCACCGCGCTGGTGGAGGGCAACGTGCGGGTCATGACCATCGAGCACCTGCTGTCGGCCATGGCCGGCCTGGGCATCGACAACGCCTACGTTGACCTGTCCACGGCCGAGGTGCCGATCATGGACGGTTCGGCCGGTCCCTTCGTGTTCCTGCTGCAGTCGGCGGGCATCGAAGAGCAGGAAAAGGCCAAGCGCTTCATCCGCATCATCAAGCCGATCAAGGTCGAAGACGGCGACAAGTGGGCCCGCTTCGAGCCGTTCGACGGCTTCAAGGTCGGCTTCACTATCGATTTCGCCCACCCCATCTTCAACAAGGCGACCTCGAGCACCGAGATCGACTTCTCCACCACGTCCTTCGTCAAGGAAGTCAGCCGCGCCCGTACCTTCGGCTTCATGAAGGACATCGAGTTCCTGCGCGAACGCAACCTGGCCCTGGGCGGTTCGATGGACAACGCCATCGTGCTCGACGACTACCGCGTGCTCAACGACGACGGCCTGCGCTACGAGGACGAGTTCGTGAAGCACAAGATCCTGGACGCCATCGGCGACCTGTACCTGCTGGGCCACAGCCTCATCGGCGCCTTCTACGGCTACAAGTCCGGCCACGCGCTCAATAACCAGCTGCTGCGCACCCTGCTGGCCGATACCTCGGCCTGGGAAGAGGTGACCTTCGAGGACCCGGCCCTGGCGCCGATCTCGTATGCGCACCCGGCGCAGGCCGTCTGAGACCTGCGTCACACTCTTTAACGAACGTTTAACCGCAGGTTAACGACATGCCCCGGCTCCCGGGGCATCATGCCCCGTCGGTCTTTCCCCGGGGCGACTCAGCCAGCCGCAGAAGCTGGTCGCGCAGTCCCGGATCCGAGACCGACAGGGCGGTGGCCCGCAGTGAATCGCGGACTGCCTCGGAGAGTGGCCTCGGTGTTCCGGTCCCCGCGGGGATGGCGGGTTCCGGCGGTGCCACTTTCACCACCAGCGTCCTGGCCTTGAGCCCGGCCGCGGCCGCCGCGCCCAGCAGGGCATCGGCATGCAGCCGCAGCTTGGCCTTCCAGACCGGGGCGCTGACGAGGAACACCAAGTTCTTGTCATCCACATTGGCCAGTTTGCAGTGGTCGGCCAAGGTGGCGGGGAGACTCTGGCGTAACACGGGGTCGAGTTCGCCCAGCCAACGGGCGCGTTCGACCACGCTGGCAAGCCCGGTCCCGGAAAGCGCCTCGAGGGCGCGCGGGGGCAGGCTGGTCGGTGGTGACGCGCCGCGGACGAAAGGTTTGAATGAATTCGACATGATGAATGTCATCATCGCAGCAAATTTCCTCCGGTCGCCAAAAAAACTGGCGTTCGACCAGCCCAAGGTCGCCGCCACCGCCCTCGGCGGTATCGCCCTGGTGCTGGGGCTGGCCTTCTCGGCCGGCTTCCTGGCCCGCGGTGCCGACGGCGCGGCCAAGGCCGAAATCGCCCGCCTGCAGGCCGAGTTCGACCGGCAGGCGCTGGAACTGGCCGAAGCCCGCGACGAAGCCCAGCTTGAAGTGAACGCCATCGCCGCCCGCGTCGGCGAACTCCAGGCCCAGGCCAACCGCCTCAACGCCCTGGGCGACCGCCTGACCCAGGTCGGCAAGCTCAAGGACGGCGAGTTCAACTTCTCCGACCTGCCCGGCCAGGGTGGTTCGGAATCCGCCGAAGACGTGCCGTCCATGGAGCTGCTGGGCAGCCTGGACGCCCTCGAGGCCCAGTTCGCCCATTCGGGCCGCCAGCTGTCGGTGCTCGAATCGATGCTGTTCAACCAGAAGGTCGACAGCCAGGCCACCCCGCACCGCATGCCGGCGCCGGGTTACATCTCCTCCCGTTACGGCAGCCGCAGCGACCCCTTCGGTCGCGGCCGCGCCCACCACGCGGGCATCGACATCGACGCCAACTCCGGCGACCCGGTCACCGCCGCCGCCGAGGGCGTGGTCAGCTTCTCGGGCTGGCGCAACGGCTACGGCAACGTCGTCGAGATCGACCACGGCAATGGCTACAAGACCCGCTACGCCCACAACCAGGCCAACCTGGTGAAGGCCGGTGACGTTGTGCGGGCCGACCAGCAGATCGCCAAGGTGGGTTCCACGGGCCGCTCGACCGGCTCGCACCTGCACTTCGAGGTGACCCTCAACGGCCGCCAGGTCAACCCGCGCAACTACCTGGACCGGGCCCGCGGTTGAGGCCCCGGCGGGGGGCTTGATACCCCCGTCCCCGTCCCCACGTTAGACTAGACGGCCGCGACGCCCTTCCCGGGCTGCCGCGGCCTTCTTCTTTCCGCGTGAGCGTCCCGCGCTCCCCAACCGGCTTTCCCAATGCTCAACAGCTTGCTCACCCGCATCTTCGGCAGCCGCAACGAGCGCCTGCTTCGCCAGTTCCAGAAGAACGTCGCCCGCATCAACGCCTACGAGCCCGAGCTCGAGAAGCTCGACGATGCCGCCCTGAAGGCCAAGACCGCCGAGTTCAAGGCCCGGGTCGCCGACGGCGCCAGCCTCGACGACCTGCTGCCCGAAGCCTTCGCGGTCTGCCGCGAGGCCTCCCGCCGGGCCCTGGGCCTGCGCCACTACGACGTCCAGCTGATCGGCGGCATGGTGCTGCATTCGGGCCGCATCGCGGAAATGCGCACCGGCGAGGGCAAGACGCTGGTGGCGACCCTTCCGACCTACCTGAACGCGCTGTCGGGCAAGGGCGTGCACGTGGTGACGGTGAATGACTACCTGGCCCGCCGCGACTCGGCCTGGATGGGCAAGCTCTACAACTTCCTGGGCATGTCGGTCGGCGTGGTCTACCCGGGCATGCCGCACTCGGACAAGAAGGGCGCCTACGGCGCGGACATCACCTACGGCACCAACAATGAATTCGGCTTCGACTACCTGCGCGACAACATGGCGCTGGGCAAGGACGACCGCTTCCAGCGGGGCCTGAACTTCGCCATCGTCGACGAAGTGGACTCGATCCTCATCGACGAGGCCCGCACCCCGCTCATCATTTCCGGCCCGGCCGACGAGTCGCCCGAGCTGTACGTGAAGGTCAACCGCATCGTTCCCAAGCTGGTCAAGCAGGAGTCCGAGCAGGGCGACGGCGACTACTGGGTGGACGAGAAGGGCAAGCAGGCCCACCTGTCCGAACAGGGCATGGAGCACGCCGAGGAGCTGCTGCGCGAGGCCGGCATCATCGGCGAGGACGACGGCCTGTATTCGGGCAACAACCTGGCGGTGGTGCACCACCTGATGGCCGCCCTGCGCGCGCACGCCATCTACCAGCGCGACGTCGATTACATCGTGCGCGACGGCGAGGTCATCATCGTCGACGAGTTCACCGGCCGCACCCTGGCCGGGCGCCGCTGGTCCGACGGCCTGCACCAGGCGGTCGAGGCCAAGGAAGGCGTGCCGATCCAGCGCGAGAACCAGACCCTGGCCTCGATCACCTTCCAGAACTACTTCCGCATGTACGGCAAGCTGGGCGGCATGACCGGCACGGCCGACACCGAGGCCTACGAGTTCCAGACCATCTACGGCCTGGAAGTCGCCGTCATCCCGACCCACCGGCCGATGGTGCGCAAGGACCATCCGGACCTGGTGTACCTGGCCCGTCCGGCCAAGTTCAACGCGGTCATCGAGGACATCAAGGACTGCTACGAGCGCGGCCAGCCCGTGCTGGTCGGCACCACGTCCATCGAAACCTCGGAACTGCTGGCCAACCAGCTCAAGCAGTCGGGCATCCCGCACGAAGTGCTCAACGCCAAGCAGCACGAACGCGAGGCGCAGATCGTCGCCAACGCCGGCCGCCCGAAGGCCGTGACCATCGCCACCAACATGGCCGGCCGCGGTACCGACATCGTGCTGGGCGGCTCGCTCGACGCCGAACTGGCCGCGCTGGGCGAAGACGCCAGCGAAATGGACAAGGCCCGGGTCAAGTCGGAATGGCAGAAGCGCCACGAAGAGGTAAAGACCCTCGGCGGCCTGCACATCATCGGCACCGAGCGCCACGAAAGCCGCCGCATCGACAACCAGCTGCGTGGCCGTTCCGGCCGCCAGGGCGACCCGGGTTCGTCCCGCTTCTACCTGTCGCTGGAAGACAACCTGATGCGCATCTTCGCGTCCGACTGGGTGCAGAAGGCGATGCGCGGCATGGGCATGAAGGAGGACGACGTCATCGAGTCCGGCCTGGTGACCAAGCAGATCCAGAACGCGCAGCGAAAGGTCGAGGCGCACAACTTCGACATCCGAAAGAACCTGCTCGACTTCGACGACGTCGCCAACGACCAGCGCAAGGTCGTCTACCAGCAGCGCAACGAACTGCTGGAAGCCGACTCGGTGAACGACGCCATCAGCGCCATCCGCGAGGACGTGCTGGCCGAGGTCGTGCGCCGCTACGTGCCGGCCGAGTCGGTGGACGAACAGTGGGACCTGCCGGGGCTGGAACGCAGCCTGGCCGACGAGTTCGGCATCGCCGTGGACCTGCAGGGACCGGCCGCCAACGAGGAGGCGATCGACGACGAGCGCATCCTGGCGATGGCGCTGGACGCCGGCGAGAAGCTGTTCGCCGACAAGGAAGCCCAGCTCGGCGACGAGATGATGCGCCACCTTGAAAAGCACCTGATGCTCAACGTGCTCGACCAGAACTGGAAGGAACACCTGGCGCGCATGGACTACCTGCGCCAGGGCATCCACCTGCGTGGTTATGCCCAGAAGCAGCCCAAGCAGGAGTACAAGCGCGAGAGCTTCGAGCTGTTCACCGAAATGCTGGACAAGGTGAAGCAGGAAGTCGTGTCGATGCTGGCCCGCGTGCGCATCCGCAGCGAAGAGGAAGTCGCCGCGATGGAGGCCGCCGAGCGCCAGCGCGCCGCCGCCCAGGCCAACAAGATGCAGTTCCAGCACCCGGAAACGGGCGGCTACGGCACCGAGGACGAGGCCGAACAGGCCCAGGCCATGGCCGCCGAAGGCCACGGCGTGCTGGCCCCGTCGACCCGCGAGGGCCCGAAGGTCGGCCGCAACGATCCCTGCCCCTGCGGCAGCGGCAAGAAGTTCAAGCAGTGCCACGGGAAGCTGGACTGACCCCGGCGCATGCCCGGCGACCGACCTAAACCCGTGCACGTGGCCGCGGCCGTCCTCCGGGACGCCCGCGGCCGCATCCTCCTGGCCCGGCGCACCGCCGGGCGCGACCTGGCCGGCGCCTGGGAATTCCCGGGCGGCAAGGTCGAGCCGGGCGAAAGCCCGCGCGAGGCCCTGGACCGCGAACTTTACGAAGAGCTGGGCATCCGGGTCCTGGACGCCGTGCCCCTGGTGGCCGTGCCCCAGGCTTACCCGGACAAGCGCATTGTCCTGGACGTCTACACGGTTGATTCCTACGACGGCACGCCGCGCGGCCGCGAACGCCAGGCCCTGGCCTGGTCGCCGCTGGAAAAACTGCATGGTTACCCGATGCCGCCCGCCGACCGGCCGGTGGTGGGGGTGCTGACCCGGCCGCCGCGTTACCTGATCAGCCCCGAGTCGCTGCAACCGGCCGCCTGGCTGGCCCAGCTGGACAAGGCCCTGGCGGCCGGCGCCCGGCGCGTGCAGCTGCGTGCGCGCGGCCTGTCGGCCCAGGCCCTGGCCAACCTGGCCATGGACGCCCGCACCCGCTGCCACGCCGCCGGCGCCGAGCTGCTGGTGAACGGCGAAGCCGGCCTGGCCGCCGACCTGGGCATCGGCCTGCACCTGCCGGCCCGCCAGCTGATGGCGCTCTCGTCCCGGCCCTTGCCCGAAGGCCAGACCGTGGCCGCCTCCTGCCACGACGCCGACGAACTGGCCCAGGCGGAGGCCCTGGGCCTGGATTTCGCGGTGCTCGGGCCGGTGCGCCCCACCGAAAGCCACCCCGATGCCCCTGCGATGGGTTGGGAACAGTTCTCCCGCCTGCGTGAGGCCGTTTCGCTGCCGATCTATGCCCTGGGCGGCCTGCGCCCCGCCGACGTCGCCACGGCGCGCAGGCATGGCGGGCAGGGTGTTGCGGGGATCCGGGCGTTCTGGCCGAAGCCCGTGTAGGAGCGCCTTCAGGCGCGAATCTTTTGACTTTGCCTTCGGCAAAGAAGGGATTCGCGCCTGAAGGCGCTCCTACAGGGAGGCCGCGGCCAGATAGCGCGAATGCAACCGGCGGATCGCCGCCTCCAGCTCCGCCAGCGACCCATCATTGACCACCACGTCATCCGCCATCGCCAGCCGCTGCGCCCGCGTCGCCTGGGCGGCGACCATGCGTGCGGCCAGGGCGGCGTCCACGCCGTCCCGCGCCTGCAGCCGGGCGTGCTGCACGGCCTCGGGCACGTCCACCACCAGGATGCGCTGCAGCCAGGGATAGGCGGCCCGGCCGCCGCCTTCGGCCAGCAGCGGGATGGCGACCACGGCATATGGGCCGGGCGCTGAGGCGCAGGCCTCGCGCAGCCAGGCGCGGATGGGCGGGTGAAGCAGGGCTTCGAGGTCGGCGCGCGCGGACGGATCGGCGAACACCCGCTGGCGCATCGCCGTGCGATCCAGCCGGCCATCGGGGCCGATGGCCTCCGGGCCGAAACGCGCCGCCACGGCCGCCAGCGCCGGCTGCCCGGGTTCGACCACGGCGCGCGCGGCGATGTCGGCGTCGACCACCGGCACGCCCAGGGTTTCGAAGACATGGGTGGCGGCCGACTTGCCCGAGGCCACGCCGCCCGTCACCGCCACCAGGAAGCCGGCCATCGGCTCAGTTCAGGCCGCTGAAGTCGCGATAGGCCTGCAGGATCTGCGGCCCCCACATCAGCTGCACCCAGCCGGCCGCGGCCAGGTAGGGGCCAAAGGGGATGGGAGTGGCCCGGTCCTTGCCGCGCAGCGCGATCCAAAGGCTGCCGACGATCGCACCGATGAAGGATGACATCAGCACGATCGGCAGGATGCCGCCGGCGCCGCACCAGGCGCCCAGCGCGGCCAGCAGCTTGAAGTCGCCGTGGCCCATGCCTTCCTTGCCGGTGAGCAGCTTGAAGGCCCAGTACACGCTCCACAGGCTCAGGTAACCGGCCAGCGCACCGAAGATGGCCTGCACCGGCGACACGAACAGCGTCATCGTCGCCAGGCCCAGGCCGATCCACAGCAGGGGATAGGTGAGTTGGTCGGGCAGCAGCGTGGTGCGCAGGTCGATGCCCGACATCGCCACCAGCAGGCCGGTGAAGACGATGGCGGCCAGGCCCTCGGCGCCGAAGCCGAAGCGCCACATGCAGGCCGCGAACAGCAGGCCGGTGACGAGTTCGACGATGGGGTACTGCCAGGAAATCGGACTGCCACAGCCCCGGCACTGGCCGCGCAGCACCAGGAAGCTGAGCACCGGGATGTTCTCCCAGGGCGCCAGCTTGTGCCCGCACTTGGGGCAGGCCGAGCGCTGCACGACGATGCCCGGCGGCGCCGGTTCGTAGTGTTCGGGCAGTTCCAGGATTTCGCGGCTGTCGCGCCGCCACTGCCATTCCAGGCGGGGCGGCAGGCGCAGGATCACGACATTGAGGAAGCTGCCTACAAGCAGCCCGAAGGCAAGCGCGACGGCGGCCGAAAGGGCCGCCGAGGCCTGGAGCGCTTCAATCATCCAGGGTCAGACCGTGGCGGCGAGCTTGAAGATCGGCAGGTACATGCCGATGACCATGCCGCCGACCAGCACGCCGATGACGACCATGATGAAGGGCTCGAGCAGCGAAGTGAGGGCGTCGACGGAGTTGTCGACTTCCTGTTCGTAGAACTCGGCGACCTTGAGCAGCATGGTGTCGAGCGCACCGGCCTCTTCACCGATGGCGGTCATCTGCACCACCATGTGCGGGAAGATGCCGACCTGGCGCATGGCCACGTTCAGCTGGTAACCCACGGACACGTCTTCGCGGATGCGCTTGACGGCGTCGTTGTAGACGATCGAGCCGGTGGCACCGGCCACGGTTTCCAGGGCCTCGACCAGGGGCACGCCGGCCTTGAAGGTCAGGGCCAGGGTGCGGGCGTAACGGGCGATGGCGGACTGGTGCAGGATCTGGCCGATGACCGGCAGCTTGAGCATCAGCCGGTCGAGCGTGCGCTGCAGGGCCTCGGAGCGTTTGTAGATGAACAGGAATCCGAAGAAGGAGCCTGCGGCGATCAACAGCACCAGCCACCAGTAGCTGGTCATGAAGCGCGAGGCGTTCACGATCATCTGGGTGAAGGCCGGCAGGTCGGCGCCGAAGCCCTTGAACACCGATTCAAACTGCGGCACCACGTAGATGAGCAGGATGGCGCTGACCAGGATGGCCACCGCGATGACCGCGGCCGGATAGAACAGCGCCTTCTTGATCTTGCCCTTCAGGGCCTCGGTGCGTTCCTTGTAGGTGGCCACCGTGTCGAGCACGGTGTCGAGCACGCCGGCCTGTTCACCCGCGCGGGTGAGGTTGCGGTAGAGCAGGTCGAACTGCACCGGGTGCCGCGCCATCGCTTCGCTGAGCGAACTGCCGCCGGAGATGTTGTCGCGGATGTCATTGAGCATGTCGGACATGCGCGGGTTCTTCTGGCCCGAAGCCAGGATGTCGAAGCTCTGCACCATCGGCACGCCCGACTGCAGCATCGTGGCGATCTGACGGCTGAAGACCGCGATTTCCTTGGGCGACACCGCCTTGCCGGCGGCGCCGAACAGCGGCTTGGACTTGGTGCGCACCACCGTCGGGTTGATGCCTTGCTTGCGCAGCTCCGCCTTCAGCAGATTGGCATTCTTGGACTGGTTCTCGCCCTTCATCTTGACGCCGCGCTTGTCGGTGCCCTCCCAGATGAAGCTCTGCATCTCGGAGGTGCGCGTCTGGGGGGCTTTCGCTTTGACTGCGGTCGTCGCCATGGTTTAGTCCTTGGTCACGCGATTGACTTCGGCCAGGCTGGTCACGCCCTGCTTGGCCTTCCAAAGGGCAGATCTGCGGAGGTCTCGCACGCCGGCCTGTTCGGCCGCCTCCGCAATCTGGAGGGCATTGCCACCCTCGAGGATGATCTTCTGGATGTTCTCGGCCATGGGCATCACCTGGTAGATACCCAGGCGGCCCTTGTAACCGTCGTTGCAGTCGTCACAGCCGACCGGTTCGTACAGGGTAATGCCCTGCTTGACCTCTTCTTCGGTGAAACCTTCGGCCAGCAGCGCATTTTCCGGCAGCTGCACCGGCTTCTTGCAGTCGTGCAGGCGGCGGGCCAGGCGCTGGGCGATGATGACCGTGACCGACGAGGTGATGTTGTAGGGCGCGATGCCCATGTTCATCAGACGACTGACGGTTTGCGGGGCATCGTTCGTGTGCAGCGTGGACAGCACCAGGTGGCCCGTCTGGGCCGCCTTGATGGCGATTTCGGCGGTTTCCAGGTCGCGGATTTCGCCGACCATGATCACGTCCGGATCCTGGCGCAGGAAGCTGCGCAGCGCGGCCGCGAAGGTCATGCCCTTCTTGACGTTCATCTGCACCTGGTTGATGCCCGGGACGCGGATTTCGACCGGGTCCTCGGCGGTGGAGATGTTGCGCTCCTCGGTGTTGAGGATGTTCAGGCCGGTATACAGCGAGACCGTCTTACCCGAGCCGGTGGGGCCGGTGACCAGGATCATGCCGTAGGGCTTGGCCAGGGCGTCGAGGTAGATCTGCTTCTGGTCGTCTTCGTAGCCCAGCTTGTCGATGCCCAGCTTGGCCGCGCTGCCGTCGAGCAGTCGCAGCACCACCTTTTCACCAAAGAGGGTGGGGCAGGTGGAGACGCGGAAGTCCATCTGCCGGGTCTTGGAGATGTTGAGCTTGATGCGGCCGTCCTGCGGCAGGCGGCGTTCGGCGATGTCGAGCGAAGCCATCACCTTCAGGCGGGCGGTGATGCGCTGGTGCAGCTTCACCGGCGCTTTGGCGACGGTGCGCAGGATGCCGTCCATGCGAAGACGAACGCGGAATTCGGTTTCGTAGGGTTCGAAGTGGATGTCCGAGGCGCCGCGCTTGATGGAATCGAGCAGCACCTTGTTGACGAAGCGCACCACCGGGGTGTCGTCGCCGCCTTTGGCGTCGGCCAGGTTGTCCGAAGGTTCGTCCTCGCCGGAGGAGGCTTCGAGGTTTTCCAGGCCCTCGGCGTCGTCCATGGCATCGCCCATCGAGTCCGAGGCCGTGAGGGCCTGGTCGATGGTCTTGCGCAGCTTGTCCTCGTCCACGAGGATCGGTTCGACCGTAAGGTTAGCGGCGAACTTGATCTCGTCCAGGGCCCGGGTGTTGGTGGGGTCGGAGATGCCCACGAACAGCCGGTTGCCGCGCTTGAACAGCGGCAGGGCCTGGTGCTTATTGATGAGTTCTTCGCTGACGAGCTTGGTGGCGGCCTGGTTCAGGTCCAGGGCGGCCGCGTCGAACAGCGGCATGCCGAACTCGATGGCATTGGCCCCGGCGATCTGCGCCGACGTGGCCAGCTTCTTGTCCATCAGGTAACGGGTGACCGGCGTCTTGGCCTTGGTCGCCTCGTCCAGGGCCTTGCGCGCATCGGCCTCGGCCAGGTGCCCGTCCAGCACCAGCCGCCGGGCGATGCCCGTGATCCCCACCAGGTTGGCAGTTGCGTTGGCGTTCACCCTTCCTCCCCGAGCCGCGCCATGGCGGCCACTCTACCCCAAATCGGCGGGC
>TARA_R110002020_G_scaffold6721_14_pt1 | contig 12713 bp, 15 predicted proteins | sample TARA_R110002020 | Tara Oceans TARA_R110002020 (sample SAMEA4396489) | marine metagenome | biome: Westerlies Biome; feature: [MES] marine water layer (ENVO:01000295) within the mesopelagic zone...; material: water (ENVO:00002006), including particulate matter (ENVO:01000060) such...
TGGAATCTGCAAAGAACCCTGACCAGATGAGTCCATTTGTAAAGCAGTACCTGCAAAGTTACCGCTATCGTTTTGCTTTCTCAAAACATAGACATTGCCCATCTCAGTCACCCCTGAAAGACAGCTTGACTATCTTGATATCCCTCTCAGAGAAACCGAAAGACTTGTTCAACCTCATCCAATCGCCCTTGCTCTCGTTTATCAACCTGATATCTTGAGGGGCGAGGCCAAGCTTTTTGGCAATTGTGGAAACATCGTGAGGAGAATCTATGGAAAGTTTGTTTTCACTTAGATGTTTAATTATGGTAGAATCATTCTTTGCATCCTTAATTTGAAGTCTTTCCATGGTCTTTATGAGCCTGTCTTGTGCTTCTTTAACTGAGTTTTGACTTTTCATATACTCAGTTATCATTCTTTGATTTGGGTCTGTAAAAGCACTTCTGAAACGGTCCACTTGTGGTTGTGCAATTGGTGTGTTGCTCCCACCAGACCTAGCACCACCCACTCTCATGAGTTCTCTCATCTGGTCATCACTAAGAGCGGCAGCTCCCGTTCTAGCGGCAGTAATCTGTTCTGGCGACATAGCACCTGCTAAGTTCACAGAGGTTGGCGGTTGTGTTCGTGCTACGTTACTAGGCGGTGTGGCCATTTGGGTCACTTGAGGCACAACTGGTGCAGACGGCAAATTTTCTATTGAGCCGCCCATCGCTCGTGTAGTCCCTTCAGCCATTGTATTTTCAACAAGAGGAGAGTACCTTACGTGGTCTGCTAAATTCATGCCCTGATTATTTGGTAATTGAAAACTAGTGTTGACCGCAGGTTGCGTTGGTAGCTCTATTGGATGAGTTAGTCTCGTCTCATGCCCTTTCGCATCAGCTAGGAACTCTGAAATCGCTTCCATGACACCTCTGATTTCCTCCACTTCACCTTCATATGGCTCTTGATGCTTTATGTTGTACTTTGCTTCTAGCTCAGGGGTTAATTCTGTAGTTCTTAGTTTGAAGTTACCAGCATTGTTACCCATCGCTTCCTCATGTCCACTGTGAATTGCTAAAGCACGCATGTCCTTGGCTCTGAGATGCCTACCAGTTTTGTAAATTCCTCGCACAGCGCTGACGTGATTTTGAATGCCACCCAAATCCAAAGTACCTGCTGGTAACTCAGCAGTGTCTTGGAGTCCTGTATGCAACTCAGTGAAGGCGCTAGCAAGTCTACCAGCAGGTGAATTTGGTGAGGTTTTGCCAAATATTTTCATAAAAGCATCATAACCAAGTAGTCTAGTAAGAAACTCCTGTCTTTGTCCGTCAGTAGCTAGAATTTGTGAAAGTGGCCTTCCCTGATACATAGTGTTGGCAAGAGCAGGGTGTTCAAGTGGATTCAGAGTCTGCTTCACTCTTCCCCTAACAATAGCTTCTCCACCTACACTACTGTGCCCTATCGCATCCATGATTTCTTGATTGGCAACTCTTACTGCTCCTGTTGGTTCTCCACCCTCAATATATTTTCGTGTGCCTTTTCTGACTCTTCTAAAGAATCTATCAGGAAGCATGTGCGCTATACCATATGCTGACGTGTCAGGAAAAGCAACATCAGTATCTATCCCGGCATCACTCAATCTAGAAAGCATATCATTTTTGAAAGCGCCCCTTAACTGACGATTATTACCATACACTTGTCCTGTTCTAGCTGAAGTATTAGGTCTGTAATATTGTGGATTTTCAGGAGTTGAGTTTGGGCTCAATGCATAACTTAGGTAAGCGCTTCTTATATGCGGTCTGCTAAGAAAATCATTTCTACCTTGTGATGCGTCAAGATTATGCTTTTCTTTTAGTATTCTAGCAAGAGCAGGTTGTACAGGATTAGCCAGAGAATCTAGAAACATTCCGTGGGGTGACTTCTGACCATGAAAATTTCTGTAACCAGTTATCAGTTGTTTCTGACCATCAATAGTCACATAATGCTGTCTGGCTCTTCCCTGTTCCTCTAATTTAGGCCCTTGGTAGTCACTCATGACTAGTCTTCGCCAAGCTTTATCGCTCAGGTCGGGAAGATGATTTTCTGGATTGTCTCTGTGTAGAGGGTCATTGTTTGTTTCTTCTATGGCTTGTTGAACCAACTGTGCAGCATTATCATCAATGCCCTCACTCTTGAGTAAGTTTCCTAAGCTATGTATAACACCATCTATACCATGAAAGTGTAGACCACCAAGTTCGTCTTTGTACACCAATCCACCATGTGGTGCTGCTTCATATTTTCCGGGTATTACCTTACCAACACCAAATTCCCCTGTTTCATCTTCAGCATGACTACCAGTATGTGCAAAAGGCGGAGCGTGGTCTATCCCATTAGGGTCAGTGTTCTTGACCTCCTCCGGTGGATGTCTTTGGGCTCTTTGTTTGCCATCCCAATAGATGAAATTCCCATCGCTCTTTTTCAAGGTTTTAGGTAGAATTCTAACCTTGCTCATGCGGTGGCTCCCCCACGATTTTCAGGAAGAATACCTGTCATGTCAGTTGCGTCTTCGGTTCCCCCTTGCGGTCGTGTGGTTTGTTTGAATCCACCATTCTTGCTTTTTGGCTTGTCATCCCCGGCTCCAGCAGTGTCTTTGGTTCCCATCGATTTACTCTTCTTGTCCTTGTCTCTGAGTTCTCTTCTGATTTGAAACAGCATTCTTCTCATCTCAGCTATATCCGATGCTGTAATTTTTGCTTTGAGAATATCACTGTATGGTATATGGTCAGAACTCATCTGAAACTGTTGGTTTGGACTTTGCATTGGTGCTGGTGGAGCTATCGCCGTTACTGGTGGAGGTCCCATTACGCTTTGTCTTAGACCCATTTTACCCATTGATAATCCAGCAGAAGGAGTCTTAGGTCTGTTCAGATGAGGCATCGAAACTTTATGTGACATTCTAGGAGAATGTATTCTAGGTTTTCTAACACCTATACCTCCACTAAGGAGTCTTCCACCACCAGTCGGTCCTGCTTGGTATTTTCTTTGCCCGAACCTTCTTTGTGAAGATGTGTCTTGTCTTACTCCACCCAGCCTTTTTCTGGCTTCCATTGTACCTTGATAGTCTCTATATTTAGCAGGGTCTTTTGATAATGGTTGTTTGACTGATACACCCCTGTGTTCCATTTCAACTGCTTTTGGAGCATCTTTCATCCCAGTCAATTTACCTCTTGAAACTGCCCTTCTGACACTTTTTCTTCTTCTTTCAGTAGCACCCTTCGGACCTAGGGAGCCACCGGGTGGAGTTTTGAATTGTCCTGTTGATGGTCTAAACTTCTTACTTCGCTCTTTCTTCTCTTTCTTTGCCTTCTTGCTTTCTTTTGATTTTAGAAGACTAGACCAAGCATCGTCCATAACTTCGCTCATAGCGAACATATTTCCACCAGCAGCGCCGGGTCCTTTTGCTTGTGTGGCTAGACTTGTGAGAAAACCACCATTACCGGGTGGTCCAGTAATAGCTGAGATTTCTCTCTCAGCATTTCTTTTATCAGGTTTGTACATACCTTCATCGTCATCATCTTCATCTTCGTCTTCTGAGGGTGGTAGGTCTTTGGGTCTGATACGAATGTGCTTTACTTTTTCACGTTCTTTCTTCTCCTTTTCCTGTTTCTTTTGCTTTTCCTCGTAACGCTCATCACGATGCTTTGCATCGTCAGGACTGTATGTATCTTCTTCGTGATTATTGCGATACATATGGGAGGATTCACTACGCGGATTATACATCCTCGTATCGGAGGAACGTCCCTGCATCCCCTCCGTCATAATTCCAACCCCGCGTATGCTGTTATTTCATCATTTAGCTTCTTGGAAAGATTTTCATAGAATTCTTTAACAAAACCCGGACTGACGAAGCATCTAGACATAACTGTACAAACATAGTCAAAATTAGATAATTCTCTGTGTAATTTCTTTCTAATTTCAAACACATCTTCAGGTTCATCGGTTATGTGTAAAGAAGCCATTAAATCGACTATGTTGACTATACAGTTTTTGTTCTCAAGACTAGTTTGAAAGTTTTTTTCAGAATGATGATTGAACCTTTCAACTACTGTTACGCAATAATCTAAAAATAGAGGTAGGTCATCATCGTTTATGTTTTTTTGAGATATGTAATGCCTATGGCCGGGATGACTAATTTGCATTAAATCACTAATAGAAATCATATTTCTTCATCCTCCACTTCTAAGAGTGTCTCTCTTATCCTCTTCCAAGTTTCAGGGCTTTCCTTAGCAAGCTCAACTTTCAAGACGTTTATTGTCTGGTTTATTTGTGGTGTATCGTTTTGTGTACCCCAAGCGTCATTCATTTTCATGAGGTCTTTCACTGACTCTCTAACTTCCTTATGAAGTGTAACAGCATCTCTTACAAAACCATCCTCATGTATGCTAGTCTCATCTAAAAATTCATTGAGTCTACTATTCAATCTTTCAACATTTCCACGTAAGACATTCATTTCGTTACCGACTTGTATAGCCACCTCGGTTGCCGCTGATTTTTGCACTAAGGGTTGAAAGTGAAACTTCATGTGATGAAATACTGTGTTCTCTGCTATCCCAAGCTCTTCTGCTATAGAATCTGACTCTGAGCCATTTGTGAAATATTGATGTTCAAACTTAGCCCTATCAGGATGGGAACAAATTACACAACTAGGATTTGCAGCCATATGATACTCACCCATATGATTTCTGAAATGCCTGTCGGCAGTGTTTGCTCTCCAACTCATTTCTTTGTCTAATTGCTTGGCAGTCATCTCCCCATTGAGCATGGCTTCTTCATAAATCGCTCTATCAGGATGTTGACAAAACGCACAAGAGCGCTTGGTGACTTGCTCCCCCACGATACCCCGATGTGGTGGGTAGTTTGATAATTCTATCTAGTGATTCTACCATAAATCGATGTTAATAGCAAAAAAGAAACAAAGACACCAATCATATATGAAGATGTTTCAGATGCAGTTAAATCGTTACCTCTAAAGAATAGAATGCCTAACCCAAGTAGTATTGCACTAATTAATTGAACCATTACCATATCAATAATTACGCTTCTTTTTGGAGACATCATTTGTAATGTCATTTCAGCCATTGGTTTTGGTATGTAATCTGTAGGACTTCCTCCACTCATCATGTAAATCACCTCATTCCGAAAGCGCTTCTTAACATTCCACCTGCTGCGCTTCCTGCGTTCTCAAGGAATGTATGGTCCTCCAAGGCTGCGCCCAGAGCGCCTTGAAGGAGACTTTGTTGTGAAATAGCTATTATTCTATCACGCTCTTGTTGAGCCATGGTAACAGCTTGTTGTGATGCATTTTGCATATTGCTTAATTGTGCTATTATGTTTTCAGCACTTAAGGTTTGTAAGTCAGAAGGTAGTGATTGTAAATCCATCTTCATAACCCCATCATCATCTAGTTTGAAAGAACAGTTCTTTAGAATGTTTAGTATAGAAAAAGCAGAGATGTTACTTAGCATTTCTACGAATATAGGCATATTTTGACTGATGATGAATCGGTCCATGGGTTGTATGGTCCCAAGCATTGATGCTAAAATTTCAGTGTCGCTAGGAGGTGCTACTGGTGCATTGTAATATTGCTGATTAACTCCCATGCCCCCCATCATACCATTCATAAAATTGTTTTGAGCTCCCATCATATGCTGTTGCTGATAGCCGTTTTGCATACCAGAAACACCGAGGGAAAGCCCACTTTGTTGCGTGTTGTTAGATGTTATTCCCAAACTCACTGTGTAGCCTCCTGTATGGGCGGTATAGGTGGTTGGGTTTGAGGCTGTTGGTTCAAGAGAGCTTGGAAAGCCGGTGTGGGCATAGAAGACTCAAGTAATTCTTTTTGAAACATTCTCATATCAAATTGAACCATGGTTATATCGTTGTTCCCTGTTTCTGGATTAGGAATATGCCAAACATTGATTCCTTTAGATTTAATTGCATCTTTCTCTATTTCAGTAAAGAAAGTTTCATACTTCTGAACCAAACTATGGGATGGGCCCTGCTTTTGTGTCATGATGGAAACAGGCACAGTGACTAAACTAACTCCTTTCTTCATCTTATCGCGGAATCTTGAAGGTTTCATCTCGTCTTCTTTTTCTTGTTCTGTTTCCCACTTACATAGTAGATGATAGAGATGTAGGTGTTCAGGACAGTATGTTCCCTTCATTCTTCTACCACTAGTGACTCCTTCACGAGCTATGAAAGCCTCAGTTTGCCCGGTTACGGGGTTCTGCCAATACATATCCCAAAGGCTTCTTCCGGTTTCTTCATCAGTAATGCGTGCGTAAAGATTGTCATATTCAATAAGCTCCTTGACATTACACCCATCTATAACACAAGTACCAGTATCTTTAGTGTACCTATACTTACTACCCAACCATCTTCTAGGGTCTAGCAAAGAGCGCTTAGATGGTCTAAGTAACTTGTAAGCTTGCTTTATGTCTTGCTTCCTAGCTTTTCTAGGGTCAGGATGTGTACTAGGATAGAAATTGACTTTTGGGACTTCTATGTTTTTCTGTTGAGCCATCTGTTGCATCTGTTGCTGTGCCACAGCTTGTTCTACTAGCGCAGCATGAGATAAATTCTGATTTCCCTGTTGGGATAAAGCTAACATTGCTGCTTCGTTCATTTGTGAAAGTGACTGTGTCTGTTGTAGTCTTTGACCTGTCACTTGGCGATACATGTTGTCTGGGATATCAAGCACCATCGGAGACACCTCGTGGCTTTACCTTGATGAATAATTCCCCAGAATCATCAGATGCGACCTTCCATTCAACCTTTTGTCCAGATTTCAACTCAAATTGTTCTACTAACCACATAGGAAAAGTGGTTCTAAGAGAGTTGCTTTTACCCCCAGTAGAAACAAGAACAGTGGTAGAACCGCCGCCAGCCATGTCAATCCCACAAGGTTATACATCAAAAAGGTCACTCATGAGGTCAGAAGTTCTATCATGGTAGGTTCTACGTTCCAACCTATCCTAGTTGCCATAAAAGAACGTTTAGTTGGAATACCAGCTTTTTGCAATCTTATGAGGTCATCTCTGAATGGGTCGAATATTTTATGTTCACCTATTCTCCCTTGAGGCCATAGTCTAGAGGCATGTTCATCAAAGAACCTATCTGCCTTGTTAGCTACAAGCATTATTACCTTCGGAGAGTATTTTCTACCTTTCCACCAAGATTTTAGGTTTCTATACCTCCAGTTTCTCGTCGTAAGAACGTCTACTAGAAACTTGAAACCAGCAATCTGGTCCAAACTTTCTTTTCCACCTTTGAATGCACGGTCATCGAATACGAAAACAACAGCCTCTACTTGTCTAGCAACCATGTCGTCTATCCAGAGATTCCAATATTCTTTTTGACCACCCATATCGGAAGAGTGAACTAATCTAGTTTGATTGTCGTATTTTACTCTTTTAGCAGTTGGTCTTGGTAACATATACTGACTTAACAATTTGTAATGCTTAGTTCTATCTTCCTCTGGTATATCTTCCATCTCACCGGGCGTAGTCATATACCTATCTAGGGTAGTTTTACCAACTAGAGATGCCCCGTAAATACCTACTTTTCTTGGCCTCCAAGAATCATATAAGGTTCTACCCCATATAGCTGCGCCAACTAGGGCGCTACCTGCCATACTCATCTAAGGCACCAGACCAAGTAACCAATTTCCAAAAGAGCTTACTTGTCTGTATCCCCATTCAACAGTCATTTCCCACAAACTGTACGTACTATTCGCTTCTATCGCACTAACAATAAGAGCTGCTAACACACCTACAATGAGGGTTCTAAGCCATCCAATTCCCCATTCGTAAGTATTATCAAAGGTATTAGCCAAGTGCATGGCTCTCAATGTTTCTTCAACAGAGTCATCTTTTGGGGTTTTGAAGATACGTCCCATTGAAGGCTCCCTCAATTCTTTTTGTATCTAAGGTCTGGGGTTCCATCCTTCTTCAAACGCTGATTATTAGTGTTTTCTTGTTCTACCAACTCATCAGCCATTTGATTCAATGAAAGAGTAGTGACGCCGGGATTCTGAACCACTCTTGGTGCTGTATATGTATCCGGCCTATTTCCAATTCTATCTAAACCTAGACTCATTACGCCGCTCTGTGGTTTAGGTGGAGCTGGTATCGTTATTGTATCTTGCATGAGAAGACTAGGATTTTGCTTGAATGCAATGAGTTCTCTTTCTAATTGCATCTCTTGTATCCTAAGCTCCATGTCTATTCTTCTTTGTTCATGCTCTGTTTGCATGCTTCTAAGTCTGATTTCCCTATCGCGTTGTAGATTCTGTGTATTTACCCTAACCTTCATTGACTGCTCAAAGAACATCTTGAATACATAATAAGCTAAAATTTGTACTGCGAGTGCTCCCATGGCATATGTCATACCATTTACAACATGGTCGCCATTTCCTGCTGGCAACCAAATACCTGAGTCAAAGACTCCTACTGCTACTCCTATTAGTGCTGATTGTGCTAAAATTAAACCTGTCAATCTTAATTCAGCATTATCAACCTGACCATCTGCGTTCCAATCCATGTGAGCCGACCTCATACTGTGCCACAGTAGTGGACATCTTAAGAGTTTTGACCCAATTGTAGGTTATACAAGGGGATATTTTCAATTATTCATTATTCTTTCTATACACTATAATAATTATTATTCTATCTATAGTAATAATAGAATAATTAGAATTATGCGATTTTAACCCAATTCGACTTAACAATCGTCGGTTTCCCACCAACACCCTGCTTCTTTGCCCGCTTTCTTTTTGTTGCGGCCTGTTTCTGTCCACTTGACATGCCTCCAGATGTCTTTGGAGTCTTGCTCGATACTTTTACTGAGGGTCTGCATTTCGGGTAACCCTTTCCTGATAATTTTGCCTTTGACCGTCCACACGGAGGATGCTTTCCCTTCTTGTCCTTTCTCGATACGTCCACCCACTTCTCCTTGAACCAGCGGTTCAGGTCCTTCACAACTAACGTATTGTGGCAAGTGCAGCGTTCGCTCATTTCTTCTTCCCCTTCTTGCCTCTAAATTTGCCTCTACAATATTGTACGGCCCATCCGTTAGCATAGGCAGAGGGATAAACTTTGAATTTTCTTTTCGCAGCCGCTTTTCCTTCTGGACAGAGCTTTTTCTCCAAAGCATCCCAAGCACCACTCATGCCGACGCAGTGACCACAACCACAAGAATCTATCATATCACAAGCACCATTTTTGTTAATTTATCAGCGGCTTTTCTCTGCGCATGTAGTAGACTGTAACATGGACATCGTGGTGGTTTCATAGAACAATTCATCACACCCTTTTCCATGCATTTGCACGGATTCTTCTTATTTCCGCCACAACAACAACTATCTCTTTTCAATGCCATTTTATTAACCTCTCAAAATCCTGTCTTTGCCTGTCTCTCATCGAAGCGTGCCTGTCTCTCATCGAAGCGCCTACCTGCACTACCAAAAGGCCTACCTGCACTACCAAAAGTCTCATCGTAACTAGACGGTACCTGATTTCTACCCATACTATCTAGGTACCTCTGTTTATCTTCATCATTTTCCAGACCATGATAGTTAATACTCATCAATTCATCATACGCACCCATTGCATCCAACTTGTCAGGATTAGTCCTTCCACCAAGTCTAGAAGCATCATCGCCTGACCATCTGCGCCATTCTTGTAACTCAGCAGGTTGCATTTGAGTTTCACTGTCTGGAATCATCTCATCCAAACCCATGACACTGTCAATGGCCATATTAGCGGCCATCTGATTATTGTACTCTTCCAATCGTTTTTCGGCTAACTTACGAGCCTCCCTATCTCTTGACAAGAGTTGTGTTGGGTCTTTATCTAACAATCTAGTGTCTGGTCTACCCGGTTGCCTAGTCATATCAACATCAGGGTAATCCATTTTCATTCTATCATGCATAAATTGTATCATACGTATATCCTCTTCAGAAAGTGGTTGTTGTCTTTGGCCTGTCTTGTCATACGCACGCTCACTATCTAAATGCCCGCCAAATATTATTCTCGCTAAAGTGTCCAATTCTTCCTGTTGAAGACCTTGATGCCCCACTTTTTTTGGTACTCTCTCACCGTATCGGCCCCTGTCAACGAGTGTTTCAAAAATTGGGTCAAATGACCCTTCGGGCCCATCATCCATATGGAGGAATCTCGGATGTTTTCTATCGAAGAGTTCAGGGTTAGTTTCTGGAGTTATTTCGTCTCTTCTGTTAATCAAATCCATTAATGTGTTTCTAATAAATTGTTTTTTCGGCCTATTGTCTTTAGGAGGCATTTTCCTATGTGCTTGTATTCTAGGGTCTTGGTCAACAGTCATTCCTTTTAGAAAGGTCCATGCTTCTGAAAAAGGTGCAAACATCAACAGTTCCACCTCTTTAATGCTGCACCCTTCGGTGTGAGTTTGCCGTCCTTGCTAGTTGGACCTTTGCTGCCACCCATTCTAGCACAGAAGGATTTACGTCTTTTCGCCTTCTTGCTTCCGGGTTTTAGTTTGGATGGCTTGGTGGTGACTGGTGGTTTCAGATTAGCGCCTGTCTCTCGCTTGAACTTATCACGACCCGCTTGGTTGAGGCCACCCTTCTTGTGATGGCGCTTAGGGTTGTACCCATGGAAGGGTTTCTTTTTTCCCTTCTCAAAAATAGAGTCTAGAAGAGCCATTGACGCCTGTTGCATCGGTGTGCAACAATCGCAGGTTTCGGATTTCAAAGTCAATGGCACAAGGTTTTGTCTAGGAATACCACCAGCTCTGACATTACTATCAGTTCCAGCAAATACACCACCCGCTGGCTCTGCTTGTCTCACTGGTTCTGAAAGTTCCCCTGCTCTCACACCAACCACGCCTACGTCGCTCTGAGGCAAGCCTAGCCTTTTGGCTCTTTCTTGTGCAAATCTCAGTGCTAGTTCCTTATCAGGTGAAGTGTAAGATATTTTTTCTTGTCCTCTTAGTGATTCAGGGATATAGCGTTTGGACCTACCTGCGGTTGGGCCTCCTCTGATTCCCTCCTCCATAACCGCTGGCATATCAACAGTGCCATGATACTCACTAACAGGTCCCTTGCTACTGGAAAAGCCCTCATGAAACTCACCGAGCTCAGTCTGCCTCATCTGACTTTCACTCTCCTTAGTGTGCCTTGGTTCTTGAAATGTCTAGCCCTATTGGAGTGCTCAGGCTCAAGAGTCAACTTACCGCCTCGTGTGTGACTCACATCCATGTGGTCACCAGAGCCGTAAATGCCTCTTTTTCTTCTTTCAGCGTGCAATTCGCGTTGGTATTTCCTTCTCTCAGGGGTTTTCTCGTACTTCTTATCATACTCCAACTTACGCCTCATGGCTTCTGGTGACTTACGTTCTTTGAGCAACTGCATTGCGATGTCCATTGGTTCGCTACGGGTAAAACGAGTAGCATCATTAAATGGAAATCCATAGAAAGAAGGGCCTTCATCATCCTGTATTCTAGCCTGATTAACTCTTATTGGTAGTTCATTGTATTGTCCCAATCCTAATGCTCTTAAAAGCGCAATATCACTAACGGATAAGTCTCCAGTATTGATTCCCCGCTCGACAGCGTTGATATGGCCTGATGTGAACTCAACATCGCCTTCTTTTGTGCCGGTTGTTTCAGACCGTTCAGGTAATCCTTGCCACCATGGACCGTATTCACCGGGGTCGTATCTCCCATCAATGTACGCCTCTCTGTAAGCGTTTGCTCTTCGATTAGATTCATCGGATAAAGATGAGTCGCCTTCCAAACCCAACTCCGATACGTGACCCGGATGAATATCGGTAGGAGATTCATTGAACATTTCTTCATACGTTTCTCTGGGATAATCATCCTCCTTGAGCAACTGCATTGCTATGTTCATTGGTTCCCCAGTTCGGATGGCACGATTTTGCCTTCTCATGGCCGCCAACCTCTTCATCTGTTTCTTCGACATGCCGTGTGCATTTACTACTTTATCGACACTCATAGCTGCCGCTTTGAATGGTTGAGGTGCTTCGTGATGCATTTCTGAACGGCGTAGCATAACTGTGTTTAACTCAGGTTTCATGTTATTTCTTCTATGTGGTCTTACAACGGCGACGATTGAATCACCGTTGCTCTTACTGTAAGTTTCATCTGGTCTTCTGTGCTCATTCAAAAGATGTGTTCTAATTGCTAGATTTCTTGGTGCTCCGGGTTTGTAAAGACCATATTCATCCAAAAATTGACCCATTGCCATAGATATTCTATCTCTGACTTCTTGTTGTTCCCCCTCGTCCACCACTCTATCTCTGTCAGTTAGTCTTTCATGAGAATGTGGTCCAAAGAAGTTCTCACCTAAATTAGCAACAGGGGGTCTAGAAACATCTACTTGTGGAGCAGTGACAGGGTTTGGTTTTGCATATTGCATCTGCCAAGCTCTCTCTGCTGCATTCAAATCCTTCTCCTCATTACCAATTTGTGTGTAATTAGGAGGTAGCATCTCCTTCAGCAAAAGCATCCACGCTTGGTCGAAGGGGTTCATTCCAAGTTCTCTCCATATCCAGTGTAGAACTCAGGTTCGGTTTGGCCATACGTGAACAACTTTCCATCCTCTTCCGTTGGTTTCCTTACTTTAGGATGGTTAAAACCATAAGAATTGGCAAATTCCCTTGTGTAATCCATAGCGGCTTGAGTGTCGGGTCTTGGCT
>TARA_R110002020_G_scaffold235090_1_pt1 | contig 12704 bp, 8 predicted proteins | sample TARA_R110002020 | Tara Oceans TARA_R110002020 (sample SAMEA4396489) | marine metagenome | biome: Westerlies Biome; feature: [MES] marine water layer (ENVO:01000295) within the mesopelagic zone...; material: water (ENVO:00002006), including particulate matter (ENVO:01000060) such...
CGGTTTTAGAATAGAAAAGGGGGAATATTTCTTTCACGTTCCATTTGAAAAGGCAGAACTAGTACAGTTATGAAGTTACAACAAGAAGCCAACGCTCATATAAATAAAAAAAGAAATAAATTTAAAAACGATTTTAATGGATTAATGAGGCCTTTACGAGTGTTACTAGAAGGTAGTCTTCACGACAGGGAAGAGCTAGATAATGCATTAATGCACTTAATAGAGGCAGAAATGTGGGCTAAACGAAGTGTAGAATTATCTGGAATTAAATCCTAGGTCTACTTATATAGGTTAAATAGTTCTTTAGCTTCATCTTTTACAGCTTGTTGATGTAACTCTGCATCATCTAATAATTGAGTTAGCTGTGCTGCATTCATTTCTTTAAGGTTGGTAGGATGCCCTCGTGCTCTTGATTGATTAATAGCAAAAGTTCTAGCCCCTGACTTTTTAGCTAAGAATTTTTTTCTTTGCATATCTTCATAGAGAGCTATAGGTTCCCTATCAGGATCGTCAATCTCGCCTGACTCTAACAAGTCAGAAACATCTTTTCTTAATCGTATTAAGATAGCCTTAAAAGTTTCTCTTCTTTCTACTCTACTTTTATCCATAAAAGATCTATCGGATAATAATGAGTCAGACATATTCTCTAATAAGGGAGCTAACACACTGTTAAATACCCTGTCTAAAGAGGCTATGTTTGTTCTTTTATCTGCTGTCCAATCTTTCATGTTTAGAACGGAGTATAATTCTTCTGTAGATGTACTCTTCTGATTATATTTAACACCTAATATATCCATAAAGGGATTTGAATTAGCTCGTAGTTTACCATCTTTTCTTGCTGATAAAACTTCTTTACCTACTACGTACTTATCTAAAGCTTCTGGGTTATCAATAGCAGTATCTAGTTTTCCTAGAACAGCTTCTAAAATGTTATCAATATATTTTGTTGAAGACTGAGCAAATGTTTCTTTAAACCCTTCAGCTTGTCTTAAATCTTTACTGGCATCTGTGTCTGTCACAAAACCTACGATGGTATTAACAGAGTCTAAAGGTCTTAAAATACCCCCTAGCCCTGTTCCTAAAGTTCTAGCTAATTCTTGTGTTTTTTGTAGTTGATTGCCATCTTCATCACCTAACATAACGTCTACAATTCTAGCTAAGTCTGTACCAAATTGTATGTCACTTGCAGCTTGCCCTACACCTATCTGTTTTAAAACATCTTTTCTTAACTCAGGATCAATTTGTGCTGTACCTGCCCGTACTGCTGCCCAGTAATCTTTTATTGTAGGCTCTTCATTCCCAAACTCTCTTGCTCTTTGCACTGCTGCTTTATATCCGTCAGCAGATTGCTTCATAAATTCTCCCCAAGCCAGAATTAAAGAGAAAGGGTATACGTTCTCTAGGTTTACAGTAGATCCTCCTGGTCCTTCTACATCATATAAACCTAACTCCTCGGCTTTTGTGTAAGCATAGCGTGTTCCCATTGCTATAGCTCCCGTGCCTACCACAGCCCTACTAAAGTTGTTTACTAACCTTGCTTGATCTATTGCAGATGCAGGATCTTGTTGAGAAGCCCAGTCAGTAGCTTCTTTTTTTGTAGGGAAATTATCTTTAAGAACAGTCTTGTTAGCACGAGTAATGGTGGCTTCATATCTACCTTTAACTTTTCTGATAGTAGCTTTTGTTGCTCCTCTAACTGTAGGACTACTTAGTGCCTCAGCTTTAAATATTGCTGACATAGCCAGAGGTATTGCTGCTGGCCCTTCTCTATACATTGTAGCGACTACGTTATTAAAAAATCTACCAAAAGGTATTTTAAAGTTTAAGCCTGGAGTATTAGACGCTTGTTCTACAATCTTTGCTATACCTCTTAATACCTCTGGGGTAGCTTCTGTTGTAAAGTCTTTACTGAAAACAGACTTCATAGTCTGATCTACTGCTGCAGCAACAGACTCTTGATCAATGTCTTGTAAGTTACCCTTTTCTAAATAATCTTTTAAAGACCGAGTTCCTTGGCTTTTTAATCTTATATACTTATCTAACTCTGGTATAAAATACAGAGCTTTGGTTGTCATATCTTGTAATGCTACACCACTAAAACGATTGGCTCCATCAGCAAGAACTTCAGCAGCTTGAAAAGTCTTGTTTGTTGGATCTATACCAAACTGTTCGCCCTTCTTTTGCACACCTTTTATTGTAGTAGATGTAATTATCTTTTTAGCGTCAGGGTTTTGTTCTAAAATAGCTAATGCATCATCAACAGTGTCATAGGGATTTAGTATGTTATTTAACTTTTCTGCTTGTATTTGAAAATGAATTTTAGCATTTGACAGCATAGCCCTACGTGTTTCAGCATTAGGTGCTAACATTGCCCCAGCTAGGTATAGTCCACTAGACATAACTTCTGCAATAGAGTTAGACCCATACATGTACGAAAAGCCTTTTATGTTAACGGCTGTTGTTTTAGGTAAGGAAACTAACATTCTTCGCCAAAAGTTAATTGCATATCCTACAGGACGAGCCTTTTGACCTTTGTCTCCAAACTTAGCTAATAAAGTTTGTCCTGTCTGTCCGTCTTCAATAGTCTTTACTGCCCCTTGCATCTCAATTTCTGCGGCTGTTAAAGCTGCATTTATTCCATCTTTTGCGTGTCGATAAAAAGCTAACGTCTTACCTGCATCTGCAGCATCCTGCGCCATCAAATCGCCTATGGTATCTCTACGTTTTTGTGCTTTACCTACCGCAGATTTAACTTTATGTACCTTACCTAGGCCATCTACGTCTACATCTGATCCTGATGCTTTTAGTGCTCTAGCTATTTGATTGATTTGTTTATCTGAAGTAAACTGTATCATATCTGAAAAGAAATGTGCTGCCTTAGTATCCTTATGTAATCGAACACCTCCAGAATTTTTTAACCATACTTTCATTAAACCGCCAACGCCATCTACGCCCTTGCTAGGATCATACGTATCTAAGTTACCTAATAGTATAGTTTTAAGTAAGTCATTATTAATACCTGCCCTAGTCATGGGCTTGCCATCAGCATCCTTTAAATTAGAACCTCTTTTTGTTTTATCTTTCCACGTATTAATAACACTTATTAAAGCTTCTCCAATTTCAGTGTCTAATCCTTCTTTGCTTTTGTTTTTAATTTTTTTCCAAGAAGGAGAGTTTAAATATGTGGTAGGACTAGATAAAAACAATTCAGTATTTCTAATATTAGATCGGGCTCTAGCAGAGGCCTTTCCTACAAACGCATCAACAGCTTTTTGTGTTTCTAATCCTCCCTTCAATCCTTCAAGAGGTTTGTATCCTACTATTTTTTTAGGGTTTTTAGAATCATAAATAGGGTCTAGCTTAGATTCTAATTTACCAGCAGATATTTCAGGCATAAACTTTTTTTCTGCTTCAGAAAGTTCACCGCCTAAACGTCTACCAAACTTTTTACGCAATGCTCCTGCACCAACCTGAGCCCCTAGACCTATTAAACCTAGACCAAATGTTGCAGCACTTTGTCCATAGTAGTATTGATCTTGAGCTTCGACCTCAAGTAAGGCTTGTTGATACCCTGCATCTTGAGCCACAGCTAATATACCGTCTAAAGCACCTGTTGCATACAATGACTTTCTTACGGCATCTGTTTTTAAACTTCTTAGATATACATCTCGTGCAGCAGTTTTAATCTTTTTTGTTTCTATTACTTTAGCTTTTCTTACTGCTTGAGATCTTAATAGCTTACCATGAGCAGACTCTGCCATTTGTTTACTCATCCTAGAAGCCATTTGTTCTCCAGCTTCTCGCATAGCTTTAGCTACAGCAGCTTTACTACCTCTACGAAGCATAACACTTCGACCTGCATCTATAGCAGCTTTCTTAACAAGTGCTCTGGCTCCAGCAGAAAGACCCATAGCTCCTACTCTTGCTATACCACCAGTAGCCAAACCTAAATAATTTGTTGGATCTCTAAATTGAGCATTGACATAGTCCCATACACCATCAACTCTATCTCCAAAAGAACCTGTAGTAAAAACATTACCCATCTTATCAAAAAGTTGATATGCGTCTCGTGCAGCTAACTTGTCTTTTTCATCAGCATCTCGCATCCAAGCTAACTCACCTACAGTTGACCCACTGTTAGTAGAGAAAAATCTCATGTGTTCTAAGTAATCGTCAATTACTTCTTCATCAGAAATTCTATTAATACGATTGTTTTGATATCTTTTACCTTGTCGAGAAACCATAAAGTCTCTAATAATTTTTGAATACTCAGGACGTTTTAAATCTTCTTTTTTTAGAGAGCCTCCTAAATCAAGAACATTTTCTACTTGATGAATACCATTAGGCCGATCTTTCTTTAAGACAGGGGTAGGTAAGCCAAATTCTTTTCTAATTTGTAATTCTTTGTCATCAAAAGTATTTTCAACAATTGCTACGCTGCCATCTATACCTTCAGTTAAACTTTCTTCTAAGTCATACGGTTTAGTAGGAAGTCCAAATTCTTTTCTAATAGCGAGCTCTTTTTGAGATAAACTTGTCATTAGTTAGTTATTCCTTCAATATAGACTTTTGCGTATTTGTCTACTAATGCATTTCTTTCTTTTGAACTTTTTGGTAATGCATTAGTACCACCTAGTGCTTTTACAATCATATTACGAAGTTGAGAATTATTTATTTTTAACTTATCAGGATTCTTTTTGATTAATCTACCAAGAGTGGTATTGGGTTTAATATTATCAATTAAGTATCCTATAACTTTATTATATTCTTTTGCTTCTTCTATTACAACTTTATCTGCGTCATAACTAGGGTCATCTGTTTCAATAGTTGGTGCAGCATCTATGTTTATTGTGCCTTCACCTAGCCCTGGAGCCGAAGAAGTTTTAGGTAAATTATCTTCTGATACACTTACATCGGGTCTAGATACTATATTGTACTCTTCAAATTTAGGTGAAGTGACATCTACCTTTGGCCCTGGCGTATCACTTACAATAACTTCTCTCGGAGGATAGCCTAAATCTGCTTGAGCATCTTCTAAAGCTTTTGCTCTAGTTTGATCTTCTCTTACTAAACTAGAATACATTTGCCCATCTGCTCCAGCAGTAGAGTCTTCAAGTTGTTGAGCTAACACATTGGCTTTGTCTATCTCCCCTGCTCTTACTGCTTCAATCAGCGCAGCTTGTATAGCTTTTTCCATAGCTGCTTTTTCTATAGCTGATTTTTCTTCAGCCATTTTAGATGGAGATACACTGTTATCTATTAAGTTCATAGATGTGCCTCTACCATCAATAGGAAAGGAAGTTTTGTCTGAAATGGAGGTAGTAGTATTATCCACAGAAGTATCCGTTGTTAGTTGTTCCATAATAGATCTAACATAAGCATCTATACGACCGTCTGCCTCTGGTGCTGAAAAAGATCCAATTGCTTCTTTTAAACTTTTAGGAGAACGATTTCCTAATAACCAACCTTTAAGTTCTTTCTTAATCTTTGTTAAATCTAAGTTACCTTCCGTTTTATATTTTTCTAAATCTTCCCCTAATACTTCTATTCCAGCAGCTATATCCGTTTGAGAAGTACCAGCTAACTTAGTAGGAAGTATCATATCAGGAGGATCTCCTACAACTATATTTCTATCTCTGAAATTTACTGTCCCTGTTCCCAATGCTTTTTCTGTACTTTCAGATAAACTATATTGATCGTATTTGTCGCTAGTAAGAAGACTAATCATATTGTCGGAGTTTGTTAATGCTTCTATTTTATCAGGATCAGTTACACTTTTTACTACGTTTCCTTCTGGATTTCTTATAGTTATGCTTTCATATGAAATTCCATCCTCTTTAAATCTAAAAGTATAATTTCCTCCTCGTTTTCCTGTTATAGTATATTCTCTTTCTGAAAAATCTTTATCTATAGGAAAGTCAGCACCAATGTTATTAATAGTTTCAGATATAACTCCATCAAAAAGCTCTAAAGTAAGAACAGATCCTGATATCTCTTCTGCATCCGATACTACACCAAATCTAGAACTGTATCCTTTTCCTCCAAAATTATCTAATGTCATAGCAATACCTGGATCATTTAGGTATTTATCTCCGTACATTTTTATTCCTGAATTAACAGTAACATTAAGACTAGCAAATTGTATGTCCTCCATGATTTTTCTTTGTGCTTTTATTAACTCTTGTCTATGTGCGTCTCTTTCAAGAGCATCTAATTTTCCAAAAGCAGTATCCCCCATATAACCAGGAACATTACTATAATTTCTTTCGTTTACCAAATCTATATAAGCACGAGCTTCTCTCCATTTCTGATTATCTCTAACATTTGCCATTTGATTATTTAGATCTCGTAAAGAATTTGATTGTGCTTTTTGATCAAATTCATTAATCGCATTGTAAGTTATGTAGCCTTGCTGTGTACCACTGGGTGTATACGGAAGGGTAGCATCTAACTGAGATAGATCATATGTACTCATCCCAGTACCAAAAGCACTGTCTTCATCAAGAGATGCCCTAACAAAATCTTTTGCATTAAATCCTAATGCTGTACGCAACATGGACTGCTCTGGCTTTTTAGATGAACCCATCTCCCCAGAAGTAACCCCAAACTGTTTGTACACTTGAGCCTTATAGCCTTCAGTAGGTGGGCCTTGCATATTAGTAAAGAACTCAGGAACATTTATTCTAAGTTTAGCTGCTTCAGCAGTCCAGTTTCCACCTCCAGATTCTACGTCTTTTTTCATTTGCATTAACTGTTGGTTCAATCTTAAAACACCATCAGCACCAGAATCTAAAGCTGATCTAATCATGCCAGGACTAGCATTCAAACCCTCTGCTGTTTTAATTTGTTGCAGTATACTATTAGCTGCAAGTTTTCTTTGAGAAAAAATAGATTTGTTTTTTTCTGCTTGTTCCTTAATTTTATCTCTATACTCAGCAGCCCTATCTTTATTCTCTGTAATGTACTTTGCTGAGTCAGTTAAGAACGCAGTTGCGAATGCTTGCCAATCTGCCATTAGTCTTCTCCCTCTAAACTTTCGCCATTTGACCTGCGTGACCCAAGACCTTGTGGTTGTTCTTCTTCAAGAGGTGCTTCTACAGGCATAGCCTCTTCTTCTTCTTGAGGATTAGCGGCTACTATATCTTGTAGTAAAGCAACTCCAGGGTCGTCACTACCTTGATCTTCGTCTTCTAATGCTTTGTTTACTAACGCTATAACCCTAGCATATTCTCTTTTCTCAGATCTTTGTTCAGGATCAACATTAGTTTCTGGAGCATCAATGCCATAACTCTTCATTGCTGCATGAATAAATGAAGCTATAATTGGTCCAGCTAACATACCCGTCTCTACGGTATGTACCCCATTCATACTACCTGTCATCATAAGAGTTTCAGTTATAGTTTTTAAATCTCCTCCTAGTTCAAATACAACAGACAAATCATCCATTACTTCATCGTCAGCTAACCTATCCACATAGTGCCTAACTACATCCGAAACTTCATTTAACTCGGATGGTTTTTCCCAAGGGGAGTTCTTAGGAAGATCTGTTAAGGATTGCCCAGGAATGGGACCTTGCATTAATTGTGACATTTTTTAATATACCTTACTTAGTAAATCCTGCACCAAAGTATAGACCAACTATGGCTGAGACGAGATGTGTGTCTAGGGGAGTAATTACAAAGCCTCTAGCGGCTTTCCATACAATTGCTTCATTCGGGCCAAACAAGAAGTTAAGAAATCCTCCTTGCACTTCAGTGTATCCTACTACTACTCCTACTTCAGGATACCACAAAGCTGCTACTTTTGGCAATACAATAATTGCACCAACAGAAGACAATGCAATTATTCTACGGGTCCACGCAAAATGAGTATCTTTCATGCCGTATTCTCTGGCACTAGTTACTGCTCTGTTCTGAAACTCTGCTCTTTTTAAAAGCATCTTTTCACGTTCTGCCCGTGTTTTGTTAGCTTGTCCCCAGATAGACATAAAGCCGCCTAAAAGGGTAGAAGCTAACATAGTTATTAGTTCGAGAGGGAACCCCATTATTTTCCTCCTAGAGGTAGTTTAAAGTTTATACCTGCTCCGTATGCTCTGTCTGATCCTGCATTAGCTTTGAACTGTAAGTTACCACCAAGGAAGTCTAAATTCTTTTCGTACTTAACTCCCCCCGAAGCTCCACCTAGACTGCTATAGTCAACAGAAACATCAAAATCTCCTAAGTTTACATTGCCGCCAAGACCATACTCATAAGGAGATACTCGGTAGTTATATTGTCCTCCTAGTTGATTTGGGCCTAACATTCTAAAGTAAGATTTATTTATATTTTCTAGTCCTTCTAAAGTACCAGCTTCTGCTGTAGCCCCAAAAGGTAAACTCTTACCTACTGTAACATTAGAGGCTCCTAAATCTAACATACTATTTACACCATAAGAGGATAATCCTCCTTCGTAGGGTTTTGTTCCAGCTTCTACACTAAATGTATAAGGAGGTCTTTCTTTTTCAAGAGTAGGAAAACCTTTAATATTACTCGTTATGTCTGTTTCTCCAAAACTTAGTTTATCATATATAAAAGTATTGGCTGCAAGTTTAGCTATCTCCCAAGCTCCTGGTCGTCCAGCTTGTAAATCTTTGTTACGTAGAGCTTCTATATTTTCTTCATAAGATGCAGAGGCTCTATAATCATCTCCTAATTCTCTTTTTAAATCATCAGAGAAAAAGAATGGAGCCCCGTCATTATACTTATCTAACAATTCTTCAGTACTTAGTCCCTGAATTTCTGAGGTATCAGAAGCACTAAAATCTACAATTTCTCCTGCATCAAGTCTATTTCTAATTGTTTCTATTTCACTAATATGATTAACTTTGGGAGATATTTCTCCTATAAAACTAAAAGGAGTTTGATTAAGTAATTGAGATTCTATGTAATATTCTATACCAGCTTTTGGATCTATAGCTGCAGGACTTCTTTTCATTGAAGATACAGTAGTACCGTTACTTAACTGTAACGTAGAATCAGATCCGTTAGAGGTCGCTGTATTTTTAAATATTGCTATGTCTACAGGTTCGTTTGCTTCATCTCCTGTTAAGTCAAACACATCAGTACGAACATCTACATTAATAATCTTTTTTAAATAATTAGATTTAGCTACTTGTTTAGCATTTTGTTGTGCTAAATATGCATTAGTTTTTTTAAAAGTTGAAAGATTAGATCCTTTTACTTCTCGTTCAGTTAAAACAGACTCAATTCTTTCTTCATCATTATCAACAGACTCAGCAAAATTATTTGCTATTCGTTTTATAATACTAAATAAATTTAATCCTTGAGTATCTTCTCCTTCAGAAGTTTCTACTGCTTTTGGTTTAGAACCTAATCCTTGAGGTTTAGAGTCTTCTTCAGCAGCAGAGCCACTAAAGTTTGTATCTTTAGTTAACCCTTTAAATTCATCTTCCCAACCAAAATAACTGTACGTCATATTTATTCTGTTGCCTTTTCTAAAACACTTTTTACTGAACTACTATTTGAAATAAGCCTTGCCGCTTTTAATTCACGTACAACTCGATTGTCCGTGCCTTTAGTATATCCCTTTTTAATTTCGCCAGTTTTTTTATCTTTATATGTTGCTACCCTTCTAAGTTCTTTAGCAAAATTTTCTAAATTCTTATCTTTTGCTGCTGTTAAAACCTTTTCCCATTCTTTTCCAGCATTAGTCCCTCCAACATTATAAGCTAAAGACATTAAAGGAAGTTTATATTGATTGTCTAATTGTTCCCAACTAGTTCCCATAGTTTTTAACTTTGAATCCCATCCTGCTCTACGAGCCTCCACAAGGTTCATTTGCATATCTTTCTTAAAAATAATATTCTTTTGACTTTGCGTTAGAGGAATGAAGTTTCCTTGTTTATCTATAAAAGGTATGCCGTGTATTTCTTTTAACGCCATCTCAGTAGCAGTAATTTTATGTCCATATGCTATGTCTTTTGTTGTTGTATCCCCTACGTCTTTTGTAGCTGTAGGTATTGATCCATGATCTGATTCAGCAATTAAAGCAATATCATTAAAAAAAGATTTTTCTAGTTCAGGGTTTCTTCCTATATCAAAGACAATTTTATTTGTGTCTTGAATACCAATTAAGAATTTACTTTTATCAAATTGTTTTTGAGATTGGCTCTTAGGCCTTAATATAGGTCTGTCTCCTTCTGGAACAGGATCTGAAAAGGCAACTTCATTTGCAGTACTAAGATCTAACTTTAATTTATCATCATATTCAGGATAAAATTTTATATCTCTGTTGTTATCTGTTTTTAATTTTTGTAAGTCTATTGAGTAATTGCTCATCGCAAACGCACCTCTATTATCCGATAGGTTTAAGAATAGCAGCGGCAACACTGCCAAGAGCACCCCATAGCCCAGCACTTTTATTAGCTTTAGCATTTGCTTCACTGGCTTCCCTAGCTAAATTTGCAGTGGCTAATGTAGTAGCTCTATCTGCATCATTGTTTGCCGTTTGCCAAGCAAAGCTCATTAGATCCCTAACTTCTTGCATATATGCACTAAATCCTAGGGACGACATATTGTTAGCCTGGGCAGCAGCTTCTCTGTTTGATTGGTTTATTGCGGCATTATCCGTTGTAGCTATGCTTTGATACCATTGAGCATTAGCTTGATCTATAATTAGTCCGTTCTGAGCATTGAAGGTATCTCTTAAATTTACTTGTGTTGAATTAAATTGCTCAATTGCATTAGCTTCACCAACATTAAATTTTATCAAACTATTCTGTTGTTCTCCATTAAACTGAGAAATCTGTGTAGCTAAATTAGAAAAGAATTGCGTAACTTGATTTTCACTAGAAGCATTAAATTGAGCAGTAGCGTTTGCAGCCGCACTATCTGACATTAGTGAATTAATAACAGCTTGAGATTTAAACATTTCTGTTTGTTGACTGTTTGTTAAGTTAGCCATTTCCATATCTAAAAAGGATTTAGCATTTTGAACTTGAGCCTGTTGCCTATTATTTAAATTAGTTAAGTCTGTTTGTGACAAGGCTGCAGCATCTGCCATTACTTTAGCATTAGAGGCATTCAAATTAGCTAAGTCTACCGACTGCGTAAGTTGTGCATTTTCTAATGCAATTTGTTGTTGTGAATTAAAGTTAACATTAGCAATGTCAGCTACACGAGCAGCATTAGCTACACGAGTTTGAAATGCTTGAGTAAAGTCTACACCTAAAAATTGTGCTCTCTTTTCTGCTGCAAACATAGCAGTTTGTTGTCTATTAGATAAACTTTGCTCTTCAAACCTAGCAAAGGTAGAAGCATCTATTTGGGCAATTGGTAGCGCAGACTCCATAGCAGCCTGTATGAGAGCTTGTCCTGCCATACTGGATGCCCCTAGCCCTCTTTGTGCCATAGCTGCTGTAGCGGCTCTCATAGCCCCTGCAGCCCATGCAGGAGGATCTCCTCCCTCAAAGTCAGCCATAAGCTGAGTTAACTGCCCCTGAACTGTAGCATCTGTAGAAGGAGCTCCTGTAGCCGCAGCAAAGTTAGTTTCAGCTTTAACTGTAGCCATATCTACGGCTGAACCAGATATGGTTTCACCTGCTTGCAAAGACCTAGCAATAGGAGCCTGTACCTGTGCCGCTTGAGCTATTTGCGAAGGAGTAAGTGCTAATTGTGCAAGTTGAGAGGGAGTTTGTTGTGCTGCTTGTACGTTGGCATCAGAAGAAACTTGTCCCTGTGCAGCAACTGTTCCTGCTGTAGCTTGTGCTACTCCAGGTGCTGTTGCCGTTGTTTCTGCTAAAGAAGCAGGGGAAATTGTTGGAGCAGCAGCCGTAACTGCTTGACCCGACTGTGTTGCAGCCTCCCTCGTTACTCCAGCTTGACCAGAATCAAGTGCAATTGTTCCTGCAGCAGCCTGACCTGGATCTGTAGTTTGAGTGTAACCTTGAGTTACTAAAGATAAAGGATCAACGGTACTTTGTTGTATTAACTCTGCTGGAGTAGGCATAGAAGTTTGTTTAAATTGATCTTGTGCTTGAGTTACAGCTTCGTTTAATTGTGCTACTTTAGAATCTGCAGCCGTTAGTGCTGTTAATAAATTTTCATTACTTGGATCAGCAGCTAAGGCATCTCTTGCAGATTGTTGAGAGGCTAATGCATTTGAATAATTTTGTTGTGTGGTGTTTAAAAATGTTTGAGCTGGATCTTCAACGGCTTGAGTAGGCGGCTGTACTCCAGCTTGAGGAGGACGATATGCTACAGTACCACCTTCTTGAAATCTTCGTGTGTCTTCTTGTGGCAGGGGAAAGGTGTTTTGTAATTTATTTACTGCTGCTGTCTGTTGTTCAATGTTTTCCCCATATTCAGGATTATCTTCTAAGTTTAATCTATTAACATTTCCTTTAGCATTTTTACTAGGAAACACAAAACCACCATTTGCCATGTTACGCATTTTATCTATAGGTTTACCTTCAACCATTTGTCGAGCAGCTTCTGTATATCTTCCTAGTTGAGAAGCAGCTCTAGGACTAGCAGCCAGAAACATATCAATTTCATCTGTTTGCATTGAACCTTTATACCCTAATTTAGGCAACAATACTTTCATTTGCTCTGGGGTAAAACCGCCAAACTTCATAGCCATTTATATAATCCTTAATTTTGAGACGCTATACGTTCTACGTGAGTTCGTATTGCTTTGATGTTCTC
>TARA_R110002020_G_scaffold282883_2_pt1 | contig 12697 bp, 11 predicted proteins | sample TARA_R110002020 | Tara Oceans TARA_R110002020 (sample SAMEA4396489) | marine metagenome | biome: Westerlies Biome; feature: [MES] marine water layer (ENVO:01000295) within the mesopelagic zone...; material: water (ENVO:00002006), including particulate matter (ENVO:01000060) such...
GCCGCCGCCTGTGGATGTACCACCGCCAGTCGTACCGCCACTGGTCGGGCTGGAGGATGAACTGCTGCCAAAGCAACCGGCAAGCGATAGAACCGCAACGCTTGTAATGGCTGCCTTGATCGTCGTTTTAATAAACATGTTTTTTTTACTTCCCCAAAAATTCAATTAGATCATCACGCAAAACCTGCGGCCAAACCCCAACAGTTTGTATGATATCTCCAGTTGTCGGATAGTATTTCAGTTTCCACACCCCCCTGTTCAGGGGACGAGGGACGAAAATCATTGGCAGTAAGCGCCAAAATATCGTTGACTTGTCTTCGATTATTTATTTTGGCGCGAAAGGCGTGGGCTTTGCGGGTATATTTTGCACCGGGGCTGGTTTTTACATTCTGCACGATCGCCAGCTTGGTCCTGGCCGCATGGGTGCTTTTTGTGGCCCTCTCCCAGCCATCGCTCGGCATAACGCTCAAACCTGAGGGGGATCACCTTGTCCTGACAGGTGTGGGCATGGCCACCAACCTGCCAGAAACGCTTGTGGGGCAAAGGCTGTTGCGCGTCGAGGGGGAGGGGCAGGCGCCGGTCCCTGTCAATGCGGTTACTATGATCGAAGAGCCTGACATGATCGGCAGTGGTGACGGGCTGGTGGCCTTTTTCGCGCAGCAAGAGCGGCTTTTCAGGGCGCTCTCTACGGGCCGGGTCTTGCTCACGTTTTCGGGGGCAGCAGGGGAGACGCGCGTGCCTGCCATTGTGCAGGAGCGCAGGCCCATTGCCGATCTGCCGGTCAAATTCTGGACGCAGCTGGGCGTGGGGTTGGTCGGGCTGGTCATCGGGATCTGGCTTGTCTGTCTGCGAACGCGCGACCTTGCAGCCTGGATGGTGCTGGTGACCGGGGTCGGGCTCGCGCTGTCTTCCAGTGCGGCGGGTCTCTATAGTTCGCGTGAACTTGCGCTGAGCTATACGGTTTTCAAGACGGCAAGTCATTTCAATGGTATCGGCGCGTTGACGTTCGGGATCGGAATGATGACGTTGTTTCTGATCTATCCGCGCCAGATTGTGCCGCGAAATCTGGTGCCTCTGCCCGCCGTCTGTATCAGCGGGCTGACCTTCTTTATTCAGGTGGTGGACTGGCCGCGCAACATCGTCCTCGTGCAGGACGCGATTGCAGGCATCATGCTTGCTCTTCTTGTGGCGATTGTGGCGCAGGTGATCGTTACGCGGCGGGATCCTGCGGCACGCGCCATGCTGGGCTGGTTGGGGTTTTCGGTGGCCCTTGGCGCTGGCGGCTTTGTCCTCACGGTCAGCGTGCCCTCGCTGCTTGGGCGCGAAGTGCTGCTGCCGCAGAGTACGGCGTTCCTGTTTTTCCTGCTGATCTACGCGGGGATCGCCCTTGGCGTTGCGCGCTATCGGTTGTTTGATCTGCCGACATGGTCGTTCGCCATGCTGTCCTACGGGGTGGGCGTGGTGCTTTTGCTGCTACTGGATGCGGCACTCATCTACGGGCTTTCGGTGGAACGCGTTCCTGCTTTTGCCATTTCTCTGGCCGTGATCGGGACGATATACCTCCCGCTGCGCGGGCGGGTGGCGGCCTGGCTCTACCGGCGCAACATGATGCCCATAGAGGAACTATATCGCCGCATTCTCGAAATTCCACACAGTCTGGAGCCACAGCAGAAGCAAGCGGCATTGATCAAGTTTTGGGAGGATATCTTCATGCCCCTTTCCATCACGCCGTTGTCCGCAGGCGCACAGGATGTCGAGACCGGCTTGCGTGACAATGGTGCGGCACTGGTCATCGCACCGGTTTATGGCTTGCCTGCGCTGCGACTGGACTGGGCCAAGCGGGGCACGCGTTTGTTCTCCTCCAAGGATTTGACGCGCGCGAAATCCCTGAACAATTTCATCGACACAGGGCTGCGCCAAAATCAGGACTATCTCGATGCAATCGAGGCCGAGCGTGCACGGATCAACAGGGACATGCACGACAACATCGGGGTGCTGCTGATCAGTGCGCTGCGCGATGGACGCGAAGAGCGTAAGAATGACCTGATACGTCAAACCCTGAGAGATCTGCGGGAGATCATCGCAAACCCGGACCAGCACACCCAACAATTGCCCCGTCTGGTCGCGGACCTACGCGCAGAAGTGTCAGCGCACCTTGCAATCGCGGGCATCGCGGTGGAATGGCACTATCAGGCGCTCCCGGATATCGAGGTTGACCCGCCGCTCATCCAGACTTTGCGTGCGCTGTTTCGGGAAGGGACAAACAACACGGTCCGGCACTCTGGCGCACGCAAACTGGTTTTCCATATTTCCTGCGATGCCACCGATCTGTCGATCACCTTGCGCGATAACGGGCGCGGTTTTGATCATGAAACGGTTTCGCAGGGCAACGGGATCGGCAATCTTTCCAACCGGGTCGCAAATTTGGGTGGTGCTTTCGATATCACGAGCGATCAGACAGGGACGCAGGTTTCTGCGCGGATACCGCTTGCCACGGCCCATGCGGAGGCAGCACAATGAAGAATGTGCTGATCGTCGAGGACTTGACCGACATCCGCCGCTGGCTTGCACAGGTTGTGCAGGAAATCTATCCCGAGGCCGAGATATTGCAGGCCGGTAGTGTGCGTATGGCCAACCGCCTTGCGCTGTCTCCTGTTGATCTTGCATTGATTGATCTGGGTCTGCCAGATGGCTCGGGCCTTGATGTACTGCGCACGTTGACACGTGAAAACCCCGCTGCGATCAAAGTGGTAACAACGGTGATGGGCGATGATGCCAGTATTGTCGCAGCGCTGTCAGCGGGCGCGGATGGCTACCTGCTCAAGGAAAACGAGACGGCTGTTCTTATCCGGCATCTTGAGCAACTGGCACATGGCATTCCTGCGATATCCCCGTCAGTTGCGCGCCGGATCATGACCCATTTTCGCCTGACCGGTCCTGTGACCGAGCAACATGACCACCTGACCGAGCGGGAAACAGAAGTCTTGCGACTGATCGCAAGCGGCTTGCGCAACGCCGAAGTGGCCAAGGAAATGGGTATCGCGGATTCCACTGTCGCAGGGTACATCAAGATCATCTACCGCAAGCTCGGCATCAGCTCGCGTGCAGAGGCGGCTTGGCATGCCAGCCAGCTCGGCCTTCGCTAGCTGGAGGTATGAGCTCTCTGCGAAAGGGGGCGGATCCACTCGGGCAGATCCGCCCTGAAGTCGCGGTCAGCAGGCTCGGCCCAAGGCGGACGAATGGTCCGTCCGCCTGCGCCTTCATCCTGTGCCCACAGTCGACACGGACAGCCTGCCTCAGGCCACACCCGGCTTTAGGCCAGGACGGAAAAGCACAAAGGCCAGTGTCAGCACCCCAACCGCAATGGCGGGCCAGTAGGTGGAGATCAGCAGCAGGCCCGCAAGCGTGAGTGCTGCCTTTTCCCAAAGGACCAGATCGCGCCGGAACCAACCGATATACGCCGCAGACAGCGCGAGAATACCCAGCAGGCCAGACAGCAGAGCAGTGATGAATTCAACCCATGTAAAGTTCACGAACAGCAGGCTGGGCGCGTAGATGAACATGAAGGGCACCAGCGCCTTGCCCATCGACAGCCGGAAGGCGGTCGTGCCGGTCGACATCGGCTCGGATCGCGCGAGGCCTGCTGCCGCATAGGCCGCGAGGGCGACAGGTGGTGTCACATCTGCCAGAACCCCGAAGTAGAAGACAAAGAAGTGCGTGGCGACCAGTGGCACATCGAATTCCACCAGCGCCGGTGCCGCGATGGAGGCCAGAATGATGTAGGTGGGTGTTGTCGGAATGCCCGCGCCCATGATGATGCACGCGATGGCTACAAAGATCAGGCCGAAGAACAATGCCACGCTTTTCTCCGACAGCAATCCGGTGAAATCCAGACCGATGATGACGGCTGCCACGTCATGCGCCAGTTGCACCACCGCGCCCGAAAACTTGAAGCCGAGGCCGGTGAGTGTGGTCATGCCCAGCAGGAAGCCGACACAGGCACAAGCGGCACCAATGGCCAGCGCGAACTTCGCCCCGTCCTCGAAACCGCGCACCAGACGGGGCGGGGTCAGGACAGTGGAAGTGTCCATGCTGGTGTTGCCCAGCATCCGCATCACCAAGGGCACATAGCTGAAGGCAATCGTCAGGATGATGCCCCAGAAGGCGGCGAGGAACGGGGTGTATTGCATCAGCAGCATTGCCACCATCACACCCAGCGGGATGAACAGGTGCCAAGATTTCTTCAGCACCGCGCCGAACTGGGGGATCTTGTCTTTGGACAGACCTTCTAGGCCCAGCTTCTTGGCCTCAAGGTGGACCATCAGCAGGATCGCGATGTAGTGGAAGCAGGCGGGGACAATCGCGATCAGGATAAGTTCGTTATAAGGAATGCCCAGCATCTCGGTCATGACAAAGGCCGAGGCGCCCATGATCGGCGGCGTGATCTGCCCGCCGCAAGAGGCCGAGGCCTCGACCGCACCGGCAAAGCGGCCGGAAAAGCCGGATTTCTTCATCAACGGGATGGTAAACGCGCCGGTGGTCACCGTGTTGGCGATGGGCGAGCCCGAAATCATGCCGAAGAACCCCGAAGAGACGACCGAAACCTTTGCCGAACCGCCCGAGGCGCGGCCTGCGATGATGGTGGCAAGGTCGATGAACAGCTGTCCCAGCCCGCTCATCTGAGCGAGAATACCGAAGAGCACGAAGTGGAACACATAGGTCGCAACCACGCCAACAGCGACCCCGTAAATGCCTTCGGTGCCGATAAACAGGTGGTTGACGATACGGGTGATTGAATAGCCGCGATGCGCGAGGATACCGGGCAGGTAGGGGCCGACCAGCGCATAGAGCAGGCAGCCGATCCCGATCCATGCCAGCATCGGACCCATGGTGCGGCGGGTGGCCTCCAGCGTCATGATGATGGCGACGACGCCCATCATGTACACGGGGTCGGGCGGGCTGCCGACATTGTCGATGAAGATGTGCTTGAAGAAGATCGTAAGATAGGCGGAGAAGCCCGCGCCAAAGGCCGCAAAGACCCAGTCGCGCACGGCGAGCTTGCCGGGTTGTGCATCTTTGAAGTTGAGCGGAAGGGTGAGCACGACCAACGCCAGCACCACCACGATGAACACTGTTTTCAGCGTGCTGGGCGGCAGCGACATGGCGATGTCGTAGAGAATATACAGGTAGAAACCCGCGAAGATCAGCGACTCGATCCAGATTTTGCGTGTTGCGACTGCGCGTTTGCGGGGGAACACCAGAAAGATCAGACCCATCACAAAGCTGAGGTGGATGGTGCGGTGCATGACCTCGTTCAACAGGCCGAAGCCCGCAGTATAGACGTGGAACAAGGACAGGGTGACCGACGCAAGCGTGACCAGCATGGCGGTCGGACCGACAAGATTGCGGAAGTTCGATTCTGAATCGTACTCGCGTACCAGCGCTTCGACTTCGTCGGCGGACAGTTCGCGGTCGCCGTCGACAGCGGTGTGTTCGCCCATGGCTCTGGAGTTCGTCTCTTGGGTCATTTCAATGTTTCCTCGTCGCACGGGGCAAGGGTAAGCGCCGGATGGCCCAGATCGGCCAATGGCAGATCGGTTCCGGCAATGTGTAGGGTGTTCTTGAATTCGGCCTGAATACGGATCGGGATAGGACCGGTAATGCGGTGCATGTCCAGAATGAAGGTGCCGTTCTCGTGGCGCCAGCCGGTTGCGTCCATATCATTGGCAATGGACGGCAAACCCGCGCCATGGGTCAGAAAAATCTCGGCGGTTTGCACGATCTGACCGTCGTCGACGCGGTAGAGATCGCGGACCGGGGTGCGGGACACCGAATGGATGAAGCTCAGCTCGAACGTGGCCGGATCACCCAGAGGCAGGCGGGCGATGGCGGCGCCGGTGCCACGGGTTTCGGTCAGGCACAGCCAGACGCCACCGCTACCGGCCTGAGCCGGAAGCGGAGCGAAAGGCAGAAAGGGGATGGCGGACAGGACCGCCACCCCCACGCTGCGCAGGGATCTGCGCAAAAGCATTACTGGGAAATGCCCTTTTCGTCGTAGTATTTGGCCGCGCCGGGGTGAACCGGGATCGACACGCTTTCCAGTGCCCGGTCGAGCGAGATCTGTTTGCCCATCGGATGAACCTGACCCAGCGTCTCCGTGTTTTCATAGAGCGCTTTGGTGACGGCATAGACCAGATCCTCCGGCACGTTGGCGTGGGTGGCCCAGATGGCGCGCACGGCCAGCGTTTCCACGTCCGCCTCTACGCCTTTGTACGCGCCCGCCGCGATCACGGCATTGGCGTAGTAGGGCTGGGTTTCCTGCAGCTTGGCGATGGCCGGACCATTCAGCGGAACAATGCGGATGTCGTGCCCGTTGGCCAGATCTGTAACCGAGGACGTGGGCAGACCTGCGGTAATCAGCGAGGCGTCGAGGTTGCCGTCCTTGATCTTGTCCACGGATTGCGAGAACGACGAGTAGTCTTCAGAGACGTCTTCACGCGCGATGCCATGCGCTTCCAGCAGGTCGCCCAACAACTGCCACTGGCCCGAACCGGGCGAGCCGGAGGAGATGGACTTGCCCTTGAGGTCTTCGAATGTCTCGATGCCGCTGTCGGCACGAACGACCAACTGCACGGTTTCGGGGTACAGCGCGCCGATGGCGCGCAGGTTTTCCAGCGGTTCGCCTTCGAACTGGCCCAGACCGCGCGAAGCTGCGTCAAGGATGTCTGCGGCGACGAACGCCGATTCAATCTCGCCGCGTCCCAGCAGCTGTGCGTTGGCGACCGATGCGTTGCCGGTTTCGGCAGTGGCTGAGATTTTGGTGTCGGGCATCTCGGCTGTGTTGGAGATCAGCTGCGCCAGCATCCCGCCCAGTGGATAATATGTGCCGCCGGTGCCGCCTGTGGCGATGCCAAAGAAGGTGCGGCTTTGCGCAAAGGCAGGGGTGACGAGTGTGGCCAATGTGGCCGCAGCGGTTGTGCCAAGGAAATGGCGACGAGAAATGGTCATGAAGATCCCTCCGTTAAATTGTTGTGATGCCCCCGTTCTGCACGTGCCCGCAGGCGCGCCGATGACGGGGTTTGGATGCAAACCAACTTGACGAATGGTTTTTGTATGTCAATAAAGATTTTCAAATATGAAAGGTTTGCAGTGTCTAAATCCATTGAAAGTGCTTTGTTCGATCAGATTTGTGGCAGCAGCCCCGTGCTTTTGAACGTACCGCACGCGGGAACGGGTGTGCCCGATGCGTTGCGGGACGCCCTGCGCCCCGAGGCGTTGGAGCTGTGTGACACAGACTGGCACATGGACCGGATCGCGCGGGATGTGCTGCCGCAGGGCGGCAGTTTGCTGGCCGCAAAGATGTCGCGCTACGCGGTTGATCTGAACCGGCCAAGCGATGATGTGCCTCTGTACCAGACGGCGACAACGGGGCTCATCTCGACCATAGATTTCGACGGCACACCCCTATACCGTGAGGGGGAGGAGCCGGATGCGCAGGCGCGCGCCGCGCGGATTGCGCGCTATTGGGCCCCGTATCACATGGCCTTGCAGGCCGAGATTGACCGGATTCGCGCGGCGCACGGCTACTGCCTGTTGCTGGACGTCCATTCGATCCGCAGCCGGGTGCCGCGCCTCTTTGAGGGGCGCTTGCCGGATTTGAACCTGGGGACCAATTCGGGCGCGTCTTGCGCGGATGCGCTGTCGGATGCGGCATTCGGCGCGCTGCAGGGCAAAGGATTTAGCGTTGTGCGCAATGGCCGCTTCAAGGGCGGCTATATCACGCGGCACTACGGCGCGCCCGCGCAGGGCATTCACGCCTTGCAGATCGAGATCGCGCAGGACTGCTACATGATCGAACAAAGCCCCTGGACCTATGTCGCGGAGAAAGCAGACCGCTTGAAGACGGCGCTGCAGGGATTGGTCGACGCGATGGTGGAATTCCAACCCGAGGGGATGCAGAAATGAGCGGGATGCAGATGAACGGCGCACACTTTCGCCTCGCCCTGACGCCGGACGGCTGGCGGCGCAACCTGTCGGCGCGGTTTGCGGCCGATGGCACGATTTCGGCACTGGTGCCCGATGACAATCCGGATGGCTTGACGATCTTCGATGCGCCTGTTGTGCCGGGCATCACCGATCTGCACAGCCACGCGTTTCAATATGCGATGGCTGGCCTGTCCGAAGTGCGCCGCAATCCGGTCGACAGCTTCTGGTCATGGCGTGACATCATGTATTTCTTTGCGCTGACCCTGTCGCCCGAGGACGTGCAGGCGATTGCGGCGCGGCTGTACCTGTCGCTCCTGAAGGGAGGCTATACGGGGATCGCCGAGTTCCACTATCTGCACAACGATCTGGACGGCACGCCCTATGCGCGGCGCGAGGAACTGTCGCTGGCGATTTTCGGAGCGGCGCAGGCGACGGGGTTGGAGCTGACACATCTGCCCGTGTTCTACGCCCACTCGAATTTTGGCGGTTTGGCCCCGACTGACGGACAGCGGCGGTTCATTCAGGACATTGACGGCTATGCCCGGATGATTGAGGCGCTCAGGACGCCTGCGGCGCAGGCGGGACACAAGCTGGGCATCGCGCCCCATTCCCTGCGCGCAGTGACACCCGAAGAAATGGCGCGGCTGATGGTTTTGCGGGATGACCTGCTGCCGGACTGTCCGGTTCACATCCATGTCGCGGAACAGATGAAAGAGGTCGATGACGCGCTGGCCTATAACGGGCGGCGTCCGGTCGAACAGCTGTTTGATATGGCACCGGTCGACAACCGCTGGTGTCTGATCCATGCGACACATTTGAGTGATGACGAGGTGAAGCGCATCGCGCGTTCGGGGGCGACGGTGGGTTTGTGCCCCATGACCGAAGCCAATCTGGGCGACGGTATTTTCCGCGCCACAGACTATCTGGCCGAGGGCGGGGTGTTCGGGATCGGCTCGGATTCCAACATCGCGACTTTTGCGGCGCAGGAGCTGCAGCAGCTGGAATACAGCCAGCGCCTGCGTGACATGCAGCGCAACGTACTGGCGAGCGCGCGTCAGCCGCATGTGGCGGCAAACCTGTGGAGCAATGCGGCCAAGGGCGGGGCGCGGGCAGCAGGCCGGCCCGAGCAGGGGATCGCGGTGGGCGGCATGGCCAGTTTCGTCACTCTGGCCAGCCCCGAACCTGCGGCGATGGGACCTGTCGCGGATGAAGCGGCGCTGGATTTCCATATGTTCGCAGGGCGCGGGTTTCATGCAGGAGATGTGGTTGTGCGCGGGCGGCATGTGGTACAGGATGGCCATCACCCGGCCGAAGACGCTATCCTCGCGGATTATGCCGCCGCGATGGGCCGCGTGTCGGACCGGTTGGCGGCACGCAACAGTGACGGCCGCATGGGGGGCTGAAGGGAGCGACATATGGCAAAAGAGCCCGACTACCGCTCAAATTCCCTGCTGCGCGGGCTGAGCATTCTGCATTGCTTCAACGACCGCAATCCCGAGATGACGCTGAGCGCGATTGCCGAGGCGATCGAGGTGACCAGTTCTGCCGCGTACCGTTTTGTGGTGACACTGGAGCGCGAAGGCTATCTGACGCGAAAGGATAACCGCTACCGGCTGGCGCCGCGGGTGATGGATCTGGGATATCGCTATCTGGCTTCGCTGGACGTCTACGACATCGCGCGGCTGCCTGCGGACGCTCTGCGCAATGAGACCGGTTTCACGGTCCATGTGTCGGTGCTGGAGGGATGCGAGATCATCTATGTCTACCGCGCGCTCTCCGATCGCTCGATGGTGTCCAACGTGCCTGTCGGCACGCGGCTGCCGGCCTATTCGACCACGATGGGGCGGCTCCTGCTGAGCGATTTGCCCGAGGACGAGTTGGACCGGCGATTTGCCGGTTACACATTCGCGCCGATCAGCTCGAGCGCGCCAACCTCGCTTGAGGCGCTCAAGCCCTTGTTGTTGAAAGACCGCGCGCGCGGGTATGTGGCGCAGCGGTCGCATCTGGCGACCGGCACCGTGTCTATCGCCGCGCCCCTGGTCTCGCGGCACGGACGCTATGTGGGGGCGATGAACCTGTCGGGCCATGAATCCCAGCTGGAGATCGACAAGGATCTGATCAAGCGGGTGCAGGATGTGGCAGCGGGCATTTCGGAAATGATCTAGGGTGGCGCCCTGTCGGGTCTGGACTGTGGGTGGCAGAATTTACCTCCGATCCGAAGGTAGGGGCGGGGGAGGGGTGATCCCGGTCCCGTCGACCCTGCGCTGGCTTTGATAAGATTGACGGAATTGCTACACATGCTACTCCAACGTCATATGGTTTGGGAGCGGGTGGTTTTGACCAATCCGGGCGCAAAGGCGACCGAGAGCTTGGGAGAATATCTGGAGACCAATGCAATCTGGATCAAAGCAGATGATCCTGCCAGCAATGACAACGGGCGGTAGAATAGTGAAGGAATTGAATATGCATGTCGGTATTATCGGAGTGGGCCTCATGGGCCATGGCATTGCGCGCAATGTCTTGTCGAAGGGCGGCTTTGGCTTGAGCTTTCTGGATCATCCGGGCAACCAGCCGGTGGATGAGCTTGTCAGTCTGGGCGCCCACGGGTGTGCAACCCCGGCGGATGTTGCGGCGGCCTCAGATGTGATCATCATCTGCGTCACCGGCTCCCCGCAGGTGGAGGCCATCGTGGCCGGGGAGAATGGACTGCTCACAGGGCTAAAGGCGGGCACTGTGGTTGTTGATTGCTCTACCGCGCTGCCGGAATCGACGTTGCGGATGGGCGAGGTCGTGAAGGCGGCGGGCGGCAGCTATATCGACGCGCCCATGACACGCACCGCCAAACACGCGCATGAGGGGACGCTGAACCTGCTTGTGGGCGGCGATGCTGCCGATGTGGAAAAAGTGGGGCCTGTGCTGGCCTCCTTCACCGAAGCTGTCGCCCATGTCGGTCCGCTCAGCCATGGGCACCGTCTCAAGCTTTTGCACAATTATGTCTCTGTTGGATTCATGTCCCTGCTTGCAGAAGCGGCGGCACAGGCCGCGGATGCCGGTGTTGACCCGCAAGTCTTCGTGGATGTGCTGGCGCAGGGTGGCGGTGCCAGCGTAGCACTGGAACGGCTTGCCCCCTACATCGTCTCGGGTGATCGCAATGGCCTGCCGTTCTTCGTGAGCAATGCGCAGAAGGACATAGACTATTACCGCGCCATGTCCGAGGCAGCAGGGGCGCAAAACACAATTGCCGATGGCGTCTCATCGGCGCTTGCCCGCGCGGTGAGTGGTGGACATGATCAGGCCTATGTCCCTGAACTGGTGAATATTTTCAGAAAAGGGGGCGGGGTGTAAACGGCCCGCTTTGTTGGTGCTGGTCACTGCGCACATGGGTCGGAGAGGTGGCGAGGCGCCCGTCGCTTGCACAAAGTCGCGATAGCCACAAAACGTGGACGTAATCCGATCCGGCGCCCTGACCAGTCTTTTGCGATTGTCCTGCTCCAATGCCTTGTTTTCCTGACTGCGCGCGCGTGAACAGGCTTGTAGTTGGAACCGTTTTCGGCAAAGTAGTTTGACGACGCCTGCGCCGCGATATTGCCGACGACATGGCAAAACTGCCCCGGCGTAAATGAACAACAAACCAGTACCTGTGGAGGGGACCTCATGAAAAAGACGATAACTCTCGCCGTGACGGCGATGATTTCAGCAACCATGGTGCATGCGCAAGACGCCTATGCCGATCTTGACCGCACCGGTTGGCCGAGCAGCTTTACAGTTGGCACCGCATCCCAGGGCGGCACGTTCTTCGTGTATGGTTCCGGCTGGGCGAACCTTGTGGGGGATCAGCTGGGCATTTCTGGCGGCGGCGAAGTGACCGGTGGACCAATGCAGAACATGGCGCTTGTCCACACGGGCGACGCGGCCTTCGGCATGACCACAATGGGTCCCGCGCGTGAATCGCTTGAAGGGACCAACCCGATCGCGCCCGGTCTGCAAATGACCAACGCCTGCGCCATGTTCCCGATGTATCAGACACCGTTCTCGATGGCTGCACTGACGTCTTCGGGCATCGAATCCGTGGCGACAATTCCAGCAGGCGCGCGCATCGGTTTTGGCCCGGCCGGCTCAACATCCGACACGTATTTTCCTGCGATGCTGGAAACTCTGGGCGTAGAATTTGAACGCCGCAATGGCGGTTGGGACGATCTGGGTGGCCAGCTTCAGGATGGTCTTCTGGACGCCGTCGCATTTGCGGTTGGTATCCCGACACCTGCGATCAGCCAGATCGAAGTGCAGGCTGAAGTGAACTTCATCGACTTCACAGACGAGGAGCAATCGCAGATCATCAACACCTATCCGGTTGCTGACTATGCTATTCCGGCAAGCACCTACTCCACCCTTGACCGCGACATGAAGTCTGTCGCGATGTGGAACTTTGCGATTGCCAACTGTGAACTGCCAGAGAGCTTTGTTTACGCCGCGACGGATATCGTCATGTCCGACAACGCACGCATGATGAACATTCACGGGTCCGCGCGTGAAACGCTGCCCGAGAACTGGACAAAAAACACAGTGATGAAGTGGCACCCCGGTGCGGCACGTTGGTTCACTGAAAATGCTGGCGCCGATATTCCCGCTGACATGATCTATTCCGGGCAATAAGCTTGGCGTCTTTCCCGCATGTCGGGTGAGCACTAGAGCGGGTCGCAGCATTTTGGCT
>TARA_R110002020_G_scaffold111312_1_pt1 | contig 12694 bp, 12 predicted proteins | sample TARA_R110002020 | Tara Oceans TARA_R110002020 (sample SAMEA4396489) | marine metagenome | biome: Westerlies Biome; feature: [MES] marine water layer (ENVO:01000295) within the mesopelagic zone...; material: water (ENVO:00002006), including particulate matter (ENVO:01000060) such...
GCCTACGATCACATCGCCACCCTGAATCTTATCATTGGAGATCACTTCATCGCGGCGCATTCTACAAGTGACTGTGCTATCCACGATAATTGTGCGAACTAAGTCTCCCACATCAGCAGTTTCTCCGCCAGTAAGTACAGCGTTGACGCCATTGTCACGAAGCATCTGAAGAACCTCTTCGGTTCCTTCGATGATGGCAGAGATCACTTCGCCAGGAACGAGGTTTTTGTTTCTACCAATCGTAGAGGAAACGAGGATATTATTGATCGCACCCACGCAAAGCAAATCATCGGTGTTCATGATGATAGCATCCTGAGCGATACCTTTCCAAACGCTCACATCTCCTGTTTCTTTCCAATAGGAATAAGCCAGAGAGGATTTGGTTCCTGCTCCGTCCGCATGCATGATATTGCAATAATCAGGATCATTACCGAGGGTGTCTTCTACGATTTTGCAAAAGGCCTGAGGGAAAAGTCCTTTGTCAAGATTGGATATTGCCTTGTGGACATCTTCTTTGGAGGCGGAAACTCCGCGCTGCATGTATCGCTCGTTCATGGGGGCAAAGTTAATACGTTCTTGGCAAAATGGGTGAATAAGGGAGGTAAAGTTGAGTTGCTTATTGGAAGGATGGTTTTAGCCGCGAAGTACGCAAAGGCTGCGCAGAGGGCACAGTTTAAGAGTTGGGCTGCTGTCTTGGTTCAAAGTCTCCTGATTTGGTTCAAGTCTCCAGACTTGGACCTAAAATCATCGCAGTCTTCAAAGTGCTTTCTCTTTTAAATATAAAACGTCCTGCTTCTCCAGAAACAGGACGACTGTTCTCTCTGCGATAGATTCCGCGTACTCCGCGGTTAAAGTCAATTAACTTAAGAATGCTCCAGCACCATCTCCTTCACGCATTCCACCCAGGTGTTTTCAGAATTCAGGCTTGGAACTAAATCCCATTCTTCTCCTCCTGCTTCCAAGAATTTGTCACGGTATTCACCAGCGACTTCCACCGTGGTTTCCAGGCAGTCCGCCACAAAAGCCGGTGAGAATGCCAGTACTTTTTTTACACCTTGTTTAGCTAAATCATCGATCACTTCATCAGTATATGGTTTTACCCATGGATCTTTTCCCAACCTGGATTGAAAGCAATTCACTGCTTTGTCCTCTTGGATTCCAAGTTTTTCACAAATCAATCGTGTTGTTTGAAAGCATTGTGCACGATAGCAATAATGGTTTTTTGCCCCATATTTATTACAGCAAGCGCCTAATTGGCAATAACCTTCTACTGAGCCTTTGAGTATCTGGCGCTCAGGAAGTCCATGGTAGGAGAATAAGATTTTGTCGTAGTCTTTTCCTTCCAGCATGGCGCGCCCACGCTCTGCCCAAGCTTCCAAGAATAAAGGATGCTCAATGAAATTGCTGATAAATGTAATGTCAGGAATGATCTGCCAGCCCCTGGCTATCTCCATTACTTTGTCCTGCACAGAGCCAGTAGATGCTGAAGCATACTGAGGGAAAAGTGGCAGAACAATGATTTTAGTCACATGAGCTTTTCGCAATTCCTCCAAACCAGCTTCTATGGAAGGTGTTTGATAGCGCATAGCCATGGCAACTTTATATTCCTTGGAATCGAGTTTTTCGATGAGTTTATCTCGGAGATCTTCTGTGTGAAAAAGCAAGGGAGAACCTCGATCAGTCCATAGTTTTCGATATTCATGCGCAGATTTCGGTGCTCGAAAAGGAGCGATAATCAGGTTGATCAGCATCCATCTACTGATGTATGGGATGTCGATCACTCGCCCATCCATCAGGAATTCGCGAAGGTATTTTCTTACGTCGCCGGTAGCGGTACTATCTGGAGTTCCCAGGTTTACCAGCAAAACGCCGGTTTTTCCGGTCTTAGTCATGTCCTTTTCCTTGATTTTCAATTATGCCCCAAAAATAAGGGCTTTGTTAGCAATTAGTACATTGAAAGAATCAAATACTCATGCAATCTTTCAAACATAAAAAAAACCCGACATTGGCCGGGTTTGTTTTCGAAAAACTGAATTATATAGCTTAGGTGTCTTTAGAAAATAATTTGTCTACTTTCTGTTTCACTTCAGGGTTACTATTATAGGCCATATAGATTGCCTCAAATTTTTCGGGAGACATCTCATTTTTTATGATCACTTCTTCGATTTCTACTTGTAGGTCTTCTTGAAGTTTCATTATTTTTTCTCCTGCCTTACTAAATGATGCCAATTCTTTTGGATCATTAGAGACTTCTTTAAGCTTTCCTCCCTGTTGGGCCTGTGCCATTTCTTGAAATCTCGGTACTTCTAGCCCACTTTCTTTTATTGAGCTGACCATATCTGTCTGAATGTTTTCCTGTAGAGGCATAATGTCCTTATTAATTTTGACAAAGGTCTTAATCTCTTCTTCTGAGAAATTCTCTGCTGACTTGATGGCTGTCTCCGGTGGATTAACTTGCTGAGCCATAGATAGGGTTGCTGTTACACATAATGCCATCAAGGCCAGCGAGAAGATTTTTAGTTTTTTCAGGTAGTTCATCAGGTTGTTGTTTTGGTTAGGTTAATCAAGCGACAAACTGAAAACCAACCTGAAGACTGAGTAGCCCTATGACTGGTCTTTAACCTGTTTTAACTTCTTAAGTGCCTTGTAGATGGCATAAGCATGTTTTGACCCGCAAATCTGTTCTAAAACAATTCACTTGGTAGATGCCTACAGAAAGAAATTTTGCCGAAAGATTGCCCCAAGTAACAATACTCTGACCCAGAGTTCCACAGTTGATTTATGCTCGTTCCAGGTATTGACTCAGCAAAACGTATCTCTAAACCTTAAGATTTCTCGCCCAGCCAATCAAAGGTCCAGCACTCATACTGGCGATTATTGCTAGAATTACCAATCCGATAAACAGAGGTTCAGTTACTAAGCCGTTTTCTAAAGCGATCAGTCCCAGTACGATATCCATGCTTCCTCGCGTGCTCATACCAAAGCCAGCAACTATAGATTCTTTACGAGATACTCCTGCGAGCCTTCCCCCGAAGTAAGCACCATAATATTTTGTCAATAGACCTACTACAATCACAACACCGACAATTCCCGGATCAAATCCAGTGATGAAGTTTACTTTGAGACCTATGGATACAAAGAAGATCGGAGCGAAAATATTATTGATAAACTGATGTAAAATCTCCTTGGCTTTTTCGGTCAAGTACTCAGAATCTCCAAGCGCAACTCCGATGATAAAGGCTCCGAAAATGGCATGAATTCCAATAAACTCTGTAAATGATGCTGCCAAAAAGCATAGCGCCAAGGAAAGCGATAGTAATCCTCCCGGCCAAGCCAGTTTTTTGTTGATCCAAGGCAAAACCCTATTGATTAATCCCTTTCCAATAGTTAGCATTACTAAAGTGAATAGTAAGGTAAGACCAATAGTCGGCCAAACTCCCAAGCCATCACTTCCAGACTCAGATAACGATAATATCACAGAGAATATAAGCCAGCCGAGCACATCCACGATCATGGCTCCTGCAATAATTAAAAGGCCTGAAGAGGTTTTGAAGAGGTTCAAGTCCATCAGAATCCTGGCTACAATGGCCAGTCCTGTGATGGAAATAGCAAGTCCAAAGAACGTAGAGGCAACTACTCTGTCATTGATATTAACTCCCAGAAACTCCGGGAATGCGTATGCCACCACAAACCCAGCTATAATTGGCAGAATCATCGAAGCTACAGCTATGTAGAGGGCCTTTTTTCCCTGGCTCCAAACAATATGTAACTCCACCTCCAATCCAGCAATGAAGAGCAACAAAACGACTGAAATCTGCACAAAGCCATCAAAGGCTATATTCGTCATCTCATGCGCTCCGAAGAGATATTCCTGCGCTCCAGGAAAGAAATTCCCGAGAATTGTAGGTCCCAGGATAATTCCTGCAAAGATTTCACCTACTACGGCAGGTTGCTTGAATTTCCTTGCTAATTCAGCAAAGACTCTTGCTAAAATAAGAATAGATGCGAGCTGGAGGAGTAAATTAATTACCTCCTTATGGTCTAACGTTTCCATGGAGGATTAAATTTTTACGATTAATAAATTACATGGCAAAGTACTCAAGAGGTCTTCCAAATCATGTGGGAAAATCCTGTCGAAAAAATTCAATTTATGATCATCACCTACTACGAGTAGGTCTGCGTCAATTTTCTCGCAGAACCTTGCCAGCTCCACTGCCCATCTACCTCCGGTAACTTTTATATTTATCTTCAATTCTCCCTGATCTATTTTATTCAGAATTCTCTCCACATACTCCACTTCATTTTGCACTAATTGCCTACGAGTCTGAGAGGCCTCTTCTTCCGAATCTTCACTGGCAGTTCCCATCTGAAGTCCGTACATTTTGATTTCATTCAATATATGCACTTGGTCAGCTTTGATTTGTTTGGAAAAATTAATTCCAACTTCGATCACATGTGGCGTGATCTCCAGCTGAGTTCCATTGAGAACTATTTTTTCAAAAACAGTGGATTCTACATTTGGTTCAATTAAAGTCAAAACAGAGCATGGAGCTTTTCTGATGATTTTCCTTCCTACAGATCCCATGTAATAAGTTAGAAAGCCTTCTCGCTTCAGTGCTCCTGCTACCAGTAAGTCTGCTTTTTCTTCCTTGCAAGCCTGGATTATCATTTTCACAGGTTTACCTTCTTTCCAAATCAATTTGGTTTTGAGTTTGTCCAAGCCTGTTTTGAGGATGATCTCATCAAGTTTCGTCTCCAGCTCATCAGTTTTTTTTCCGATATGAATCAGGATCAATTCAGAGCCGAAGAGCTGAACTAGACGCTTTGTTTCTGAAATAAGAGCTTCCATCCTAGGGGAAAAAGCTATGGCGAGGGCTACTGTTTGATACATTTTGAAAAAGCTAATGACCTTAAATAAGCAAATTTTCCCGATCTGTACAATACTTATTATTGCAACTCCATTTATCCCAATCAACACCCATTCAAGAGTTAATTCTGTGTTCATAAAAAGGAAAGGGCGTTTTGTTCCGAAATTTTAGTAAAATTCAGGTGCCGATCTTTTTAAAGATTTGGTTAATCAAAGAATTAAAACCCAAACGATTTATGAAAAAAACACTACTCAGTTGGTTGCTGGTTGGGGGCATGGGATTATCAGGAGCAGCATTTGCGCAGTCGGATTATCCTACACTTAGTCAGCTCAACCAGCGTTTGCAACGCGTGGCTTCCAATGCTTCTGCTGAACTTACCTCGCTAACCAAGACAGAAGGAGGAAAAGATATCTGGGTGCTAAAAGTAGGCACGGGTAAACTGGATGAAAAACCGGCCATCGCTGTAGTAGGCGGAGTGGAGGGCTACGAGGTGCTGAGCGTGGAGCTGGCTACACAATTTGCTGAAAAGCTGGTTTCAGATCATACGGATGCGCTTGAGACTACGACTTTTTACATTTTTCCCAACATGTCTCCAGACGCTTACGAGCAGTACTTCGCTTCATTGAAATATGAAAGAAGAGGGAATGCAGTATCTATTGACCATGATCGGGATGGCACTCCAGGCGGAAGCGGATATTCTGATCTGAATGGCGATAGTCTGATAACCATGATGCGAGTTGAAGATCCTATGGGAGATTACATACTCTCAAAAGAAGACGAGCGTGTAATGGTAAAAGCGGATAAATCCAAAGGTGAGGCAGGGAAATACTTACTTTATAAGGAGTCAAAAGATGACGACAAAGACGGAGAATTTGCTGAAGACCTGAAAGAAGGAATTGCATTCAATAAGTCTTTGACCTATAAATTCCCTGTTTTTGAGCCATTGGCTGGTGATATGCCAGTGACCCAAAAGGAGACTCGAGCTTTGCTTGACTACCTTTTCGAGCAGTGGAATATCTTCGCATTTGTCACATTTTCTCCAGCTAATAACTTGTCTTCACCATTGAAGTACAATGCCGGAAATGCAAAGAAGAGAGTGGTCACTTCCATTTTGGAGAAAGACCAAGCTATAAACGCAATGATTTCTGATGTCTATAAAGAGACTGTGAAGCAGAAAGCTTACCAGCAGGAGAATCAAGGCACTGATGGGGATTTCTTTCAATGGGCGTATTTCCACTTTGGTAGATTAAGCTTTGGTACTCCCGGTTATTGGGTGCCGGAATACAAAGATTCTACTGGCAAAGGCATTTCAAATGCGGAAGCCAACTACTTGGCTTGGGCAGATTCCTTGGAAATGAATGATGTTTTTGTTCCTTGGAAAGAAATTCAACATCCGGATTTTCCAGGTAAAAAAGTTGAAGTGGGTGGCATCAAGCCTTTTGTGATGACTACGCCTTCCTTTGATAAAATTCAAGAAATAGCTGATCAGCATACAGATTTCATCCTAAAACTGGCTGCAATGCAACCAAAGCTTGAGATTCATAATGTAAAATCTGAATCACTGGGCAACGGTTTGACGAGAGTGACGATGGATCTATTTAATAATTCTGCTCTCCCGACTCATTCTGAAATGGGAGAAAATTCCCGCTGGCTACGCAAAGTCAGAATTGATATAGATGCCGATGCTGAGAAAATTGTCTCAGGTAATAAAATCGAATTGATGGACTCTTTGGGAGCTTATGAGAAAGCAAGTTTTAGCTGGATCATTCGTGGTTCGGGAAATGTGACTGTAAAAGCCGGTGCTTCTCATGCCGGATTCACCTCCACAACTGTAAAACTATAAGCCATGCAAAAGATGAAAACAACAAAAATGCTCATTGCCTTGGCTGTAGGTGTACTTAGCCTTGGAAGTTATAAAGCAGATGCTCAGGAGAAATTTTTCCGCGCAGTCGGTACTCCACACAATCCAAAAGTAGCTATCGCTTTCAACCGCTACTATACTTATGAAGGTTTGGTGGATAATATGAAGAAGATTGCCGCAGCTCATCCAGATATCGCAAAACTCGAATCAATTGGTAAATCCTACGAGGGCAGGGACATGTGGACATTGACGATTACGGATTTTGCCACCGGAAAAGATACCGATAAACCAGGAATGTGGATCGATGGGAATATTCACTCCAATGAAATCCAGGGCGGAGAATTTTCTCTTTATGGTGCTTGGTACCTCACAGAGATGTTTGCTGATAATGAATTTATCCAGCAGCTCCTGAAGGACAAGGTGTTTTACATCACACCAACCATAAATCCAGATGCAAGGAATGACTTTTTCTTGGAGCCAAATACTGCAAATTCACCACGATCCGGGATGATGATCTTAGATAATGATGGAGATGGGGTAGCTGGGGAAGATGGAATGGATGATCTGGATGGCGATGGACACATCACAATGATGATTAGAAAATCTCCGACTGGTCGCTATATCAAAGATCCACAGGATCCACGCAAACTGATTATGGTAGGTGCGGATAAAATGGGAGAATATGAAATGTTGGGTCAGGAAGGCACGGATGGTGATGGTGATGGTCGCGTGAATGACGATGGCGTAGGATATTATGATCCAAATAGAGACTGGGGTTGGAATTGGCAGCCGGATTACATTCAGCGTGGCGCATTGAAGTATCCATTTACGCTTCCTGAGAATCGCTCGATTATGGAATTTGTGAAAAAGCATCCGAATATCGCAGGAGCTCAAAGTTTCCACAACTCAGGCGGAATGATCCTTAGAGGTCCTGGCGCAGAAGAGGATGTAAGCACGTATAACAGAAATGATATCCGGATCTATGATGCGTTGGGCCAAAAAGGTCAGGAAATGATTCCAGGTTATAGATACCTGACTGTTTATAAAGATTTGTATTCAGTTTTTGGAGGCGAATTGGACTGGTTTTATGGCGTTAGAGGGATTTTTACTTTCTCAAATGAGCTAATGGTGCCTTACCTATATTTCCACAAAGATGGTGGTGGACAAAATGAGATGTTCGAAGTGGATGAGTTTTTGACTATGGGTGATGCTTTTGTGAACTGGCATGAATTCGAGCATCCGCAGTTTGGAACTGTGGAGATAGGAGGATTTAAGAAAAACTTCGGGCGCGCTCATCCAGGGTTTTTGCTAGAGCAAGATGCACATAGAAATATTGCATTTACTATTTATCATGCGTATCACACCCCAAAATTATCTGTGATGGATGTGAAAGAAGAAGACCTTGGTGGAGGATTAAAAGCAATTACAGCAACGATCTATAACGAGCGCCTGATGCCAACTCACGCTAGTCAGGATCTTAAATACAAAATCGAGCGGCCAGATTACGTTACTATTGACGGAGCAAAGGTTGTCGCAGGATTTGTAGTGGAAGATGAAGACTTTAACAAATTGTCAGAGCAAAAAAATAATCCTGAGAAAATATTGGTAGATAATGTGCCTGGTATGACTGGAGTGAAAGTGAAGTGGATTGTTTCTTCAGGCTCTAATTATTCTATCACTGTTGATTCTGCCAAAGGTGGAAAGGCTAGTTGGAAGAAAAAGTAAAAGTAAAGCCGCAGTGATCAGTATTCATTGATCAGTCGGTTTAATAATAAAGAAACGAATGCGGAGCAGAGATGCTTCGCATTTTTTGGTTTAACCGCAATGTACACGGAGGTTAACGCAGAGTTCGAAAATTTGTGTTCTATTGAATTCTATTGTGTAAAAATTGGATCGAAATATTTGATTTGAAGGCCTTGCTGCAGCTCAAGGAGGCTATTTTTTCTTTTTGCACGTCCCTTTAGGGACAAACTATGGGTAGAAAGGAAAGTTGATTGTGCTATCTGCCGTGCCTTTAGGTACGGAGCTAATTTATTGTATAGATAAATCCTGCTTCTGGAGAAGCAGGATAGCATTAAATGTAGAATTACACAGAGCATCCCGCAGATCCATTGGCTTCGAAATGGTGTTAAAGGCGCTGTAATTGGACTTCGGCTGCGCTCAGTCTGACAATGGTAAAAGTTTTATCTATGGCCTAACATAAATTCATTTCTAAACTGCGCTCTCCGCGATTAACTCTGTGACCACCGCGGTTGATTTACTTTTTAAACAACAAAACCCCGCTCGATTGCTCAAGCGGGGCTAGTTTATATGAAGTTGGTTTAGCTTATAGGCTAGTTACATAACCTTCAAATCCTGATGCAGTTTTCACTTTAAAGTTGATACCTGCTCCACTTACTTTGTCGAAAGAGTAGATTTTGTGAAGTCCTTGTGGATTATCGATTTTCTCAGTGTGGATCAATTTGTCTCCGTCATAGATCATCACTTCGATGTCCTTCGCGTCAAGGTTGCTTACTAGCAATCTGTATTTGTTATCTCCCATTGGAGAAACTCTTGAGAATACAGCTGGAGTCTCTGCTACAAAGTTGTTGAAAGAAGCAGTTCTCAATACGCCTGATTCGTCCGTTACTTCTACAGAGTAGTTTCCTTGAGGAAGAGCTTTAAGATCGTATTTCTTAGCAAAAGCTTCATCCTTAGTGATTCTGTCTCTCAAGATCAAACGATCTTCAGAATCTGTGATTTTAACAATCACAGTTCCTTGTGGTGCTTCATTGAAGGATACTGCAACCTTAGTAGTTTCAGTTTGTCTAATTAAGACAGATGTACCTTCTGATTTGGCAAACGCTCCTGCAGCGATCCCCGCTACGAAAAGCAATGTGAATAATTTTTTCATTTTAATAATTGGTTTGAATAGGTTCTAATTTTTCAAATTAACCGCCTGACGGCTGCTCCGTCTCAGGTGGGGAAATTTGGGCTGTAATTCAATTCGGTTACCGATTGGTTTGTTATTACGATTCAAAGGTACGACTGAAAATATCAATTGCAAATACTTCAATAAAAAAAGATCATTGTTAATGATTTGGTAACAGAACATTGAAAATATTGCCGATTTAATAAAATGCTCCCGCAATCGATAGCGGAACTCCTTGTGTTTTGATTTTTGCGTATTTTGAAGAATATTTGTTGGTAAAATTGATAATTACGAAATAATGTAATTACAGGCTAAGAGTATATCTATAGATTTCCAATGGAAATTTTGTGAAAAAAAATTTAAAAAATTTTTCAAAATGCTTTTTCAAATGGGTAATCATGAAGCCGATTTGACATAAATCAACAGTTTATATCTGATGTAACTCCCCTAATCTGACCCATGTAGTTATAAATTGACAAAAAAAATGGGTTTAGAATTGATTATCTAAACCCATTTTGTGTAATCTTACATAAATAGGGTTGCTGTATATTCTGATTTTTTACTGGAATTAGTTTCTGCTACTATAATTTGCGGCTTTTGCGACCAATTCCTGATCAAATTTGCCCTTCAATTCCACAACCATCAGATCACCATCATCACCACCCACAAGAACTACTAAATCTGAGATGGTATTTCCTCCTTTAGAATAAACCATCACGCCTCCTTTTTTTCCTTCTGAAGCCTCCATTAGCAAATCATACCTTTCTTTCTCAAGACCTTTCTGCAATGTTTTATATTCAACTCTTCCTGCATCAGCATGATCGGGAAGGGTAAAGAAATTTAATTTCTCAATTGACTTGGCTACTGTCGCCATATCATTTTTGTCAATATCGATTTTGAAGCCTTCGGCAAAGTTCATGAAGTTGCCTCCCAGCTCCATATGGAAGAAGTCATCCTCACTTTTGTATTTTTCATAAAGTGCTTTGACACTTTTACTTTGGGCTTGGACAGCCATCGCTGTTCCAATTAGTGCGAGGGTTAGAATTATCTTTTTCATGTGTTTATTATATAGTGTGGTTTGTAAATGATGCTTTTCGATGTGGGAAACCTTCTTACTGTCTTTCAGTTTCGCTTTACTTGATACTTTATTTAATCCCTTTAGGCCCCTTCGGTCCTTTACTTCCTTTTCCATAAAGATCCATCCCCGGGATATCTGTCTTTTCGGCAAGCAAATTGAGATCTTCGTAGGTAAAACTTCCCAGCATTGACAATAGAGTAAAGTCTCCATCTTCTCCTGAGATCATCATGAGTTCCTTTACTAAGCCGCCTTCCTCGCGAACCATAAACTTCAGGCTACTTCCCTTGTCTTCGACAATCATCAGGTCCTCGTATTTGTTTTTTGTAAGCGTGCCCATGGCTTCTTTGTAAAAAGCTAATCCATTCACCTCGTCAGAAGAAAGAATTCGAATCCCTTTTACCTTTTGAATCAATACACCCAGGTCCTCTGAATCCTTGTCTGTACCGGCATTACTTTTCAGAAAGCCTCCGGCCATTTGCATCATCTTTGGACTGATATATACTCTGGAGAATCTATCATCATCCATGTACTTGGAGAAAAATCGTTGGATAGCATCATCCTGAGCTTGCACCTTTATAATAAAGGCAAACAGCAAAAGCGGAATTAGTAGAAATTTCTTCATGGCTTATTTTGATATAGAGTTGCCAAATAATTGGTTTGTTGTATTCAGGTATTTCATTTCATTCATGACATTCATTTCTTTCTGTCCTTTGGAAAGGTTGGTTTGGATTAAGGCAAATGCCTGCATCACCTCTAGGTATGCTTCCTCTTCAGCTTGCTTCTGTTCATAAACAGTCCATCCCCATAAGGAGCCAGCTAAGATTGCAACTGATGCTGCCCAGTTCATCCAGTTCCTGGATCTGATTGGAACTGTCTTAGTAGGTATTTTCAGAGTTGGTTCTTCTGAAGAGAGCTCACTAAATCCTGAGAATAAAATTTTCTCATCTGCATATCCTTCTGCAGCTTGAAGTAATTCCTTCAATTCCTGTTCTTCGGCAAGGGTAGTCTCAGCTTCCCAATACTTTTCAAGTAATTCGTCTATTCGCTGGTTCATTTGGTCGATTTTTGGTTGAGCATCCGCTCTCGAATGCTTTTTCTGGCTCGGTGAAGGTTAACTTTCACTTGTTCCAGGCTTATGTCTAGGTGCTCGGTAATTTCCTCGTAACTCAAGCCTTCTACCTCTCTCAGATGGAAAATCTCTTGCTGACGAAGAGGCAAGCCTTTTACAAGTTTCATCACTTGTCGCACCGAGTCTTTTGTTTCCTCAGGCACCGGTTCCTCAATTTCCAATTCCTCCAAGCCATCGAGAGATTCCAGTTTCTTGGTCTGGCGAAAATGCATCAAGACCTCATTTTTTAGACTTCGGACCAACCAACCAGCAAGATTTGGATGACCTTGAAGTTCCTCTTCCCGTTCGAAAGTTTTTTCGAAGACATTCTGAAGCATGTCCTCAGCAAGGGATCTGTCCCTCACCCAGAGATATCCCAGCCGGTAGAGCCTGCCTCGTTGCGGCCAGATATGTGCTTCAAAAAATGACTTCATTTAATACGGTAATGCATGGAAATCGGGAATGTTACAGTTAGGATGAAAAAAAGTAAAAGTTTTTCAAACAGACTATTAAAAGGAGAGCGATAGACTCTCAACCATTTAGGCTTTTGGCTTATAATGCTTACTAGACTAAATTGCTTCTAAATTACACCAAGAAATAGTATGCATGCCTACTGTTTCTTAATTTGCTAGAGTTGTTTTGAAAACTAGTACTGAGTTTGATCTTTAAAAATAGAAATGAGCAATAGGAAAAGAACAAATAGCGCGAGTGGAGAAATCTCGGTTTCGTTATTAGAAACCAAGTTTGGATTTGCGAACTCTGTGAAAACTTTGTGCTCTTTGTGGTCAAATAAGCACATAAAAAAAGCCCTGAATTGCTTCAGGGCTTGTGGTGATAAATGGACTCGAACCATCGACTCACGGATTTT
>TARA_R110002020_G_scaffold370223_1_pt1 | contig 12693 bp, 5 predicted proteins | sample TARA_R110002020 | Tara Oceans TARA_R110002020 (sample SAMEA4396489) | marine metagenome | biome: Westerlies Biome; feature: [MES] marine water layer (ENVO:01000295) within the mesopelagic zone...; material: water (ENVO:00002006), including particulate matter (ENVO:01000060) such...
TGTCGCCGCAAAGCATATCGAAACTATGCAGCGCTCCAACGAACAATTGGTGAAAGTCTTAACTCTCAAGCAAAAGGAGAGGACTAAAGAGGTCGGACTATCAGAAGAGGATAAGGCGAATCTTTTTGATATGATCCAGGGAGAGGCGTAATGGCAAGAAAAGGTCGCTCATTTCCATTTGATATTTTTGACAATCCAGATGGTGCTTACAGTCTGTTTGAGAATTCTATTAGATCTGGAATGGATTATGATGCCAATATTGAAGATCAATTTGATGCAGTTGTGTTAACAAGACCAGTCAAAATTACATCTGATATGACATCTGTATCATTTCAAGCTCGTGAGAATGGCGGTAAACAAAAGTTTGCCTTCATGGTTAGGCTTCTTGGCGACAAGTCACCACATAAATTTTTACCAAATCCGTGCCTTATGTTTGAGCTTGAAACTGCTGACGCCCAGCGAAGAGCTTTTAACTTAATTCAACAGCATACAAAAGTAGTAATGAATGCGTCTCAAGACCAACCATTGCCGGGAATAAATAGTATAGTAAGAGTGTCTTTAGAGCGCAATAGGCGCGGCTCTTTTAAAACAGATTTTACAAAAGAATTTATATCAATTATAGTTAAGGATCCTGCCCAACTTGCGCACCAAAATTGTCAAAATCTTGTGGATAAGATGCATTTTGGAGACTTGATTCAACTCGGAGTATATGGCGAACCAGTAAAGGCTACCTATGTTAACGCCGCCAAGAACCAAATACCAGACGTTGAAAATGGAAAACTCTCAGAAGGTGGTGTTCCGTTGGTCCCACCAGATACCAGTCTCTTCACCTATACCGGTGGATCGGGTCCAGTTGTGTTTATACCAGAGGCAATAGATTCATTTAATAAGGTTATGAGAGATTATATGGACGCGCACGGCGACAAGAAGATTTCCATTTCTGCTCATTATAGAGATTATGATGAACAAGTTAGAATGAAAGAGCAAAAGATTAGAGAGGGCAATCCGAGCTATGCCGCCAACCCAGGACATTCTATGCATGGCTGGGCAGTCGCTTTTGATGTAAACAACACGCTAGAGAAACATGATAAAAGCGGGTTTTGGAGCCGGGACGACCCAAACGCCAATATAAAAAGGTTTGATTCTCCTATCTACAAATGGTTAGACAACGGGGGCAAAGGTCGTCATGGCTGGATAAATCCGCCTGGGTTAAGAAAAGGTACAGGACCGCCTATTGAAGCTTGGCATTGGGAAAATGTCGCACTTAGAAAGAAACACTTTCCGAGTGTGCCACCACCGCCCCCCGGTGGAACGACCGATGCTGAGACCACCCCCGAGGATTCCTAATGCCTAGATCTAAAAAAGTAAAAATATTTGATCCCAATCGATTGAGTGAAGAAGACAAGGAATTCGCTGAAGGTATATTAAATTATATCCGTGAGGGTTCTAGAAACTCTGACAGAGACACTAAATTCTTGAACCCACCCGGCAGCGGACTGTATGGAACGGGTGCAAGCAAAATTGATGTACAATATAATGAAAGCCCAAATGAAAAAGTAATTCAACAAGGTGACGCATACATTGTTTTTGGTACAGACAAGCCATCTGGAAATGCATCTGGTAAATCAAGAATGGGCGCCCTGCGCTCCGGTAGAATTGATTTAGTTGTTGGCAGAATGGCAGGCAAAGCAAAGCCTCCGAAGGGTTCTCTTGTTGGGAATAGTTTTGAAGCCGACGCTGCGAGAATATACATAAGTGAGCTTACAGACATAGACAAGAACTTTGGTGTTACAGAAGGCAAGTCTGGCGAAATGAAAGACCGTTCTGGTATTGGTATTAAGGCAGACGGAGTTAGAATAATTGGTCGTGAGGGGGTCAAAATTGTAACCGGTAGGGCTGGTGGCACAGGCGAAAAAAACTCTCTTGGTGGTAAAATGCTGCCAGCACCCACAATTGAATTATTAGCTGGTAACAATTCCGAGCCACGGCGAGTACCCCTGTCAATATTATCTGGAGAAACAGAAATTTATGATCCAGTCCAGGGTGTTGCAATGGGCGACAACACGGTCAAGGCTCTTTCAGAACTATCATCATTGATTTCAGATGTTATTTCTGTAATAAGGCAAAGATCTAATGCCGAGTTCATTTTTAATGCGGCGATAAATATAGCAATGGCTTTACCGGGGCCACTTCAAGGCGCTGCCATAAGTGCAGCTTTCGCTGCTTATTTTGCCTCAATTGGAAAAACACAATACAGTATGTATCAATTTTTTATTAATAAGGCATTATGGGATATAAATTATCTTGAACCCTATGGCTATCGTTATATTGAAAGCAGAAATGTCAAAACAACCTAATTAATACCTGAGAGATACAAATGGCAGAACCATCAAAATTTTTACCATATCAAGATAAAAATGGTGACTTTTTAATTGACCAGTGTGAGATAGACTTACCGGGTCCAATAGAAAAAGTTTGTCTTGATTGTAAACCAAATCCAAAAGCATTAGTTGATAATTGGAGAAACTCTATAAATGATCCTTTTCTTAATGAAAGGATGTGTTTATATCAGGTCGGAATTCAAACACCATATACAGAGACGGGTGGTTCAGACGAATCTTTAAAAGAAAAATTTGAAGAATATAAAGCACAAGCCATCGATTTGTTTTTAACAGAGTATGATAAAGAGTATACCTCGGCTACATTTCTTATATTAGAAAAATCAATTCAATATGATTTGCAAACAGGCTTTGAACTGGAAGCAAGAAATGGCTCCAGATTGAAACTATTGTTTTCTGTTCCATTTGAAAACTTAGAAGAAATAGACGATGCTGATGACGACGAAGAGGAGGAAGATGAAGAGCAGGAGCCCATTACTGTAACTTATCAGGCTTCTGAGTTTGTGTCACTCTTACTGAGAGTTAGAAAGGGTCTCAATCTTTATGCTCGATATGTCAAATATTATAAATATATTGACGAAGAGAATCTGATTTTTACAGAGTCTAGAAAGCTATTTGATTTAGATAGATACGGCGACAGTGGGTTTAATCGCTCCAAGACAATGGCGCAGGTCTTAATACAGCTAGATAGGTTTTTAAAATCTAAAGGATATAATATTCCCGGCGGTGGCGCATTCGGTATCTTTAAAGATAAAGTTGTTAAGCTAACATTTGGCTTTGATACAGAGTTTAAGCTTAAAAAGCTAAAAGTATTCACTGTTGGGTGTGCTGAAAAACCGATAGTATTCAAGGGCAGAAAGATAGCTGCTCTGAATAGAAGAGAGGTCTTTAAAGACAGAACTGCGATGGGCTACCTCGCCCAGCTAAAAGAAATGGATAATGATTTAACAGCCCGTGCCCCGAAGAAGTTTACAGAATTTTTATTAGATTATACTTACCCGCCTATTTCAGTTGTTAATTCTGTTGAATTACAGTCGTCTTTGGATGATCAAAGTTGCGTAGCACAAGCTATAGCGGACAAAGCCAACAGCATCGGACAAGATGTTTTAGATGATGTTTTAGGTCTTGGTGATGCTATTGCGGGCGCATTTCACGATAAAATGTGTAAACAACTAGAAGATGTTCGTAAAGAGCAAGAGGAGATGGGAGCAAATTATCGACCTGTAGATGATCTTAGACAGAGAGCGATGGAAAGAAAATTAAACAGAACTCTTAGAAAAATAGAAAAAGAGGTCGCACAGTTAGAAGAGGAAATCGCAACTCTAGGACTATCAGACCAAGAAAAAAAAGCCCTTGAAGCAAAACTAAAAGAAGAAAGAAGAAAAGCCAAAAAAGAAAAGAAGAAAGAAAAAAAGAAAGAGAGAAAAGATGCCCGCAAAGCTCTCGGCGCTGCGGCTGCTGAACAAGCCTATAAAGAATTACAAACAAATCCAAACATATACGTCCGTTTGTGTGCTGATGTCTTGATTAGCAAGACAAAGCTTGGTGATGCTATCTCGTCTAGAGGGATTTACGATTCGTCTATAAACCCAATGAAGCAATGTGGGCTGCTAGATATTCTAATCGACGCCATTCAATGTTTGTTTGGCGGTCTTACTCTTCAGGATGCACTTCTTATTATGTGTACCAAAGCCCTACAAGCAATGGGTATGGAAAATTTTGGTATTCTATTTGCCGGTCTGTCACCCGAAGAACAACAAAAGCTTGACGAACTTGTAAAACAAAAGCTTGCGGAAGCAATGGCGCGTGGCGAAACAAGAGACCCAACAGATTTTGCCAATGTCACAGACATAAATGAGAGAACTGAACAAGGCACAGAAGACGCCACCGGTCGCACAGCCGCCCGCCCAGGCTCAGTTGATGCTAACGCAAGCATGAATCCATTTAAGAACATTAACTTTGTTAGACCATTCCAGAAGGAGGAACTTTTAGAAAGAGAGCGGTCCGCCCGAGTTCCAGGCGCTTATGAAAGCACTACAGTTTCAGCTAATCAATATGAAGCTGAGTCCGAAAACTTTGGCATAAGAAGAAGCATAGGAACTGTATATCCACAAGTTGTTAGCGTCGGTGGAACACTAACCCAAACAGACTTATCTGGATACCAAGCTCCTGTTGCAAATGCTATAAATGCAGTCAAAGAAGATGCTTCTAAAATCTTCTCTGATGGCAAAATCATGGATGCTTATATCAACGCCCTCATACAACTATATGCTGACAGATTGTTAGATTTGGTTGATATGTTGAACCAATTTCCAGGCGCCGAAATTATAAGTAAGGCTTTAGCAACGCTTGATTGCCCTAAGCCTCCTCTTTTCACACCGTCAATTATGGACTTCATAAAAGATATAGAGTTGCCTTTCTGTAGAAACATTAACGATATTACATTCCCTAAGCTTTTCTTGCCAGAATTGAATATACTTAAAATAATAAAAGAACTTGTGAAAGCCGTTATGCAGGCTATTAGAGACCTTTTTTACAAAATATTGTTTAAGCTGTTGATTAAAGTTTGTGAAATTCTTGGAGAAGCAATCTGTAAGGCTTTAGAAACAACTGGCGACATTATTGGAAACCTTCCAGGCTTGATTAGTGGCAACACAACTTTCAGAGATGTCATTAGAGAATCTATATGTGGACCTCAAGCCCCCGAAGAACAAATAGACCAAGCTATTCAGGATCTATTTTCTACTCTCGGTGGTGCTGGCGCGGAGCTTGCAAACAGAGACAGAATGGTAGACTTTACTGAAGCTGTCGCCTCATCTTCTACCAGACAAGAAATAATAAATGCATCTTTGGGCGAAGCCGACCCCGAATTCTTGACCATTGTGGATACAATAATTGAGTTTGAGTTCCCTGAGTTAAGAGAGGCTTTCTCAAACATCAATGATATTGAAGCATTCTATAGAAACTTTGGCAATCTACTCCCAGAAGATTTCAAAGCAGCGTTAAGAGACGAGGTTCGCCGCAGTCCTGATGATGAAATAACCCCAGCTAACCCAACATTGTGTGCAACACCAGACCAAATTGAAGAATTTTGTTCAGTTAGGGCACAAATACTTGAAGGTCGTGCCTCACCCGCACAGATAGAGGCTCTATGTCGCAGACCAATAGAGGATTTTGACGCAATCGCAGGTGTACTTCAAGATGGTATACCAGCCACAATCATGAATAACATGCCCCCGCTCAAGTCAGATCCGGGGTGTGATAACGGACTTTTCCCAAGAGAGCTAGACGAAGATGTGGCACAAATTTCTAAAGGACTGTCTGATGGATTAGAAAACCTAAAAATCGCATACTCATACGATATGCTGGGTAACGGGCCATTCAAAAAGAATTGGGGATTTGTGAACATGGTACTTTCAGATACCATGGGCAGACCCTACACGGCACACAGAAGAAAGAACAATTTTGATCCTGGCGCCTTGCAATATGTTGATTTCTATTCTGATAACGACGCTAAGAACGAAGATGATGACCAACTAAACTATGCGAGAGCCGGCGCCCAAAGAGGGGCACTCCCCAAGTATGTCGCCGAGTGGCAGACAATTTATTACTCTCAAAACAAAGACAACTTTATCACTGTCAATATAAACAACGAATTTAAGCCTAAAAAGAAAAAGTACATACCGTTTAAAGATATTAATTCTGGTGGTACGACAGGTATTGAGAGAAAAAACTTAACCAGACTACCTGATTTTGGATACAACTATGTGGTCAAGCCTGTTGAAAGTCGCGACGAGGACGGCATAACAATTGTGGCACGACCAAGAAAGAAGACGCCCGATCTACTCCTTAAATGGAGAGATAATGCTGGCGGCGGCAGTAGGGCATCGGTCCCCCCGGTGACAAGCATAGACATTCCCGAAGTAGAGTTACTAGGCGAAGATGGAAAGTTTCAGCTTGGCTACAACTTAAAGTTTTTCTTTGCTGATTTTGAAGGCAAGAAAAATAGAAAAGACGACAACGTAAGATTAGAAATAGTAGAACTACAGGACCTTGGCGTATTTTTATCAAATGTAGCCGACAAACAAGCAGGCTCGTCTTTTTCTGGACCAGCCGATGAGTTCGATCCCGACCCCGAGGAAGATCCAAAAACATCAATACGGAGAGACACGGTATATGAATTTATGTCTTTTGATAATGGTCTCGATTCTATCATAGACGAAACTGGTGCCGTGTCGGGTGATTATCCTGCTTTTGCTGCTGCTTTAGAACAGGAGCAGCCGACTGATTCACCAACACTTGTTTTGATGTCTGAAATGCTTGAAGTGCCAATTGGTCAGGCAAAAAGGTTTTGGGATTCCACAATTCAACTTCTTATGGATGAAATGGGCAAGAAGATATTTGATCTTGACAGCAACAAGGCATTTAGATATGGCGCTAGAAATGACGATCTATCTCCATCTGAAGCAGAATATGGAGTTATAAGAGGCGGCAATTTTGTATTATACTCGGACGCAGAAAATTCTGAGGGCAGTGCTTTGACAAATTCCGATGCTGAATTGGGATTGAGTAGGGATCAATTCAACAACCGCGACAATCCCGAAAGAGCCAGAATAGTTTATTTAGATCCGGCAGCCTTCGGTGGTTCGTATACAAATCCAAAATATTACATAAAACCTGTTGATAATACTGGCTGGCTCGGCTTGATTAATGTCATGTTCCCAGAGTTGAGCCCGTGCAAGCCATATCGCACAGATTTAGTGGACTTTGCAGACATAGATTCTGTTATGAGTAATTCATATTCCTCTTCGCCAGACGACAGAAGATTGCTTGGTGACCCAGACTGTGTGACTGAAAAGCCTTATGATAGAATTTTAGATCGTTCTGCAAAGGCTGGAATCAAAGGCACAATAATGGCAGCATGTAGAATATACGCTTCAATTAACTTTATGAAGTCTATAGCAACGTTCAGTAAGTTTAGACCAGATTTTAAAAACAACTTCAGCAATCTTTACGCGTCTTATATCGTAGAAGAAATGGAAAAGGGTATGAAGGATTCACAAAGTGGATTTGCGGAATTGTTTAATCCGTTCAAGGACGAAGAGTTTTGGTATGCGTTTTTGGAACAGGTGGTACAAACTTATCACGATCAGGTGGAAGCAGGTGAAATAATTGAGGTTCCCAATAATGTACAAAACGCGCTAAGAGAAATAGCTCAAGTTCAAAGAGATTATAAGTACCCAGGCAAGAAAATGCTGAAAACGGCGAAAAGCGTTGGCGATGCTGGCAGGCTACAGACCTTGAAATCATATCGTGAAAACAAGAATCTTGAAACCGTAAAAGCATCTGAAGAGCACGCCAAAGTTATTTTGAAAGAGTTTGTCGCAAAAGAAGTTGACTTTATCGCTGGTGTATTTGAAAACAATTTGATAAAAGAAGACTTTGTTGATAAAGACGATTATGTCAATAATATTTATTATCACATACTGTCGGAACACTGTGATGGTTCGTCTCTGACTCTCGATAGAGAAATAAGAGAGGAGGTTTCTGGACTTGGCGAGGGCGGATATACAGATGGCGATGAATTCTCTCTTGAAGAGGACGGCACACCATATGTCGGGTACTATCATGTCCATGAAGATTCCACTGGCCAACCAGTTTTTATGGTTGGAGAGGAACATAGCGAGGAAGATCACGCCACTTTGGTTCCTTTTGCTAGAAAGGTAACAGTAAATATTGGCAATGTAACGGCTAATATCAATGAAACACTGAGCGGTACAAAACCGTTTGTGATCAAGAAGTATCTTAAGGTTGATGGGCAAAGAAAAGATATGGACTATGTTCAGACCATTGCTAGCGGGGACAAAAACATCTCAGATGTATATCCTGGCACACTTGATTTTGTATATGAAGCGTCAATAGACGCTGGGTTAGATGATTTTGGTGCAGTTGTAACAGAGGAGCCAGCGGAATCTAGACCCGGCAAGCCGATCGTTGGATTAAAGGGAGAATTGGGCATCAGGTATGGGCTAGCAATTTTTGCTAGAACATCAAGTGGACTCAGAGAAATAGCAAACTCTGAAATTGACGCACTTGATTTACCATTGAAATTATTAAAACCTCTTGAGGGCGAGAGCAAAGAACTTCTTTGTCTAATAAACAGCCTAATAGACGACCCACGCTTTAGGGCATTCTTCAGCTATTGCTTGCCAATTAATAAAATTTTATCTGGTTTGGCAATTTACAATTCATTTACGTTTTTGCCATCTATAGGTGAATTGACTGCTGATGCCAAAAAGAGACAAATATTGGATGGTCTCGGGAGCAAACCCGGCTTAAGAATCACAGACGAAGGCAACACCGACTTTGATGGTTCCTACCCCGGCTGGTATAAACCAAGCCAAAGACCAAATTTTACTCCATTCTCTTTGACTTGGGACGAATGGGATAAGATAACCCTCCGTCGTTCCAATGATATAATCAAAAAGATGTTTAAATCATATTACTATTCAAGAAGCTTTGATGAAGATAGACCGGACGGTGAAACTGGCGGGCAAATAGTAATTAAAAATCTAAAAGAACTCTTTAGTTTGGCACCCGGTCAAAGAATCATGCCTTGGTGGAAACGCAGATCTAGCAACCCATTCAACGATAAAGATGAATTGTGTGAGAGAAAAGAATAGATAATAGTATTTATTAAGAGGGAAACAACAAGTGGCTTCTATCGGACCAAAATTACCTTTAACTTTAGATTCTGGTGATGGTTATACATCCATCAAGACACTAAGGTCTATGATAAAGCAGAATTTAAAGATGGTGATCTTAACAAACCCCGGCGAAAGAGTCATGGAGCCAGAGTTTGGCGTTGGCATAAAGCAGTTTTTATTTGAAAACTTTCAGAGCGATGTATACGCCAGGATTGATGAAAGAATCAGAGAACAAGTGAGAACTTACCTGCCAGTAGTCTCGATAAGCAGGCTGGAGTTTGGAAGACTGAGGCAGGATGAAAATCTACTTTCTCTGAGCCTGGAATATTCAATACCTGATATTGGTATACGTGATTTGTTAGAATTCACTATTTAGTGAGAGGGTGAGGTATGTCAAACGATTCAAATAAAAAACCAGCTATAAACTACACAAACAGAGACTTTTCTACAATAAGGAGAGATCTGACGCAAATTGCAGAAAGGTTTTATCCTGATACCTTCCAAGATTTCAGCGAAGCATCGTTTGGCTCCATGATGCTTGATGCTGTAGCATATGTTGGAGATCAGCTTTCTTTTTACCTTGATTATAATGTAAATGAAACCTTTCTTGACACATCCTACCAAAGAAACAACATTATAAGACATGGTAGAATTCTTGGCTATAAAGACAGCGGTAGACCATCGACATACGGGCAGGTCGCTTTATATGTCTTGGTGCCAGCATCTATTAGCGGCTTGGGTCCCGATACCAGATACATACCAATTGTAAAAAGAGGCACAAGGTTTACTAGCGAAAATGGTTTAAGTTTTGTTCTTACAGACAATATAGATATGGCTAAATCGTCCAACCCGGTTGTTGTAGCCAGGACTGATACCGCTACTGGGGCACCGACTTTTTATGCCATCAAGGCATACGGTAATGTTGTCTCCGGTTTTTTCAATTCCGAAACGATAGACATTGGCGCTTTTCAAAGATTCAAGACCGTCTCGCTTTCATCTGCCAACGTTTCAGAAATAATCAGCGTATTCGATTCTGAAGGCAATGAATATTTTGAGGTTGAATATTTGTCACAAGATATTGTCTTCAAGGAATTAACCAATAAAAATTATAAAAATGATAATGTCCCATCTGTAATAAAGCCATTGATTGTGAATAGAAAGTTTACAACAGTCTACAACAGCACAGGCGTAACGCTACAATTTGGGTCCGGCGATGAATTGGCTGCTGAAGCTGTGGAAAATCCACAAGAAGTAGCAATGAATATTTTTGGAAAATCTTATGTAACAGATACAACGTTTGATCCAAGTAGGCTTACAAATAATAAATTTTATGGAATAGTACCACAAGATACAACACTTACTGTTGTTTTTCGACAAACAAATCCGATAAATTCAAACGCGTCAGCAAATAGCATCAATGCCGTTGCTAACGGATTGTTTGAATTTAACGACTTAAGTGTTTTAGCAGCAGGCTCGGCAGCCGCTGTTCGGTCCTCTCTTGAGGTAATAAACGAAATGCCTATAGTGGGAAATGTTTCAAATCCGTCAACTGGGGAACTAAAGCAAAGAATTTATGATACTTTCCCAACCCAAAATCGAGCGGTCACACAACGGGATTACGAAAACCTAGTTTACAGAATGCCATTAAAGTTTGGCTCTGTTAAGAGGTGTTCAGTACAAAAAGATGCAGACTCACAAAAAAGAAATCTAAACATTTACGTTGTGTCTGAGGATCCACAAGAAAAATTAATAGCCACGAACAACACAATCAAAGAAAACTTAAAAACTTGGCTGAATCATTATCGAATGATTAACGATACTATTGATATTCTTGATCCTTTTATAATAAATTTTGGCATTAATTTTATTGTTAAGCCTCAATCCGGTGTAGACAAATTTAAAGTGATAGACGACTGCGTGACTGCTCTAGCAAATAGGTTTTCAACTCCTATGTTTATAGGCGAAAGACTATCTTTGTCTGAAATATTTAATGTTTTAAATAATGTTAATGGCGTCAATGATACCGTCAAAGTCAACATAATAAATAAAAATACATCAAACTACTCAAACGTTTTCTTTTCAATAAGTGATAATATGTCTCCAGATGGGGATTATATATTGACACCTGCAAACGCAGTATTAGAATTAAAATTCCCGGAAGTTGATATTAAAGGTAAGCTAAGATAATGGCAATTAAAAGATACAAGGCGACAGCCGATAACACTATCGCGAATGGTTATCAAGAGAATCTTGGAACCCGCGCTACTGGCTCAAACATGGGACTGGCAGATATTAGTGAAGTTTATTCAATTTATGGCAGAGAATCTACGACCTCTTCAGAGTTGTCTAGAATTATAAGCACATTTGATGTGGATTCTATTTCAAGCGACAGAACAGCCGGAATTATCCCTGCATCTGGCAGTGTGAAGTTTTATCTAAGATTATACAATGCCGAGACAAGCAACACAGTTCCTAAAGATTTTAAACTTGTAGTAGAGGCAATTTCTCGCCAATGGACCGAAGGCAACGGATTAGATTTGGAGAATTACAAAGACCTTGGGGTTTCAAATTGGGTTAATGCTTCGAGTGGGGTACCTTGGACAACCGCAGGAGGCGATTATCATGCCACTCCAACCTTTGAGCAAACTTTTGAAACAGGTCTTGAAGATTTAGAACTTAATATTTCAGAACTTGTTGAGCAATGGATAAAGGGCTCAGGCGGCGGCGGCAAAGCCAATTATGGACTTGGTGTTCGTTTAACATCCTCAGTTGAATCTGCGGCAGATTCTTACTACACTAAGCGCTTTTTTGCACGAGGCACTCAATACTTTTTTAAAAAACCTGTGATCGAGGCTAGATGGAACTCTTCTACTCAGGACGATCGAGGTGACTTCTATTACAGCAGTTCTTTGGCTCCCGGTCCCGATAACTTAAACACTCTATACTTGTTTAACTATGTTAGGGGTCAACTAACCAACATACCACAAGTTGGCACGACAGGTTCTATCATGGTTAGTCTTTTTTCCGGCTCAGCTAATGATTCTGCTCCATCCGGCAGCAGATTAGAATTTAGTGTAGGCGGCGGGGTCTCAATAGCTTCCGAGACTTTTGCAACTGGTGGATATGTTTCGACTGGCATTTACTCATGTTCTGTGTCCGTAACAGCAGCAGCAACGCCACTAAAAACCCTCTATGATATTTGGTCAACCGGTAGTATCGTAGATGGAGACCACTATAAGACAAGATTCTTTACTGGCTCAATTAAACCAATTCAGCTTTATGCCTCATCCTACTCTCAGGGCAACAATAGACGCATTGCTAAAATTAAAAATCTTAGAGCAAAATACTTCTCCGAAGAGGAGGCTCGCTTCAATGTCTATGTCAGAAACAAAAACTGGTCCCCAACTATTTATACAGTAGCGTCAACGGAAATAGAGAATACTATCATTCCTAGCGCATCATTCAGGGTTTATAGAGTTTTAGATGGACTTAGCGTCATACCTCACGGCACCGGATCAGACTTACAAACTATACTCTCCTATGATGTTTCAGGAAACTATTTCAATCTCGATATGTCGCTTCTTGAA
>TARA_R110002020_G_scaffold319161_6_pt1 | contig 12685 bp, 10 predicted proteins | sample TARA_R110002020 | Tara Oceans TARA_R110002020 (sample SAMEA4396489) | marine metagenome | biome: Westerlies Biome; feature: [MES] marine water layer (ENVO:01000295) within the mesopelagic zone...; material: water (ENVO:00002006), including particulate matter (ENVO:01000060) such...
AACGCGCCTGCGTGCAGAACAGCGGCTGGAAGATGCGCGGCATGAAGCAGAGGGCCTGTTGCAACAGGCCCGTGAAGAAGCCGACCAAACCAGGCGGGCAGGTGAAGAGGCGGTTCAATTGGCCGTCCGTGACGCGATTCTCCGGCTCAAATCCATCGTGGTCGAGCAGTTCGTCGACCGTGTGCAACGACTGGTGAAACGCGAATTGGAGAACGGTGATTTTCTGAAACAGTTGATTCTCGAAATTGTCGGCAGTTCCACTTTATCAGCCGAACAACCGGCCCAACTGCTTCTCCCCGAAGATGTTGTCGGCCTTGAGCAATTGCGTGCCAATCCCGAAGCGGTGAAGGAAGGAACGCTCAGCCATTTTGTCGCTGCATTGACCAAAGAGATGCTCCGCGAGGGACTCGAAATTGGTACGCTGGGCGATCGTTCGGCAGGAATTCGAATTCAACTCCGCGACGAAGACGTCGAGATTGATCTGACTGATCAATCCATCTCAGAGTTGCTGCTCAGCCATTTGGTCCCGCGTTTTCGGGCCATGATGGAAGGAATCATACAATGATCATGACAACCAGTTCGCCCGCGGATACGCCTACAAATTATTATTCACTGGTTGCCAGCCTGCCGCACATGCCCCGTTCGTTTGAAGTCGACCGAGTGCCGATTTCGCAGGCCCGGCTTGAGCAGCGCCTGAAGTTATTGGGAGAGCAGGATGGCAGGGTCGTCGCGCAGGTGCAGAGTTTTCTCCACTGGGACCGGCAACGGCCCGAACAGACCGATGAAGATGTACTACGGGAATATGAACGACTGCTCACGACGATCGATAATCCGCTGGTTCTCGACATCATCAATCATCGGATCGACATCCGCACGATCACTTCCGCATTGCGTCGCCGGCGACTCGGTTTGGAGCCGCCTTCGGCCGTTGGGCAATACGTTGAAAAAATTCGCAGACACTGGCAATATCCCGATTTTCATCTCGAACGGCAGCATCCCTGGATTCCGCGTCTGCGCGAAAGTTTGGAAGCGGGGAAACTGCTCGAAGTCGAACGCCTGCTTTTGAGTGTGACTTGGAATCGGTGGGTCAGGCTCGCTGATCAATACGAATTCTCGTTTGAAACGATCGTATTGTATCTCGCTCGCTGGGAAATCGTCGATCGCTGGACACGCCTTGATGAAGCGGCTGGACGCGTCCGTTTTCAGCAACTGTTGACACAAACGTTGGAGTTTACGGGAGAAGTCGGTTGAAGATGCAGCAAACAATCACGAAACCTCATGTCACTGCCGTGAATGGCAACATCGTTTCCATCGTTGTCCCCGACAAAATTCTTATGAAGAACGAAGTTGCCTACGTCCTGCTGGGCGACAAGCGATTGAAATCCGAAGTGCTCCGCATTTACGGCAATGAGGCCGATCTGCAAGTTTTCGAAGATACGCAAGGTGTGAAAGTTGGCGACCAGGTCGATTTGACACACCATCTCCTTTCTGCATCGCTCGGCCCTGGCCTGCTGGGAACCGTTTACGACGGATTGCAAAATCCACTCGAAACTCTAGCCAATCGTGATGGGATTTTTCTGCAACGGGGAAACTATGCAGCCCCGCTTGATCGAAGCCACAAATGGTCGTTCGTGCCCCTCTCTCGCACTGGTGATCGACTCAACGCTGGGGATGTGCTGGGGACCGTTCAGGAACGTGGTCTGGTGCATAAAATCATGGTGCCGTTCGACCGGAATGATCCGGTCGAAGTGATCTGGATTCAAGGAGGCAGCTTCACGATTGATGAACCGATTGCCCGCATCCGTGATCGGCATGGGGAACGTCCGCTGACAATGCAACAGGAATGGCCCGTTCGCGTCCCCTTGCCAGCCGATTTGCTCCGACGCCAATTGGTGAAAAAAAGCTATCCCGCCGAGCCGCTTGTAACTACGATTCGAACGATTGATACGTTTTTTCCGATCGCGCGGGGAGGAACCGCCTGTATTCCCGGCCCGTTTGGTGCCGGAAAAACTGTACTGCAAACCCTGATCGCTCGATACTCTGCGGTCGATGTGGTAATCGTGGTTGCTTGTGGCGAGAGAGCCGGAGAAGTTGTCGATACTATCAATGAATTCTCACAGGCACAAGACCCTCAGGGCGGCGGCTCGTTGATGGATCGCACCATCATTATCTGCAACACCTCTTCCATGCCCGTTGCCGCGCGCGAAGCGTCGATTTACACCGGCATCACCCTGGGAGAATACTACCGTCAGATGGGACTCGACGTGCTGTTGCTCGCCGATTCCACTTCACGTTGGGCTCAGGCCATGCGTGAAACCTCCGGACGTCTGGAAGAAATTCCCGGCGAAGAGGCGTATCCTGCTTATCTCGATTCGGCAATCAAAAGCGTCTACGAACGTGCCGGCGTGCTCACCCTCCGTGAGGGAACAGTCGGCAGCTTAACCATAATCGGAACCGTCTCACCGGCTGGAGGAAATTTCGAGGAACCGGTCACTCAATCGACTCTTGGGACCGTTAAAACATTCCTGGGGCTCTCCTATGATCGCGCTTACAAGCGATTTTATCCGGCGATCGATCCGCTTCTTTCCTGGTCTCGCTATCGCGAGCAACTTCAGCAATTCTTCGATCAGAAAATTGATCTGGGATGGACAACAAGTATCGACACGCTTCTCGATTTGCTCCGCTCCGCCGAAGGAATCTACCAAATGATGCAAGTCACCGGCGAGGAAGGTATCTCACTCGACGACTTCATCATCTACCAAAAAGCCCATTTTTTAGACACCATTTATCTGCAGCAAGATGCCTTCGATCCCGTCGATGTGACCACTCCCATGGACCGCCAGCAGACCATGCTCAGACTCGTCAGAGATGTGACCGAACGGGAATTCCTTTTTCACAACAAAGACAAGGCTCGCGACTTCTTCGTCCGTTTAACCAATGCCTTCCGCAATCTGAACTACTCCGCCACCAACTCCACCGATTACAAAAAATTTCTGTCCAACATCCACACGCTCTTGACCGAACGAACCGCATAAGACGTTTTATGCCTTATATCGGACTTCAGCTTCATCAACTTTGTCAATCGAAACTAATAACGTTGCTTTGCTTGTGAAGAATTCGTGTCCCTAAAGCATCCAATTGTTGACGAGGGCTAAATTGGAACCATCGTCTCTAAACAGCCATTCACACAACGTCAGAAACTCCAGGACAAACAGCTTCATAATAAGGACGGCTAACACAACTCAATAATAAAATCATTTGCGAAAGTCATTGAAACCCGGGTGGCAGGGGCGCTCTCGAAGAGAAGTCCCCCGAATCGTAGAACTTTCGGGGGCTTCCGCTAAAGCGGAGAGCCCCCGCAACCTCAAATTGGTTTTTTCATGATCAAGTTTTGTTAGGGTTTTTAAATGTCATCACGGATTTTTCCTGTGACGAAATACTCTTTAGACAATTTTCAAATGGTTTCTGCAGTCGCATGGGCATCAAATGACAGGAAAACACTGTCATTGCTCCTGCCTAACGCTGCAGTTCATTTTTGAATATGCTCTAGAATGAAAAGTAAACTTATGGAGCAAGATAATATTCAGAGTGTGTGCCGACATTGCGGTACCGATATTGCCACGGCAACGGCAAATAATGCCACCCGACAGCAAATCCAAGTGCCAGACTGGGAATCGTCTGAAGGGACTCCATCTCCACTCGGTGTAACATGGTTGGAGCAGGAACAGGCATACAACTTTGCAATCGAAGCAGTGAATGCGTCGAATGTAACTCTTATGCTTTATCTGGATGGTCAATTGGTTGATCCTTATTTGGTTGTGAGGTTTGATCCGCTGCCAAATAAGTCGGGACCAGTTTGGCATTGCCGTGTGCCAATCTCGAAAGCAGGAGACGCTGTCTACTATGCTTACCAAATCGATGGACCTGTCGAAAATGCTTCAGGCCATTGGCACGCATATAACCCAGAAAAGGTGCTACTCGATCCGTACGCCAAGAGTATTTTCTTCCCTCCTGATTTCGACAGGGAAGCAGCGCGCGAGCCGAATTCAAATGCGGGACGTGCAGCACTCGGTCGGCTTGATGTGTGTCGCTGTCCATTCGATTGGGGAATTGAGCCACGGATTCGACATGGTGCAGACCTGATCATTTATGAAGTCCATGTTCGCGGCTTTACTAAGCATTCGACATCTGGCCTCACCGAAGATGTTCGTGGGACATTCGCCGGAATTATCGAAAAGATTTCTTACCTCAAAGAGCTTGGAGTCACAGCGATAGAATTGATGCCTGTGTTTCAGTTTGATCCAGTTGAAGGGAATTATTGGGGCTACATGCCGCTCAGCTTTTTTGCTCCCCATCATGGTTACTCAAAAAATCAATCTGCCTGCGAGCAACACAGCCAATTCCGAGAAATGGTTCGTGAACTGCACGCTGCCGGAATCGAAGTGATTCTGGATGTCGTTTTCAACCATACTTGCGAAGGTGACCATCGCGGCCCGACCTACAGTTATCGGGGGATTGACAACTCAAGTTATTACATCGCATCTCAAAATTTAGAATCACCGTATGCGAACTTCAGTGGTACGGGAAATACGCTAGACACCTCTAACCCGGTTGTCCGCCGATTGATTTTAGACAGCCTGAGATATTGGACCAAGGAAATGCACGTCGATGGGTTTCGGTTCGATCTCGCTTCTGTCTTTTCACGAACTTCGGATGGATCTGTCGATTTGAGTCGACCACCCCTTTTTGATCAAATCGCGAGTGATCCAGAATTGGCCAATATTCGTTTGATCGCCGAGCCATGGGATGCTGCGGGGCTCTACCAGCTTGGCACTTCGTTTCCTGGTCGGACCTGGATGCAATGGAATGGTCGCTTTCGCGAATGCATTCAGCGTTTTGTGCGAGGAGATCAGGGGGTGATTCCCGATCTGATGACGCGTCTCTACGGCAGTAGTGATCTGTTTCCTGATGACATTTTCAATGCCTTTCGACCTTTCCAAAGCATTAACTACATCGCATCGCATGACGGTTTCACGATGTATGACCTCTTGTCCTATCGTAATAAACATAATCAAGCGAATGGACACGACAATATGGACGGACCGGAGGAATACAGCAACAACTGCGGTCAAGAAGGCGATGAGCATGTACCACTGGAAGTCATGAGTTTGCGGATGCGTCAGATGAAAAACTTCTGCTGCTTATTGATGCTCGCTGCGGGGACGCCGATGTTTCGTATGGGAGACGAGTTTATGCACACGCAAGGCGGCAATAACAATCCTTATAATCAAGACAACGAAACGAGTTGGCTGGACTGGCTGCGTCTGGAACAGAACCAGGAAGTATTTCGCTTCTTCAAGCAGATGATTTCGTTTCGCAAGTCTCACCCATTTGGGGGAAGCTCCAGGTTCTGGCGAGATCAGATTTGCTGGTATGGCTCAGAATCCCCTAACGTTGATCTATCAACGGACTCGCAGGTTCTGGCTTATCACTTACAGCATGCTTTGAGTGAAGAAGATTTTTATGTCATGATCAACGGCTCGCCACAATCAAACGTTTTTAACATTCACACAGGATCGGACGACTGGAAACGTGCTGTCGACACATCATTGCCAAGTCCTTTTGACATCGTCTGCTGTGGAGAGGAACTTTCTGTCGAACAGCCTTTCTATCGTGTGAATCCTCGCAGCATCGTGGTTTTGGTACGCGATTCTTATTGATTTTTGTTCAAACATAGTGGATGTGAAGACATGCGAATTACCTTGCCACTCACAAAAGACCTTACGTTAATTCTCTCGAAGGAGGAACACGGTTATGCAGACGTTCTTGAGGCAATGGAAGAAGCCGAATGGGTTGATGTCGTGACTTACAATCTCGGATCTGAGTCAGGGAAATTGCTGACGCGCTTGCGAGAGTTGAAAAAACCAATCATTCGTGTCGTTACTAATGTCCCCAATCGTCTAGCTCAGTATTGGGGGAATGGTGGCGAGACAATTAAAAAAAACTTTCGCAAAAACTTCAAAGCTTATAAAAATATGCTTCACCCCGGGTTGTTTCATACAACACCAGAAACGTTTTTCAACCCTTCTAACCATGCGAAGATTATATTGACCGATTCCATTGGTTACGTTGGCTCTTCCAACTTTTCAGAAGCCAGCGCTGACAAATTTGAATGCGGAGTGCTAATCACTTGTCCTGAGACCATCAAACAGGTCCGAACGGAATTCGTGGATGAAATAATCCAGTACTCTCACCCAACGGACATGTCAGCTTTAAAAGAGGCTACTATATTCATCGGAGACATTCGAACAGATTTAGCACGTCTGATGGTCTCTCTAGGCGATCAATTGGCAGGAAGTAACGGACAGCACCCCACTCTAGAATCACTTCAAGAGATCATTGATGTGATTGATGCGATTGAAGGAGGTCTTCTATGTCTTGACGAATATAGCGAACACGAGAAATCTTCAGAATTACTTAGTCAAGTCTCAGAAGTTATCGATATTCAGTCTCTTCGCAAACTGCGTGATCTGCTTGAACATTACGACAGCCACCTTTTGGAGCTTGCCGAATTCTCGGTTGAGGATTTTATTAATTCGTATCTGAACGAACCAGAAATCGCAAAGGAGGCTTACGATGAACACGTCGACAAGTACATACAACTTGCCACCAATGCAGCTGAGGACAAGGAGCAACAGCTACATGATGCAGCAAAAAAGGAGCTTAAAGAAGCGGCCAGTCTTGCAACTCGATTTGTACGTTCGTCGGAAAATGCTTTGGAAAAAATGAAAGAATTGGAGAACTCTATTTGGGACTTTGACAACACGTAGAATGGAAAAGCATGAATTGACAAGTCTGAAATCGGACGTGAGAAAGTTAATGGCTGCTGTGACCGTTGTCTGAATGGTCGTCGTCATTCGAGTCATCAGTATCGTGCCATCTAAGGAACAGTCGTTCGCCGACGAAGATCAACAGAATTCCGGCCAGCGCAACCCAGATCACCAGCGTATCAGTCGTCGCCTTGAGCCAGAGAAATGCTCCCAGAATAACAAGATCCAAAACAATCGCAGTGATTGGGATCCAGCGGGTTGTATTTAGCTTTTCTCTGAGATATCTCAGCACGCCCCAATGCACCGCGATATCCATGATGATGTAAAAAATTGCTCCGAGTGATGCGATTCGAGAGAGATCGAACAGCACGGTCAGGGTAATCGCAAAGACAACTGTGTAAACGAGCGTATGTTTCTGGATATCTCCGGGCATGCCGAAATGGCTGTGAGGGACAAGCTTCATTTCGCTTAACATGGCCAGCATGCGGGAAACGGCAAACGTACTGGCAATCAAGCCGGAGATCGTGGCAATGATTGCCAGTCCGACCGTGAAGTAAGTTCCCCAGCTCCCAAAAGCAGGACGAGCTGCTTCCGCAAGTGCGTAGTCCCGATGCTTGATGATCTCTTCCACCGACAGATTTCCAGCCACCGCAAAGCCCACCAGCAAGTACACAACCACGCAGGTTAGCAGGGAAATAATGATGGAGCGACCGATGTTCTTTTTGGGATCGACAATTTCCGAACCGCTGTTGGTGATCGTCGTGAAGCCTTTGTAAGCCAGTAAAGCGAGAGCGGTCGCGGAAAGAAATCCGCCCGCCGATGTCTGTTCGGTAATACCCACACCTTTGAAAGTGAGGCCTGAGACCCACAAGCCTGCAGCCGCGAAAATGACGACGCCAACGATTTTGACAATCGCTGTCACTGTCGACAAGGAACCAATAAAACGATTGCCCAAAATATTGATGATGAACGCCACGATGAGCAATCCGACCCCTAGAGCGGGAACAAGATATTGATAGTCGGCGGCATCGAACAGTTGCAGCGTGTATGTTCCGAATGTTCTAGCGACCAGGCTCTCGTTGATGACCATCGAAAAATACATCAGCAAAGCCATGCCCGCAGTCACGGTTCCTTTGCCGTAAGCTTTCATCAGGAACATCGCAATTCCCCCTGCAGAGGGGTAGTGCTCCGCCATCTTGACGTAGGAATACGCACTGAACCCAGCGACGATTGCTGCCGCCAGGAACGCCAGCGGAAACAAACCACCCGCCTGCTCGGCGACTTGCCCGGTCAGCGCGAAAATCCCCGCCCCAATCATCACTCCGGTCCCCATCGCGACCGAGCCCATCAGCGAGAGACTGTTTTCTTTGTATTGACTGAAGGTTTGATCTGAGTCAGTCATGTTTAAGTACTTTCTCTTTCCAGGATCTCAACTTTAATAAATACGAACATTCTTGATGCTGGCACAGAATTGTGAGAGAAATTAGCAAAACTATTTTTGAGAATTTCCAGTGTCTTCAATACAAACTGACGCATGATCAATCATCTTTCAAGCGGAAGATTATTGATCAACTTTTATTGTCCGTTTTTCACACGTGTTATAACAACCAGCAATTAATCCACCGAAAAGCCACCCGAGTACAAATGTCTCAATCACGCCCAATGCTGATTCCCACCACGGCATATCCCAACGCATGATTGACGTGACATCAACCCCATGCATCAAACTATTGAAAAAACGGACTGCTGCATCCTGCGGAACAGTTAACATGACGAATACGCAACCGACGTAAGCCAACGTACACGCGACCGCTACGGAAAATCCGAATCTTGGAATGCTCAATTTGTTCATGGTATGTCTCTCACTGATTGCTATGCTGATCAGAATTTTCAGTAACATGCTCCCGTATCATCAACAGATGGCAGCCGAGCATTAAAACGATGAAGATCGTTAATGTAATCCCTTCGCTGACACCGAATAAAGGTAATGCAAAAATCATCAGCATCGGCAGTCCACAACCGATCAACATGTGCAGGAAATGTCGCATTTAATTTGACTCCCAAGCTACTCATAGGTTTTCTGTTATTTATTTTGATGCAGTGAGTGGATGTTTCTTCGCAGAGAGATCGGTTGGATTCAAAGTAACTCACATGTTTTCCTTCAAGTAATTCTGCGGCAATTCCTGCAGTAAAGTCCATTTGAGTGCTGGTGGTGTAATGAGAGTGGTCACAAATACAACTATGACAAGAGCCGCAAAGAGTGAGTCACCGATAACTCCTAACCCCCGTCCGACACTTAGAAAAACCAATCCGACTTCCCCACGGGGAATCATCCCAATTCCCACGGCAAGACGATTTAACTGAGTGTCAGCGGCAAGCCCACAGAGTAATTTGCCAACAATCGCACAAATCGAGAACACAAATGCCAGTAAGAGTGTCCAAGCATCGAGAAAGTCTCCCATATCGACTTGCATTCCGATATATAGGAAAAATAGTGGGGCAAGAAAGTTTTCTAATGGGGCGACTGTTTTTGTGAGAGAATCTCTTTGTTGCTTAACTGTGCTTTTCGACTCGTTATTATTTGCGATTGCGCTGCGATCATTCATTACCAGACCAGCAGCGAATGCACCAACGATCGCCGCTAAACCGAATGATTCGGCAACCCAGGAGAAACCGAACGCTATTGCTAAAGCAAAAAATTGCCTTCCATTATGTTGATCCAGTTTATTAAAGAATCTGTCGCCAAGACTTGCAAATCCTTCACCAAACCATATTACAATACAACCCAGCAATAAGGATGTTCCGATGGTTTGACCAATCAGCCAAAGATCAATTTCCCCTTGGGTGGCAATTCGTGAAACAATCGCGAGCAAGATGAGTCCCAGAACGTCGTCGATGACTGCCGCTCCTAGAATAATTTCTGATTCACATCGATTCAATATCCCCATTTCTTTCAACACACTAGCGGTGATCCCTATGCTTGTTGCGCTCAGTGTGGCCGCTAAAAATAAATGTCCGATCACAGGCATTTTTATGTGCAACACGATACAAGCCAAATACGCGATTCCTAACGGAGCAATGACGCCAACTATGGCAACTGCTGCCGCTTGTTTTCCGACCTGATTCATTTTGGAGACGCTTGTTTCCAAACCAACCGAAAACAATAATAGTACTGCACCAATTTCTGCCAATGCTCCAAACACAGATGCAGCATAAATAGCTACAGGGTCTGTTAAAGAGAGAGTCTCTGACGCATTGAGATTCATTACGACTCTGAAGAATGGCACACCTAACCAAACGCCAAGATTCCCCACAGCAACGCCCAATAATAATTCACCAAGAACAGATGGTTGGCAAAGTCGGTCACTGATCCACCTCGTTGCCATCAATGCAAGAAGTAGGTTCGTCAATAAGAACAGGAGAAATGACAGTTCGCTCATTAGTTCATTTGAGATTTGGGATTGAGGTGCTATCGCGAATGACAGTCGCCATGTTGCATCCTTGACAACTTGATGATCAGATTTCTTTTCTTGAGCCGACTAACTTGAACAGGTAATAAGGAAAACTCAAATGAATATTTTAATTCGTTCAGAAGAGGGTGTTAATGATGCTTGTACCAGCCGACTCGTTTAATGTCGTTCCAGGACGTTGTCTGGTGGCATTCGTGGCATTGATCGACTTGGGCATGTGGTTTGCCTGCAACTGTGGCAGAGATCATCTTGAAGTGCATCATGTAATGACTCGGAGGAGCTTGGTGACATTGGCTACAATTGTTCGACTTGGGTGAGGGATGTTGATATTCGGAAATCGTCCAGCGATCGCTGGCGTGGCAGGTGGCACAATCAGAGCCGAATAAGCTCTGGTGGGGATCATCATTGGAATGGCAGGAAGAACAATCCAGGACTGCTTCTTCAAGATCGATTCGCGAGTGAGGTGCCACGCCTGTGCTTAGTCTTTCACTGAGCCTCAGGTAGGCAGCGAGTTCTTCACTTCCTGGCTTCGCATTTCGCATCTGTTTCATGCCAATGTCTGTCAGTAATGCATGGTCCATTTGCGATAAGTTGGCATTTGTTCCTTGATGTTCCCGATGACATTCTTTGCACGTGCCGACACTCGCATGAAATGCTGTTGGCTGTCGCTGCAATATCGATTCCTCATTCGCATGGCAGAGAATACACTTGACCGTATCCACTCCAATGACTGGTGTATGGCAAAGTTGACAGTTTTTTGCCAGATGGGCATGTGCTGCACTGAGTGAACCGGGATTAACAGCTTGATGGATTTTACCTGCGACGATGTTTGCAGATTCACGGGGGATCCAGCCGAATATGTACGCGAACGCTACCACTGTAATGACGGTGATTGTAATTATAAGCGTACGAGACATCTGATCGCCTTTTAATCGAACCATCGCAAGCCGAAGTAGACAGCGTAATACACATGCGAGAACATCAATGCGTAAAGTGCGAACGAAATAGCGATGTGAAATTTAAGCCATTTGGCAAACCATTTTTTGAATGTTTCATGAGACTGAATTGCATACTCCATATCGGCAACGGACCCTGAGAGACGTATCAACGTCACGGAATCTTCCTGGAGAGACGAAGGTGATGAAACTGATTGTGGTGAAAAACACAACGAGATAAGACGCCGATAAAAATTAGAAAAAGGCTGTAATCGTTTTGCCGCAACAGGATTGGCAGCAACTGCCACCACGGCTTGGTCGTACTTTTTCTGCAAATCGCTCAGCATGGCCTTTTTGTCGCGAATTTCTTTTGCAATGCTGGACATCAAATAACGCCCCACAAAGCCGCTGAGGACAACAAGCAGTGTCATCGCAGTCAACGTGATCCCGAGCAGACTTTCGTATTTGTGTCCGCTATGCAAAATCACCAGAATCGGTCCCACAACACCTGCATAGATGTGCCATGCCAAAAGAGTACGCATAGAGATATATTTTGTAATGGCTTGCTTGAGATACCGATTACGTTTGACGATCAAATAAGCCAGTGGTACCAGCATCAACACGGCACCGGTCACCCCCAGAACCCCCCCCGTAAGACTGCCTGCAAAGCGATGGGCATGATGTAAAGGAAATCCGAGCCAGGCCAGCAGCATCAACACGACTAGCCCAGTCACAATAAGTTTTTCCCGTTCCTTCATTTTGCAGGCTCCTCTGTCTCACGCTTCTATGCTGACGTCTTGCTTTGCAATCGCTTGGCAAGTGAGAATTTTCCCCGCCTGTTTATCCTCTGGTTCCAGCCCATCTTCGACCTCCATGGAGACTTCACCAGAGAGTAGTTTCGCAACGCAAATCCCGCAGGTTCCCACACGGCACGAGTAGTCTAGATCAACATCTATCCGCTCTGCGGCTTCGAGGATCGTCTCATTCTGCTGTAGCGTTACCGACTTGTCGGATGTGACAAAGCTGACGTTGTATCCCGTCGGTTCCGGCTGGTGGACTTCTTGCCCCTCTGCCACGATCGCCTTCGGTTTCTGAGTCGAACCGAAATTTTCGGTATGAATACTAGCCTCAGGCACGTTCAAATCGGCGAGCATGGCTTTTGTCGCCTCCATCATCGCGGGAGCACCGCAGATATGGATCCGTTTCGCAGCAATGTCAGGCACCCACTCAAGTAGCATTTCCTTATTGAGCCGACCGCTTCGATAATCATCGATGTCCTGGTCAATCCGGCTCATCGCCACATGCAGATGAAGATTTTCATACTGCTCTTGAAGTCTGTTGAGTTCTGATTCAAATATGAAATGCTCTGGATCTCGACACGCAATAATGAAGTCGATTTCACCGTCCCAGCACATATCGGTCAAGGCTCGGACGATACTCATCATCGGGG
>TARA_R110002020_G_scaffold47752_6_pt1 | contig 12684 bp, 6 predicted proteins | sample TARA_R110002020 | Tara Oceans TARA_R110002020 (sample SAMEA4396489) | marine metagenome | biome: Westerlies Biome; feature: [MES] marine water layer (ENVO:01000295) within the mesopelagic zone...; material: water (ENVO:00002006), including particulate matter (ENVO:01000060) such...
GCATGACAGGGCTGTGACGGCCTCATCTATCTTTTTCACGTTTTTTCCTCCGCAATCGAGCTTTTCCAGGAAATCAGGTCGCATTGCCTGACACTTCTGCTAGGTTTCGGCCAAAGATCAAGCCTTGGAGGGGACTGGAATGACGGTCGGGAACACACGCGGGTCGGAAACACTGCTTGCCGAGGCTGCCGCCATCGTCGCGAAGGGCAAGAAGCCGCATGTCGATCCGGACGTGCTTTTCTCCCGCGCCAGCGTCGACGATCTCAAGCATTTTCCGGCCAGCACGCTTGCCGGTTACGCGGTGCTCGCCGAGACCGAGCTTCGCGCCTGGGACGGCACGACTGCCAGGGTGAGCCTGGTCGACGTCGAAAAGGCCACGGCCGACGGACGCGACGTCACGGTCCTGTCGATCACCACGCTCAACAAGCCGTTCCTCTATGATTCGGTCATGGGCGAAGTGACCTCGGAGGTGCGCGACATCCTGATGGCGCTGCACCCGATCCTGGTCGTCTCGGGCGACGCGCCCGCGGTTCTGTTCTCCCATGGCGACGGCAGCGAACCCAAGCAGCGGGTCAGCCACATCCAGATCCACATGCCGCGGCTCAGCGAGGAGGCCTCCGCCAAGCTCGCGACGCGGGTGCGCTTTGTGCTCGACCAGATCCGCGCGGCGGTGGGCGACTGGAAGGCCATGCTGGCGATGATCGACCACTCCGCCGCCGACCTGGTGGCGCTCGACGTCGACAAGAAGACCGAGCCGGCCCGGCAGGAGGCGCTGGCCTTCATCGCCTGGCTCCGGGACAACAATTTCACCTTTCTCGGCATGCGCGAATATGTCTATTCCGGCGACGGCGAGACCGCGCAGCTGAGCCGGGCGTCGTCGGAAGGGCTCGGCATTCTCTCCGATCCCGAAGTGCTGGTGCTGCGGCTTGGCAAGGACCAGGTCACCACCACGCCCGAGATCCTGCAATTCCTGCAGGGGCCGGATTTTCTGATCGTCACCAAGGCCAATGCGCGCTCGGTGGTGCATCGCCGCGCCTATATGGACTATATCGGCATCAAGCGGTTCAACAGGGCGGGCAAGGTGGTCGGCGAACTGCGCGTGGTGGGGCTTTTCACCTCCACCGCCTATACCGGCTCGGTCACCCGCATCCCTCTGCTGCGCTCCAAGGTGCAGGTGGTCGTGTCCGAATTCGGCTACGACCCCGAAAGCCATTCCGGCAAATTGCTGCTCAACACGCTCGAGGCCTATCCGCGCGACGATCTGTTCCAGATCGACACCCAGATGCTGGCGCGGTTCTGCTACCAGATCAACGAGCTGTCGGACCGGCCGCGGGTCCGGGTGCTGCCGCGGATCGATCACTTCGACCGGTTCGTCTCGCTGATCGTCTACGTGCCGCGCGACCAGTATGATTCGATCGCCCGCGAACGCATCGGCGCCTATTTCAAGACCGTCTACAACGGTCGTGTGTCGGCTTACTATCCCGCTTTCCCGGAAGGCGGCGTGGCGCGCGTGCATTTCATCATCGGTCGCTCCGAGGGCAAGACGCCGCAGGTCTCGCAGGAGCAGCTCGAACGCGACGTTCGCTCGATCGTCACGCGCTGGGAGGACCAGTTCCGCGCCCTTGGCGGCGCCAATGCCGCGCGCATGGAGGTGAGCCCGTCCTACAAGGAGCGGTTCCGCCCCGAGGAGGCGCTGGCCGATATCGCCGATATCCTCGCCTGCAAGGCGCCCGGCGCGATCCGGATCGCCTTTTACCGCGGCGACAGCACCGCCGATGACCACCTGGCGCTGAAGATCTTCCACGCCGGCGAACCGGTGTCGCTGTCGCGGCGGGTGCCGCTTCTGGAGAATCTCGGATTCCAGGTCATCAGCGAGCAGACCCACGAGATCTTTCTCGACGAGAAGGCCGGCTCCTCGAGCACCGTGTTCGTGCATGACATGGAAATCGCCCATGAGGACGGCCGCCTGATCGACCTGGCGGCCGACGGCGCGAGACTCGAAGAGGCTTTCCTGTCGGTCTGGCGCGGCCACACCGACAATGACAGCTACAACCGGCTGGTCACCAATGCCGGCCTGTCGGTGCGCGAGGCGACGGTGCTCCGCGCCTATGCGCGCTATCTGCGGCAGGCGGGGATCGCCTATTCCCAGGAATATATCGCCCACAGCCTCAACCGCCATGCCGGTATTTCGGCCAAATTGTTCGAGTTGTTCCGGGCCCGGTTCGATCTTGCTCTCACCCCCGAGGCGCGGGAAGACCAGAGCGCCCGCGTGATGGAGGAGATCGAGACGGCGCTCACCGAGGTGCCGAGCATCGACGACGACAAGATCCTCAGGCGCTATGTCAACGCTATCGCCGCGTCGCTGAGGACCAATTATTTCCAGACCAGCGCCGACGGTGCGCCGCGCCCGGCGATGGCCTTCAAGCTCGACCCGAAGGCACTCGAGGGACTGCCCGAGCCACGGCCGTTCCGCGAAATCTTCGTCTATGGCTCAGAGGTCGAGGGCGTGCACCTGCGATTCGGTCCCGTCGCCCGCGGCGGGTTGCGCTGGTCGGACCGCGCGCAGGACTACCGCACCGAGGTGCTGGGACTGGTCAAGGCGCAGCAGGTCAAGAACGCGGTGATCGTGCCGGTCGGCGCCAAGGGCGGGTTCTATCCCAAGAAGCTGCCCGCCGAAGGCGGCCGCGACGCAGTTTTCGAGGCGGGGAAGGAAGCCTACAAGCTGTTCATCCGCACCCTTTTGTCGGTGACCGACAACATCGTCGACGATGCGATTGTGCCGCCGGCCGACACCATCCGCCATGACGCCGACGACCCCTATTTCGTGGTGGCCGCCGACAAGGGCACCGCCACCTTCTCCGACACCGCCAATGCGCTGAGCCAGGAGCAGGATTTTTGGCTCGACGACGCCTTCGCCTCCGGCGGCTCCGCCGGCTACGACCACAAGAAGATGGGGATTACGGCGCGGGGCGCCTGGGAGGCGGTCAAGCGGCATTTCCGCGAGATGGACATCGACATCCAGACAACGCCCTTTACCGTCGCCGGCGTCGGCGACATGTCGGGCGACGTCTTCGGCAACGGCATGCTGCTGTCCCGGAAGATCCGGCTGGTAGCAGCCTTCGACCACCGCGACATCTTCATCGACCCGGATCCCGATTGCGCCGACAGTTTTGCCGAACGCAGCCGGCTGTTCGATTTGAACCGCTCGAGCTGGCAGGATTACGACCGGTCCAAGCTGTCCCAGGGCGGCATGATCATCCCCCGCACGCTCAAATCGGTCGACCTGACGCCGGAGGCCGCGGCGGCGATCGGGCTGGGCCATCTCAGGGCGACACCCCAGGACATCATGAGCGCGATCCTCAAGATGGAGACAGACCTTCTGTGGTTCGGCGGCATCGGCACCTACATCAAGGACATGGGCGAGAATGACGCCGATGTCGGCGACCGCGCCAACGATCCGATCCGGGTTCTGGCCCGCGAGGTGCGCGCCAGGGTGATCGGCGAGGGCGCCAATCTCGGCGTCACCCAGAAGGGCCGCATCTCCTATGCGCTCAATGGCGGGCGGCTGAACTCGGACGCCATCGACAATTCCGCCGGGGTCAACTCCTCCGACGTCGAGGTCAACATCAAGATCGCGCTGGCCAACGCCATGCGCGAGAACCGCCTGACCCGGCCCAAGCGCAACGTCCTGCTGGCTTCGATGACCGACGAGGTCGCCGACCTGGTGTTGCGCAACAATTACCTGCAGACGCTCGCTATCTCGATCGCCGAGGCGGAAGGCGTCTCCGGCGTGGGCGAACTCAACCGGGTGATGGGCAATCTCGAGGCGAGGGGCCTGCTCAACCGCAAGGTCGAGTATCTTCCCGATGACGCCGCCGTCGCCGAGCGCATCGCCGGCGACCATGCGCTCACGCGCCCCGAGATCGGGGTGCTGCTGTCCTATGCCAAGCTGGTGCTGTTCGACGAGATCGTCGCCAGTTCGCTGCCCGACGATCCCTATTTCGACCAGACGCTGAGGTCGTATTTCCCGAGGAAGATGCAGAAGCCGCATGCCACGGACATCGCCAGCCATCGCCTGCGCCGGGAGATCATCGCCACCATTCTCGGCAATGACGCGATCAATCGCGGCGGCCCGGCCTTTGTCATCGGGCTCGGGGACAAGTCCGGCGCGACCGCGGACGAAATCGTCAAGGCCTTCGTCCTTGCCCGCGACGGCCTGTCGCTCTCGGCGCTTTATGCCCGGGTCGACGCGCTGGACACCAAGGTCCCCGGCGCCGTCCAGAACCGGCTCTATGCCCAGATCGGCCAGACGCTGAAGGAGGTCACCAGCTGGGCGCTCAAGACAGGCGCCGCACAGGGCGACCTCGCCGAGGCTGTCAAATCCATGCAGACCGGCGTTGCCAGGCTCGGCGGCAGACTGCCCGAGGCGATGCCGGAATTCATGCGCCATGAGGCCGAGGCCATCCGGTCGGAGCTGATAGCGCAGGCGGTGCCGGAAGATCTCGCCGCCGATATCGCCGGACTGGGCGGATTGGCACTGGCGCCGGACATCTGCCACGTGGCGGCCACGTCCAGCACCGATCTCGCCCGCGCCACGGAAGCCTTCTTCGCCGTCACCGAGGCCTTCCGCGTCGGCCGCATCGTCGCGGCGGTGGACCGGATCCAGGTGTCCGACCATTTCGAGGGCTTGGCGGTGGCGCGCGGCCTCGACGAGATCTTCGAGGCCCGGCGGATCATCGCCGCCACGGCGCTCGACGCCAATCCGAAGGCCGCCGATCCCGCCCAGGACTGGCTCGACGCCAACAAGGGCCGCATAGCCCATGTCCGCAGCCAGATCCTGACGCTCACCGACGCCGGCGAATTGTCGGTCGCCAAGTTGACCGTCGCCGCCGGCATGCTGAGCGACCTTGCCCGATCCCTGCGCGCGTGACAGGATCGGGATACTCAGGCCTGACGGGGAGATGGATCGAATGTCCGATGCAATCGGGTTGCCGCCGGTGACTGTCGTCCGCCGCCGGGGCGTGTTTGGCTGGATGATGTTCGACTGGGCGGCGCAGCCTTTCTTCACCGTCGTCACCACCTTCATCTTCGGCCCCTATTTCATCTCCCGGATGGCGAGCGACCCGGCCAGCGGCCAGGCGGCATGGGGCTACGGCATCGCCGCCGGCGGCTTCATCATCGCCATCCTGTCGCCGGTGCTCGGCTCGATCGCCGACCAGACCGGACCGCGCAAGCCCTGGATCGCTACATTTGCGGCAATCAAGATCCTGGCGCTGTGCGGATTGTGGTTTGCGGCTCCCGGCTCCAACCTCGTGGCCGTCGTGGCCCTGTTCACGCTGGCCTCGGTGGCGGCGGAATTCTCGATCGTGTTCAATGATTCGATGCTGCTCAGACTCGTGCCCAAGGCGCAGATCGGCCGGGTATCCAACCTCGCCTGGGGGCTCGGCTATCTTGGCGGCATGATCGTGCTGATCTTCATCATCGCCTGTCTCGCAGCCTCCCCAGAGACCGGCAAGACCATCATCGGCATCGAGCCGCTGTTCGGGCTCGATCCGCTTCAGGGCGAGGACGCCCGCGCCTCGGGCCCGATCTCGGCGCTGTGGTATGCCGTCTTCATCCTGCCGATGTTCTTCTTCACGCCCGACGCGGGCGGCCGCCGCGCCATGGGGGTGGCCATCCGCGACGGCCTGATCGAGCTCAAATCGACGCTTGGCGAGGTGCGCCAGCGCGCCGGCATCTTCCGCTTCCTGGTCGCCCGGATGATCTACCAGGACGGCGTCAACGCCCTGCTCGCGCTCGGCGGCGGCTTTGCCGCGGCCATGTTCGGCTGGTCGATCACCGAGATCGGCGTCTACGGCATCCTGCTCAATGTCGTCGCGATCTTCTCCTGCCTCTATGCCAGCCGGCTCGACACGCGGCTCGGCTCGAAATCGGTGGTGCTGATCTCGATCCTGCTGCTTCTGATCGCCACCGTGGGTATCGTCTCCACCGGACCCGGCTTCACCTTCTTCGGCGGGCTGATGCTGGGCGACGCCGATTCGGGCGGCCTGTTCGGCACCGCCGCGGAAAAGGCCTATATCGCCTTCGGGCTCTTGATCGGCATCGCTTTCGGGCCGGTCCAGGCTTCCTCGCGGGCCTATATGGCGCGCAGCGTCACCGAGGACGAGGCGGGGCGCTATTTCGGCATCTATGCTCTGGCCGGGCGCGCCACCAGCTTCCTGGCGCCCTTCATGGTCGCCACGGTGACCGCGGTCTCGGGTTCTCCCCGGCTCGGCATGGCGACAATCATCCTCTTCTTCGCCGCAGGCCTGGCGATCCTCTGGACCACGCCCTATCCGGCCGACCAGCCGTCAGGCAAGCCGGCCTCCGCCTGATCCGCCGGAAACGCAGTGGCGCATAGCGGTGAGCGGCCATACTCGCGGTATGGACTGGAACATACCCCGAGTATGGATGCGTCTGCAGCTGGAGGCTCAGTGGCGGAAATGGCGCATGCCGGTGAACACCATGGCGATGCCGGCCGCGTCTGCCGCGTCGATCACGTCCTGGTCGCGCATCGATCCGCCCGGCTGGATGACCGCGGTCGCCCCGGCTTCGATCGCCGACAGAAGGCCATCGGCGAAGGGGAAGAACGCATCCGAGGCCACGACACTGCCCCTGGTCAGCGGCGCCGCGAGGCCGAGGACCTCGGCCGCGTCGACTGCCTTGCGCGCGGCGATCCGGGCCGAATCGACCCGGCTCATCTGGCCGGCGCCGATGCCGACCGTGGCGCCGTTAAGCGCATAGACGATGGCGTTGGACTTGACGTGCTTGGCCACGCGGAAGGCGAATTCAAGATCGGCGAGTTCCCGCGCATCCGGCGCCCGCCGGGTCACCACCTTGAAATCTTCGGGAAGGACGCGGCCATTGTCGCGGCCTTGTACCAAGAGCCCGCCGGCCACCGTCTTGACGGTGAGGCCGGGCTGCAGCGGGTCGGCGAGGGCTCCGGTGGTCATCAGCCGCAGGTTCTTCTTGGTCGACAGGATCTCGCGCGCCTCGTCGCTGGCGTCGGGGGCGATGATGACCTCGGTGAACAGCTTGACGATCTCGGCAGCCGTTTCCGCGTCGAGCGGGCGGTTGAAAGCTATGATGCCGCCGAAGGCCGAAGTCTGGTCGCAGTCGAGCGCCCGGCGATAGGCGTCGGCAAGGCTTCCGCCAACCGCGACGCCGCAGGGATTGGCATGCTTGATGATGGCGCAGGCCGCCGCGCCGGGATCGAACTCGCTGACCAGTTCGAAGGCCGCATCGGTGTCGTTGATATTGTTGTAGGACAGTTGCTTGCCCTGCAGCAGCGTCGCGGTGGCGACGCCGGGACGCTTGTCGCCCGTGGCGTAGAAGGCCGCAGCCTGGTGCGGGTTCTCGCCATAGCGCATCACGTCGATGAGCCGGCCGCCGAACGCCCGGTGGCGCGGCGCCGCGAGACCGATCTCGCCGGCGAACCAGCCCGAGACCGCAGCGTCATAGGCGGCGGTGCGGGCAAAGGCCAGCGCCGCCAGCTCGCGCCGCAGGGAAAGCGGAACCGAACCGTCATGGGTCCCCAGCGCTTCGAGCACGCGGCCATAATCTTCCGGATCCGTGACGATCGTCACATAGGCGTGGTTCTTGGCCGCAGCGCGGATCATCGCCGGCCCGCCGATATCGATGTTCTCGACGCTGGTCGCGTAATCGGCGCCGCCGGCCACGGTTTCCTCGAACGGATAGAGATTGACCACGGCGAGATCGATCTCGGCGATGGCGTGCGCCTGCATCGCCGCCCGGTGCTCCGGATCGTCACGGATGGCGAGCAGGCCGCCATGCACGCCCGGATGCAGGGTCTTGACCCTGCCGTCCATGATTTCGGGAAACGACGTCAGATCCGAGACATCCTTGACCGCAAGTCCCGCCTTCTCCAGCGCGGTGCGCGTGCCGCCGGTCGAGACCAGCTCCACCCCGGCCGCGGCAAGGCCGCGGGCAAACTCGACCAGCCCGGTCTTGTCCGACACCGAAAGCAGGGCGCGGCGAACCCGCACCAGATCCGGCACGGGATGGTTCTTGGAAGCAACGGCCATGGAGATCCCCTCATACTTGCCGCATCAGCCAGGCGGCGCCGGCATGGGGTAGCACAGCCGGCTCGCCTGTAAAACACGCAAAACGGCGCAGCCCGGTGGTATTTCCGTCAACCAATGCCGCGGCCGGTCCAGCGGCGACAGAGACGAATCAGCCTTCGGCGCGCGGCAGGGTGGTGCGGATCAGCTTCCAGTCGACCCGCGGGGTTTCGCCCACGGTGAACTCGAGCACGATCTGCCTGCTGGTCCGCGCCCCGGCGAGATCGGCGAAATGGACATCCTCCTCGATCCGCGGCGTCAGCTCACGCGCCACGAAGACCCAGGATTCGCCATCGCCCGCGGTCATGTGCACCGCACCGTCCTCGTCCTGCGAGACGGCGATTTTCGGATGCACGTGAAACCGCAGCACTCCCACCGTGCGGTTGTCGGCCGCGGGTTCGGATTCGTCCGGCCTGAGCACGCGGTCACGGCCCTGCACCTCGTGCCCGGAGGCGAGCATCCGCACCCGGCGCTGGTGCAGAAGCCTGAGGCTGCTGACATAGCCGTCATGGGTGGCGACGAAACCGAGCTGCTTTCCCTCCTGGTCGAGTGATTCGACCGTGACTCGCCGCACGCCGCCGGTGACGATCGGCCCCAGGAAGGAGGAATGCGAGATTTTCAGCGAGGAACTGTCGTCAAGCGTGAGGGTGCTGTGCGCCGCCGTCAGCCGGGCGAACGCGGCGTGCCGCGGATGGTAGGTGACCGGCGCGCCGGCATTGACGATGAACCGGTTCGCGCCGGAGGACAGCTCGAAGGACAGGCATCCGGCATGCGCCGTCGTCGACATCCGGTCTTTCGGCGGCGGCCCGGTGTCGGCGATCAACACCGCGTTCGCCGCCGTCAGCCGCTGATAGCGCGAGTGCGGCATCTCGCGATAGGCCGTTCCCGAGGTTTCGTCATAACGCAGCACGCCGAGCATGCGGTCCGCCGACATCGCCGACGCGCCATTGAACAGGGCAAGTTCGCCATTGGAGTGCCGGAAGAACCGGAGCGCCGAAAACATCCGGTCCATTCCCGCGGCCATCTTGGCCGGCGGCTTCTGGCCGAGATTGACATAGGTCTGCCTGAGCGGCAGCAGATCCGTGAGCAGGTCGATCAGCACCATCGGGTTGCGCGAGGTGTGCCCGCCATCGGGCAGGATCTGCAGGTCGAACTCTGCGTCGAGATTTCTCGAGGCGGAGCGGACCGTGCCGGCGCTGGCCGGCAGGCACAGGCTCGCCATCGCCAGCGCGATCCGCGCCCGGAAGCGGATCGCATCGGCGGGCATCGCCGCGGTCACATGTCTGAGATAGCGCGTCTGCAACGCGATGCTCTTGAGGAACCGCCGGTAGAAGCCGTGATCGGCGCCGCGCAGCACGATCGGCGAATGGGAAAACCAGGCGATCAGCCGGCTGGCGAGAACCTCGGGCTGGAAACCGAGACCATTGAGATGACGCCCCTCGACCGTGATCCAGTCGTCCACCAGTGAGCGCGCATTGGCGCAGGCCAGATCGTGATCGGCGGCCCGCATGTGCCTGAGCCAGCCGAAGGCATGCAGGCTGCGGGCGAAGGCGCGGTTGGGCGCCTCCACCTGGAACGGACTGCCGCCGCCGGTGTCGACCATGGTGCCGCCCATGGCGAAGCGCCCGGAATAGATCTCCTCGGCGATGTGCGAATCGGCAATCCTGAGATCGATCGGCGCGACGACCAGGCGGTCGGGTGTCCCGCCGGCGAACCGCATGGCGTTCAGTCGTCCCAAGGCCATGCGGCGGGCAAACCGCCGCCACATCTCCGCCCCGTACAAATACGCCGAGCGTTGCGAATCAACCACCGAAAATGCCAAACGGGAAATCCTGAAAACGGGTCCCGGCCCTCCACCGGACGCGAATCGTAACACAGTGGATATTTTGTTCAACTGTCTGATGCAGAACGCAGGCCCGCCACGACACGCAATGGGAAGCGCCAACAACCGGCAGTAATCTGCCCCAGTACAGACGGGTTTTGTTTGCGGTCGATGCACATCTGAATTTGCCGGCGCCGCACATGTGCAAGGTGAATCACTGCCGAGTCAGCACCACGGCGTAAAATCCGTCCAGACCTGCCAGCCGCGGATCCTCATGGGCGAGCATCGCCGGATGGGTGCGGACCTCGCCCTTCGCGGTGATGGCCGATTCGAGCCCGGGCCAGCGCGACGCATCGACCGGCCGGATCTCCCAGCCGGGATGATCGGCAAGGAAGCCCGCCACCATCTCCTCGCCCTCTTCGGGATCAAGCGAGCAGTTGGAAAACACCAGCTCGCCGCCCGCCCGCACCAGGCCTGCCGCATGGTCGAGCAGATCACGCTGCACCCGCGCCAGGCGGGTGATGTCCTCGGGCGTCTTGGTGTAGGGAATGTCGGGATGCCGGCGCACCGTGCCGGTCGACGAGCAAGGCGCATCGAGCAGCACGCCGTCGAACCCGTCGGGCGCCACCAGGTCCTGCGCCCGGCTGAGGCGGGTCTCCACCTCGAGGCCGAGCCGTTCGAGATTGCCGCGCAGCCGCTCGAGCCGGTTGGCGGACTGGTCGCACGCCGTCACACGCGCGCCGGCCAGCGCCAGCTGCGCGGTCTTGCCGCCGGGCGCGGCGCAGAGATCGGCGATTTCGAGACCGTCAAGTTTCGAGAACAGCTGCGCCGGCAGGCTGGCGGCCGCGTCCTGCACCCACCAGGCGCCGTCGTCGAACCCTTCCAGCCCCGATACCGGTCCGTCGGGCCGTCCGATGCGGACGGATCCGGTCGGCAACACCACGCCGCCCAGCTTTTCCGCCCAGCCTGCGGGATCCGACTTGACCGTCAGGTCGAGCGCCGGCGGCTCCGACAGGAGCTTCAGGATCGCCGGGGCGTCGGCGGCATAGGATGTGCTGAGCCGGCTTTCGAACCAGTCCGGAAAATCCGGCGTCATGGCGCTGATCGCGGGCAGCAGCTCGTCCTTCTCTCGTGCGATCCGCCGCAGCAGGGCGTTGACGAGGCCGGAAAAGCGCCGGTTTCTGGGGTCCGAATCCGCCTGGCTGACCGCCAGGTCCACCGCCGCGCGATCGGGAACGTCGAGATAAAGAATCTGCGCCGCAGCCACCCGCAGCACCTGCCTGAGCGCGCGCGCGCCGTCGGGCAGCGGCGTCTCGACCAGCGAGTCGATCGCCGCGTCGATCACCCGGAGATGCCTGAGCGCCGACAGCAGAATCGCCCGCACCAGCAGCCGGTCCTGGTCGCCAAGACCGGTGAACGCCGGATTGCCGCCGGCCGGATCGAGAAGGCCGTCGAGCGAGGCCCGGCTTTCGGTCACCGCCGACAAGAGCCTCGCGGCCGCCTGGCGCGCAGCGAGGCCGGGCTTCAGACTGGATGGATCAGGCCGGCTGCGGGTCTTGTGAGGTCCCCTGCGCTGTCCCTCCGGCCTTGCGCCGGTCAAGACCATGGTCCCTTCCGGGTCGAACCGTCACGACCCCAGGGTCCGGTCTTCGGCACCGAAGTGGGCCGCGGGCGCTCGGGGCCATCCTGGGAGCGACGCGCAGGCGAAACTGCCATCTCACCCACCATCGCCTCGAGCGCCGCGATGCGGTTCTCGGTGGCCGGGTGGGTGGAGAACAGGCTGTCCATGCGCTGGCCGTTGAGCGGATTGATGATGAACATATGCGCGGTGGCCGGGTTGCGCTCCGCGTCCTCGTTGACGATGCGGCCGGCGCGTCCGGCGATCTTCCTCAGCGCCGAAGCAAGCCACAGCGGATTGCCGCAGATCTCCGCGCCGCGCCGGTCGGCGGCATATTCGCGGGTGCGGCTGATGGTCATCTGCACGATCATCGCCGCAAGCGGCGCGACGATCACCGCCACCAGCACGCCGATGAGACCGAGCGGATTGTTGTTGCGGTTGCCGCCGAAAAAGAAGGCGAAATTGCCGAGCATCGAGATAGCGCCGGCGAGCGTCGCAGTGATCGTCATGGTCAGCGTGTCGCGGTTCTGCACATGCGCGAGTTCATGCGCCATCACCGCGGCGACCTCTTCGTCGGTCAGCGTCTCGAGCAGGCCGGTGGAGGCCGCCACCGCGGCGTTCTCCGGATTGCGGCCCGTGGCAAACGCATTGGGCTGGGCGTTGCGGATCACATAGACCTTGGGCATCGGCAGACGGGCATTCTGCGCCAGGTCGGCGACGATCCGGTAGAATTCCGGCGCGGTGCGTTCGTCAACCTCGACCGCATGGTGCATCTTCAGCACCATCTTGTCGGAGTTCCAGTAGGAAAACAGGTTCATCGCCGCGGCGATGAAGAACGCGATCATCATGCCGCCGGCGCCGCCGATGAGGTAGCCGACGCCCATGAACAGGGCGGTCATCAGAGCAATCAACATAGCAGTGCGAACAAGGTTCATGCCTGTCATCCTTTCCAGCGACCAATTGCCCGGGGTCCGGCATTTGGTTTTTGTTGCTTGTGGCGTTAAAGATGGGAGGCTTCAAGCACTTCTTCAATGCGAAGGCCAATCTGGCGGACCAGCTCATGACCACGAATTCTCCTCCTTCCGCTGAGCCAGGCTCAGTCGACACGGCCGGAACCACTTCCG
>TARA_R110002020_G_scaffold287890_1_pt1 | contig 12683 bp, 10 predicted proteins | sample TARA_R110002020 | Tara Oceans TARA_R110002020 (sample SAMEA4396489) | marine metagenome | biome: Westerlies Biome; feature: [MES] marine water layer (ENVO:01000295) within the mesopelagic zone...; material: water (ENVO:00002006), including particulate matter (ENVO:01000060) such...
AAAATCACTCTCTTGAAGACCGGCGGACAAAAAGACATCCAACCAAAAGCGCTTAGTCTGCGCACTGGGATGTAGGTTTTCTCCGTTGGGGCCACGGTAAGCCGACTGGTTCAACAAGTCTATGACGTGCCTACCAGCCGAGGCAACGCGCAACAACTCATCCACGGCACCTTCCACAACCTCTGGCTGTAGGTGCTCTAGGAAGTCAACGCTAACTGTCCATTCAAAAGCCTCGGCATCCCAAGGTAAGCCATCGGCAATATCGATTAGGGAGCAGCGGTCCCTTATCCCCTGGGCTTCCCACAAAGAAACCAACTGTGGGTTAAAGTCTATCCCCTGAGCATTGGGGTAGTCCAAGAGGCTGCTGGCTCGCCCGCAGCCCACGTTTAAAAAGCGCGCTTTAACGGGGATGTGTTTAAAGTGGCCGGGAAAGGAGTAAAAGTAATCCTGTGCGTAGTAACGCTCCGGCAAGGCTAGGTAATGCTCTAACATTCGTCTTCCAAATACGTTTGCTCTTTCGCTAACTCACGCAACTCCTTCAAGTATACCGCAGCTCTATTGTGCAGCCTGTCCAACTCGCGGTAAACATCGCGGTAGGCCCCTGTTCGAGTCGTGTTGAAAAGCACCTGACCGTAAGTTACAGCCGCAGTACTTGTAGTCACCCGCTCAAACAAATCGTGCTCAAGCTCGCGCAGGAGGGTGAACTCTTTGTGCCTTGCAAAGGCCAGTGCCGTTGCGGTCAAGGTGACCTCGGGGTCGGTAGCGTCTAAACCGTACCGCTCGGCGTAGAATTTAGAAAGGTCCAGGGTGTTCTTTTGAACAATAGCCAACCCTTCAGCAGAGCCGAAGCGTTCCGTGGCCAACTCCTCAACGCTGTCTAAACGATTAAACTCAGGTTGCTCCGACGGCTGTTGCTTTGCCTGCATAGTAGCTCTCTCTTTGTAGGTTTTGTAGCTTCAAGCCCAGATGAAAACTCGGAAGCAGTACACAATCGACATGTGTGTAACCGAGCTGTTTAGCTGCAAACACTCGATTAGTTCCGCCATAGACACAGTTCAGCACAGGCGCTTCGGACAAGTTTTTAATTTCCGAACCCAGTTGCCTTAGCTCTTGAACTAGGTCTTCCCGAGGCCCACGTACTACGATAACTGGATTAGCCATGCCGTCTTGTTCAATAGAGGCGGCTACTTCGTCTGTAAACACCTGAACATTCCGTACAGGTATGTGCAGCTCTTTAATTTCAAGACACCGGATCTCGAAGCTGTCCACAACTAGGCTGGGGATACGGATGCGCGAAACCCTTGAACGAACGTGTAGTTTAGACATGCACTTAAAACTGGGCCGTGAAGGATACGTCTACGGTGGCTTTAAAGTCTGAAGCGTTCAACCAACTGTGGTTAGATGACCAAGGAACATCGGCGTTTAAAAACGAAAGGTTTGGCTGATAACTTAATGGGTAGCCGCGTCGCCAGGCTGCCCTATGCCGGGCGTCCAGCGCATACCAGTATATCGTGTAAGTCACGTCTTCGACTAAGCCCCCGGAGTTTTCAACAACGCAGTTTGAGCCAGGACATTGGTATGTCCAGCCACTAAACCCGGAACCATCTAACACCCCATCAAAAGGTGCAAGAGGGGGGGCTCCACCCGCCGAACAACCGGAGTAGAAACCGTGCGTATGGTAAGGACCAACGTTTACGGCTCCCCAAGGTCCGGCCTTGAGCCGCTCCCCATTGCTTAAGTAAAGTCCATGCTCTACTAGAGAAGTGCCTAGAAGGGCAGCACGGGGCGGGTAGCCACAAGGATCGCCAGATCCCGTAACCCAATTGCTTGGGTCAAGGTTTTCCCATGACCAGGTTACAACATCGTGCGTTTGTACGCGAATCTGAATACTTACGGGATCTTCGGATAGCGGGGGAGCTGTGAATTTAAACCTGAAACCGCGCAAAGGTTGGTGATCCGCTACCCGAATTGTCGTTGTATTAGAAGAAGAGCCTTCAGCAATGTTGGAGGAGGCTCGATTGTTCATCAACGCCAAAGTTAAGAAGCACACTGCCCCCCAAAGAGCAGGATTAAACATCCATCGGCGGCTTCGTTTTTGTTTCTTTGTGTCCATTACTTGTCACAATGCTACGCAAGTTAGCGAGAAGCCCTGTAGCGAGCAACGTGAGCAGTGCGGAGGCGACCGCAGCGTGGTCTTCGCTCAGTGTATTGGTGGCAAGAGCAATGATAAATCCACCGACGAGCAGGAGCAGGTACAGCGGGGCAGCTTGCGCTATATGCGTTCTCGCCTTCTCGCCGCTACTCATTGCCAGCTTGCGGTGCGCGATCTCTGCCTTGAGCTTGTCACGCCTCTCACGGGCATCAGCCTTGGCCTGGATCTTTCGCAGTCGAGCTACCGCCGAGAAGTCCTTGACGATGTGCCTGACTATAGGACGATCATCTAAGGTGTCCTCTTCAAATAGCTCCTCATTATCGTCTTTCATTTATTGGGTATGGTGTCGCTAAACATAAGTAAGGCAGCCAGTGCGGCATCACTTTCGTGTGAGGTTACACAAGAAGAAGCCGTGATTGACTTTACGACCGCCTTAACGGCACTCTTTCGGGGGATAAACTTCGAGTTCCAAACCTCACCCGTTGCCCGGCAAACGGCTTTCTTCAGGGATATGGGTGCCGCATGTCTAAACGGGATTTCGCGTGCGTGTGCCCAAGCCACTATGATCGAAGACACTGCCCAAAGAAATGCCGTGGTTTTAATCTGACCCATGATAAATGGTGGTGTCTCACTAGCCACAGCATCAATAGGACCGTACTCGGCATTTAAACGCTCTAGCTCCGGCCACAGAAAGCGCGTGAACGCCATCGGTGCCGTAGCCTTACCTACCGACATATTTTTAGAGTAGATGACCTCGGCTGCCTTGCCATCGTCCGCTACACGTACAAGGGCCAGGCCCAGATTTCGGTAGCCCGGGTCTACGCCTAAAACAATCAAGGCTATCTAGGATCTGATAGCTCTTTGCGTTTTCGGCGAGCGCCCGCAAGCAATGTCCCAACTGCCCCAGTCGCCAAAAGACCCAGCAGCGGGTTAACGCCTCCCAAAACAGAGCCGATTGTATTAGCTACTGGGGCGGCGTTGTCGGCAATCACATCACCTAATGAAGTCGATGTGGTGACTCCCGTTGTGGGATCAACTGCCTGGACTGGCGCATCCAGCAAGGGATCTAGGGCAGCGCAGCCGGTAAACAGAACGGCTAGAAATAGTAGATGTAAACGCAGCATTCTACTTCTTGGCCATTGCGCGAGAAATACTGTAAGCGGCCAAGGCGAGGGCCAGCCCACCCAGGGCAACGGCTTTGAGCGTCTCGCTATAGCCATCGGTAGAGACAACGGTAGCCACTAGGCCAGTCATTGTCGTGCTGAGCAACCCTTCAGAGGTGTTGAACAGCGAACCGGGAGAAACAAGGCCACGGTCTTCGGTGGTATTATTCATTGTAACAGGGTAACTATGTAAGAGGCGCCTGTGGCCAATACGGCACAGGCCCCAAAAAGGAGAGCTTTTGAGCCTTCTAGATGTCGAACACGTACATCTAAACTATCCATGTCTGCTTGGTGCTTACTTTGCTGAGACATTAGGGCATCGACCTTACCTTCCAGCCTGCCTAGTGCAAGGAGAACCTGGTCGGGTGTATCGTTCACTTAAACACCTTGCGCTGAGTACCTTGAACTAGCGAAGAATAAGCCGCAGCAAGCCGCTGCACTTGGTTCTGGTAGTGCGCTCGACGCTCGGGCGACTTGGCTGCTGCCATCTTCATCTGCATCGAGCGTAGCTCTTTCTGGAACGCAGCACTAAGCATCTGCGTTTCGTGCTCCGGGCGCACCTTCCGCATACCGATCCCGACAACCGGGTCAGTCAGCCACAACTCCATCGGAGTGTATTGTAGCTGGGCAGAATACTCTTCACGCGAAGGCATCTTGCCCGACATAACTGCGGCTACTTTAAGCGGCCAGATCATCGACACAGCCTCTTCCCAAGTGTTCGCGCCGCGCGGGTTTGTTCGCGCACCTTCCGAGAACATGGACGTTCCAAGGAAGGGGGCAAGGGGGCCGCCAATCGTAGTCAGGCCCGCATCGCTGTACGCCTTGTTGAGCTTACGCATGTAGTTAGGCTCAGTACCCGGCACTAGCATTTCGCCCGCAGCAGCAAACTTGTCCGCAAACCCAGCAAGTAGGGCTGCTGCCTCGACGTTGGCGTTTAGACGTCCAAGGTCAAAGCGGTAATCACCAAGAACAAGGTTGGGTCGGCCTTCGGTCGTATCGACCAGATCGGATTGAATCGCGTGCTTGATCCGGGAGAGCTTGGCAGGATTTTCCGCAAACTTCGACCAGGCCCACGGCATGTAGTGACGTGGGAAGGTGTAGTAAGTAATGAACCGCTTAAGATACTGCTTCTCAAAGTGCGTCAGTTGCTCGTAGGGAACGTGGGCGCTCTTGGCAATCTCGATAGCACGCGGAACTGTGTAGCCTTCGCGGAGCAGCCCGAAGACCGTAGCCGTCCGGTTAAGGATTTCGACCTGCTCGGCCCGGTTGCGCCAGCGTTCCATAAAGCCCGCACCGCCGCCAACAAGCCCCTCTTTGACCTGACCCTTAAGTAGCTTCTTGCCCGAAGCCAGTAGGCTACGGTCAACGGCAAGATACTTTTGCCGCAGGATACCTTCATCCGCTGTTCGAGAACCGCGTGCAAGGTCGCCAGCGTGGGTGCCGAAAAGCTGCTTCTTTCCTGCTTCACTAAAAACTTCGAGCAGGTTGGTTTCGGCCCCGTCAGCAAAGGAGTAGACAAGGTCTTCTACGTTGTCGAACTCAGTGCCAAAAGTCTCGTAGTAGTCCTCAACAAACTTGGAGTCGCCATGCGCTTCGGCAAACTTAAGCGCGCGGTTCTGGTCGCCCGTCCAAAGGCTTTTAACGCCCCAGCTCTTAAGGCTGACTTCGCCACCCATCATGTCCGACATTAGCTCGGACTGTTTAATAAACTCCTGCTTACCGAACAGGAGCCGCATGGCGTCGGTGTATCCAAGCAGTGTGTTCTTTGGCCCCACACCGGCTAGTTGGGTTTGAAACACACCGCTAGACAGGTTGGCGATGTGGAAGGGCAAGCGGGCAATCGTTTGGAACGTCTTGACGAAGTAGTTGACGGCGTCAAAGGTTCGCAGAGCAGCGGGCGTCACTCGGTGAACATCTTGGGCTGCTTTAACGGTAGCGTGCATCATGTTCACATTGCCGTAGACTACCTGCTTCCCAATAAGGCCCTCGGCCTCTGCGCGTGTAAGACCCTTCTTGTAGACGCTTTCAAGAATATCCGAGCGCAGCATCGAGTCAGCGAATGACTGACCCACCGAAGGACGCTTGCCCGTCAACTGCTCGGCCCGCTCAATACTGGACAAAGGCATAAGCCCGAAAGCACCGCCCGACAGTTTGATCGAGTCGTTCTCGACGTACTTGCGCGAACCGTCTGCCATTTCGATGACGAACGTCATCGGGCTTGCTTCTTCGCCCTCTTTAAGGGCCAGTGCGGCCTGCCGACCTGTTTCCTTACTGCGCTTTGTGGTGCGAACGGTCGCCGAACGAAGCGACTTAACCTCTTCAAGCTCAGAACTAGAGTCGATAATGCCGATGACCTTGCCACCAAACATGTACGATTCACCGTTCTTACCAGTGCTAAGGTCGAACATCTTGTCGAAGTAGCCTGTAAGGCTTGCTTCGTTCTGGGCGTTACCGAATCGCTGGACGATGCCAAGGAAAGGATCATCCTCAAACGTCTTGCCAGTGTATTGCCACCGGATCTGCTTCATACTCTTTAGCCCGACGCCTGCCTCTTCCATAAAGTCGTCGAGTTCTTTGGCAAGCTGTTTAAGCCCAGGGCTTGCCGTCGTTTTTGCCTGAGTTTCTAGCTCACGCGACATTGCGTTAAGGTCGTCAAGCGTGAACTGGTCCAAGCGGCGTTCAAACTTCTGCGCCTGCTTGACTCCAAGGCGCATCAGAATGCCCTGGTCCTCTTGGTTCACTCTGCCGATAAGCGTAGCAGCCCGCTCTTGCTGCTCCTGGGTAAAGAACCTTGCGAGGTAGCCAATGGGAGAGCCAGGCAACCAAGTGCCGCTGGCTCTTGCCGCTTGGTAGCTCTTGTTTGTAAGGAACTGCGCCCGCTTAAAGACTTTGCGATAGTCAGTCCCAAGCTCTCGGAGGACAAGGGTTTTAATTTTGTCGCTGGCCGAAGTCAGGTGCATCTCCAGATCGTTGAGTAGCTCGGGGTGGATGTCGAGCGCCTCCTTACGTCGAGCAGCACGTCTATGAGCGTGCTTCAACTCGTCCATAAGCATGTGACCTCGGGCGTAATCCACGAGAATGGGGTGCATCATCTCTTCGGGGATGTCTACACCTGCGCCTCTAAACGCCACGCGCAGTTCTTCAGGCGAAGCCGGGTCAGTGCGTTCGGCCAGCCTCTTGCGCGTCTTAATGTCGAGGTGCCTTTCGTGGAACTGGTGATCTTTGGGCAAGGCGCGGCGGCGCTCTAGCTCAGTCAAGTGCGCGAAGTCCGACTCAAGCTCGCGGGGCATGTAGGCGTCGTCAAAAGCCCTGGGCGCTTTGTTGCCCGTTTTAAACAACGCGCCCCCGTCGTCCGTCTGTGCAAGAGCAGCGCGAAGGTCATCGACCGACTCCTCGCCCACCCGAACCTTGTCCACTTGCGGGCGCGGCTGCGGCCCATACTTGGTGCGGTACTTCTCGTTCTTATCTAGGAACTCTCGCGCGTCATCCATGGCCTCGCGGTAGGTGCCGTAGCGCCCCTTGCCCGCACCTTTGAGACCTTGGCGGCGCAGCGTGCTATCGGCCAAGCCCCGGCTCGACTTGAAATAGAACCCGTCTACCGAGTCGTGCCAGATTTCCAACCCGTAACGCTCGGCTTCGCGCACAGCGGAATCGGTAGACCAGCCGGTGCGGCCTGCTTCCCAGAGCGGGTCAGCCCGCTCGACATCGCGGCTAACCGTGACGCGCCTGGCCCGCAGCATCTCGGTGACCTCGGGCACGGTAAGGCCGTGGGTCTTGGCAAACTTTTTAACAACGGCGATCTCCTCTGCCTTGGCGTAGACCTCGGCGTCGGTAAGAAGCCGCTCCGACTGCTTGCGGATCTGGCCAAGAGTCTCCGCAATCTCGTCGTTAGTCAGCGTGCCCGCTGTACGGCCAGCCCGCGCCTTGCCCAAGATGTTGACCGGGTTACCCGCTTTGTTAGGCACCTCCATCCCGCGCAAGATGTGGCCGTTGGCCGGGCGCTTGAGCAAGTCCGCTTGCTTGACCGTGGGATCGAGGACGTCTACATACTTGTCTTCGAGGAGGCGGCTCCACTGGCCAAAGAGCGCCTTGCCGTCTTTCTCGCCGTGCAGGCCGAGGTCGAAAAGCGGGAAGACGTCGTCTTTAAACAGGCGAGTAAGCGCCTGGCGCGTTGCCGGATTGCGGATGCCCCCATTCTTGAGCATCTCTTGCAGCATCATAAAGCTAGACCGCATTCGTTCGTTGGCGTTAAAGACACCCTCGGCAAGCTCAAGCTCGCTGGGATTAGCCTTCATCGCTTTAAACGAAGCGGCAAGCTCGTCCGGCATAAAGTCTAGCTGGAGCAGGAACCGCAGGATCGGGGCGGAGTCCTCTTGCGAGAAGTTCGGCGACGTTTCCGACAAGCGGTGTAGCTCGGAGTAGATCCCGTGAGCAAGGTTCTCGCGGAAGTTGTTGTCCCTGGCCACTGCCAGCGTGAGTTCCTGGCGGGCTTTCTTCCCAAGAAGACCGTCAGAGCCCGTGCGGAAAACACGGTTTAGACCTACTTGCGTTTTCTGGCCAAGCTCAAACGCTATCTCGGAAGCCCAACGGGCCGGGGCAATGAGATCCTTGCGCTCGTCACCTAGCACCTTGGCCAAGTTGCCGAGCTTAGACGCTTGGGGCGCTTCGTGAATACCAGACTGAAGTACCTTGGTGCCTTCGGCGTGCTCGGCCAGCGCACGTTTAAGCACCTTCTTGATTCGCTGCTTACCTTCACGACCACCGCGCCCCCACTTAGGGAACTTGTCGTGGTCCTTACCTTCGCCAATAAGCCTGCCCCAGACCTGCGAAGCATTCTCACCGCGAGCCGAGATGCCGTAGCTACGCATAGCACGCAGGAAGGCTTCTTCGTTACCGGCGCCGCCGCGAATCGCCTCGTGGTAAGTCTCGCCAATGTCGCTGATGACGTCAGGGCCGTGCTTATCAAGCGATTTGTGCAGGTCGGCAACAAGGTCCGTCGCGTCTGTCGTAAACAGACGGTGGAGCCTAAGCTGATCGCGCTTGCTTAGATTAGCGTGCGCGCCCTTCACCTCGGCCAGGGCTTCGCCACCCACTTTAGCTCCGCCAGCCAAGTGACGGAAAGGTGCGCTAGTGTTTGCAAGCGAAGCTCGTACATACGGAAGCTCAAGGAGCTTTTGATGCACGAACATGTGAGCGAACTTGGCCGCGCTGCCGCCCAGCTTGGTTTGCTTAACTTGGTCAAACGCGCCTTTGCCCAGGGCGGTGTCCGCGCCGTACTTAAGCCAACTGCTGTATTGGTCGCTGACCGCCCACTTACCGCGCCCGACTTTTAGACCAGGTAGGCCAAGGGTGATATGTCGAGCAGACTGGTGCTTGGCCAGAGCGCCCATCGTCAGTTCGCCAAGCTCCTTACGCTTAGCAATCTGCATGGCGTCGGGCATAACCTTGCGGAACTGGTTAGCCTTGCGGCGAGCCAGCTTTGCGCTAAGGCCGCGCTTCCCTTTGAGCGCGTCATCCGCGAGCTTGAGCAGCTCGTCGTGTTTAAGCGTGCGGACAAAGTCGGGCAACTCTTTGCCCGAAGCCTTAGCCGCCTGCTGGAGCGCAGGCTTAACCGCTTTCATACGCGACAGCTTGCTACCGTGAACCGCGCCTTTGCCCAGAGCGGTCAGGCCGCCAGACAGATAGGTCAGCGGGTCGGTAGCAATAGCCGCCCCAAGTTGGCCGTACCATGAGTCGCCCCAACCGAGGCGGTCAGACATCTCATCTTCCAAGACGTCCTTACGATCACCGTCAAGCCAGCCAACTACCGGGAGCAAGGAGAGGTCCATAAGACCTTCCTCATCAAAAAGACCGACCTCCTCGTCCTCGTACACCCGCCACAGCCGCCAGAGAAGCTGCTGCGGAATACCGATGGTGGAGTTGAGCGCGGCGTCTAGCCAGTCAGTCTCGCGGTAACCTTTATAAGACATCAGTAGGTGTAAAGGGACGCGGCAAAGACAAGGTTGACCTTCGCGTCAAAGTCTAGCACAGAGCTAAAACTTTTCTGGCGCAGGTAGTCGCGTACTTCGGGGTTAAAGTCCGTCACCTCAAGCGGGCGGCCCTTCGCCTCCTGAAGTCTTTGCAGGTTAATGGCGGTACGCTCGCGCATAGCACCGTACTCGTTAATACGCGCGCGGACAACAGCCTTCGCAGTAGGCCGCGAGTCGATGCCCGTCTGAGCACGCATGGCGTCGATCCGCGCTAGTTGAGCACGGCTAAGTGTTTCTAGCAGCGGGTCAATGCCTTGCGTCCAAGAGTCTGCGTCACGTATTTCGTTGACCGCTTTCTGGAAAGGCATCTGCTGAAACATCTGCTTGATCTGATCGTAGGGTTCGCCGGTTAGCGCAGCGATCAACGCCCGACCGTCTTCAGTATCAGGGTCAAACTTCAAGGCCATCATCCCAGGCGTAGGCGAAGTTATGTCGCTGAACAAGTCGATCAGGATGGGGTCAAGCTCGGCGTGCAAATCTTCCGATTGCCACGCGGTGTTGATCTCTTCGATAGCCGCAAGGTCTCCCTCGTTCTGCGTGGAAAGCGCAGTGAACAGGGCCTCGTCGTAAGGTTTGAAGATGTCTTCGCCGTCCTCGTCATAGACTGCAAAACGGTTGCGGCTAACCGTGGTAGCTGCCCGCGCAAGCTCTTCTTGGTTGTTGGCAATGGCTTTCGCTTCAGTCGAAAGATCCAGGTAGTCCTCGACGCGCCTCCGCTCTACCGGATCGAGAACATCTTGACCCTCTTCGATGAGCCGGAACGGCATCCCGGTACTGGTATCAGAACCATAGAACGCAAGCGCCTGATCGTAGGTAAGGCTACGCAACGTATCGCGCACCATAAGTAGTGTGGCACGCTGTTCTGGATTGACGGCGGCACGCTGTGTTGGCCCCCTTTTAAGGGGGTCTTTTTGTCCACGCATCGCGTCAAGCAGCGCAAGGCGGTTGTGGACTTGGTTGTCTACTTGAACGCCCGCCCTATCTTGCTGCTTCTTGTATTGAACAGCGAAGCTCAAGCGTTCCGTAGTTTGGTAGGCACGGTCTACCATCCCTTTACTACGACTGGCCGCGTTACCCGGAGTGGTCAGGAACTCTGTAAAGAGTTCCGACCCTCCGTTGTTGGCGTAAACGTCGAGAAGCTCTTGCTGCGAAAAGTCCGTGTCGCCTGCGACCTGAACGCCAAGCTCGATGGCCTCCGAGTCCGCCGCACCAAACGGGTTCCACGAAGACGACTTCGCTTGCGTGGCGCCACCGCGCGCCGTCGCCGCTTGAGCGCGAAGGTTTGCGATAAGCTGCGGTCCACGGTCAACTGAGTAGCTGTCCGACAGCCAACTAAGTTCGGAGTCAAGCAGCTCTACTTGCTCATCGGGATTAAGCAAAGCAGTAAGAGTAGACCCGGTTGCCTGACCTGCTGGCGTGTCGAAGACCGACTTGTAAAGGTTGAGGCGCGGGGTAGCTGCGGTAGGAACGTCCGCTGCAAGCGGGTTGTCGCTAAGGACAAAGTCGCGCTCCGAGTTGTAGAGCGCCCACGCCCTTTCCTTGATACGTTGTGTGCGCGTGTTATCGAGGCCAAGGTTTTCGGCCATCTGGTCTACGCGGTGGTCCAGCAACTCCTTGTCCAGCACATAACCATCGTGCTCGCGCAGGGACGTAGAGCGCCGATCAGGGTCATAATCTACCGACAGGTGTGCGGGCGTCGTTTCAAGAGACGCAACTGCCAGGCGGTCTACAGCGTCAGAGTTCGGGTCAGCCGCCCAGCGGGCAACCGTCTCCTTAATATCAACGATGCGACGAACCACCTCTTCGCCGCCGAAACCGTCGGCAACTTTAACTTCCTTACCGTGACTATCGCGCAACCCCGCGATCTCCCCTTCTTCAATGATCGTGTGACCGATGTCGAGGTTTAGAGAGTTAACCCCCACAACGGCTTCTTCGAGGTCAGCCTTGTTCCCGCGCTCAATATCTGCTTTGGCCCTTACGCGAGCAGGGTTCAGATTGAACACACCTTTGATCGCCTCGGTAGCAGTCGCCTGCTCGGTCGGCGAGCCCGCAAACTGGAGGTCCGCCCAGTAAGCCAAGTCACTGTAGAGCGGCTCACCGTCTTTCGAGGTAGCCGCTTGGTACTGCTGCCAAAGCGGAAAAAGCCCCTGGGCCTTAGCCTCGTCTTCGGACAGGTTGACGAGCGTATTTACACCGTCGCGGTACTGCTCGTTTTCGCGCCTATAAACCGGACCGTTAAAGTAAGCCGCCCGATCTTCTAGCTCGATAGGGTTGCCAGCGGAGTCTGCGGCGCCGCCCCAGCCAGGCACGTTGACCATAAGCTCGCCGGTCTGACCAATGTCGCGTTGGTTGTAGACCTGCGCTTTAAGCGCCTCACGCCGCGAGTCAATTATGCTGCGAAGGTCGGCAGCCCGCTCAGTAAGGGCGCTATAGTCTTTAGCCAACGGAGCCGCACCAGTAAGGAACGGCGTGTAAACAGTGTCTCCCGCCCGAACAACTTGGCCACTCTCATCAGGCGCCCACACGCCCGTCATATCGTGGAGTGACTCCATAAGCCGAGCATAATCCGTTGCGATAGGCAGAATCCGAGAGTGCAACGATTCGGCTGTATCTTGTTCGGTGACCTTAAGGTCGTCGATCAGCCCTCTAAGTCGGTTAGCTTCGTCGCGGTGTTTACCGAGGTTCGCACTGGCGACAGCCCAGTGGTTGCTGTCGCTGATTAGTTGATCGGAAGAATAGTTCGGCGGAGCCGCCGTACCGTACATTTGAAAATGCTGGTCCCGCCGATCCGCGACTTCTTTCTCAGTCCGGCCATAGCTAGTGCGGGCAAGGTCAGCGCCGACGTTGCCAACGTAGCCAGCCAGTGCCGTCTTAAGTAGCTCCTGGCCTTGAGGCGTGCCGTAATCTCTGGCTCCTTCGGCAAGGTAGCCGTTTGCAATCAGCGAGTTCTCAAAGCCTTGCCATTGAGCCAGTGCCGTACCGCCCTGCGCTTGGGCGTAGGTGCCTGCCTGTGCAAGGTAAGCAACCGCGCGGGAGTTATCTGCTTCAACACCCAGCGTTTGCTTCTGCTTAAGCTGGGCCGCCTGCATCTTCTCTTCATGCGCGCGTTGTTGGCGGTCGCGGTGCAGCGTAAACACCTGTTCGCGGGCCATGCTCTCACGCCGGAAATCCTGCGAGGACTGCTGTGCTTGTTGCTGAGCAAGGACCGACATGAAATTCTGGAGACCCTGAGAACCGCCGGTACTCTGGGCGCTTAGCGCTCCGCCGATATTGGCGAATAATTGGGAAAGGTCGCTCATGCTTGCTTCGTTTGTGGCGGCATCATAACGTCATTATTGG
>TARA_R110002020_G_scaffold22372_32_pt1 | contig 12679 bp, 13 predicted proteins | sample TARA_R110002020 | Tara Oceans TARA_R110002020 (sample SAMEA4396489) | marine metagenome | biome: Westerlies Biome; feature: [MES] marine water layer (ENVO:01000295) within the mesopelagic zone...; material: water (ENVO:00002006), including particulate matter (ENVO:01000060) such...
TGTGGCGGGTCTTCGTGCCGGCGGCTCGGCCCACGTACCTGGCCTATGCGCTGGTGTCGGTCTCGACCCACTGGAACAACTTCCTGTGGCCGCTGATCGTGACGAATTCCGACACCACGCGCCCGCTGACTGTGGGCCTGTCGATCTTCGCCGCGCCGGAGAACGGGGTGAACATCTCGGTCATTTCGGCCGCCACCGTGATGACCATCGCGCCGCTACTGATCCTGTTCCTGATCTTCCAGCGCCGGTTCGTTCAGGCCTTCCTGCGCGCCGGGATCAAGTGACAGGTCTCAGCTCTGGCGTTGGCGGTCAGCCAGCGACCCGGCACTCGGTCTCCGTGCCATAGGCGTCGTGCAGGACTCCGCCGCTATCGGTGAACGTGAACCCGCCCGCCTGCCGCAGGTAGAATGCGCCGGGCGCATCGGGGGCAACCTGCGCACCCACCTCGACGCGATCCCCGACCTCGACCCGCAGACCGGGCAGTTCGGTTGCGAACTGGTAGACGGTTAGGGACATCGGCGCCGGGTCGCAGAAGAATTCGGTGACCGCCGTGGGCTCTTCCAGCATGAACTCGGCCACTAGGGTTGCGTCGCGGCCAAGGTACTCCATCTCCACACAGCTGCGCAGGTCAGAGGCTTTCCAGCACTCGTCGCGGCCCGATATCCAGCCCCTTTGGTAGGCGCGCAGGTTCGCCACGGCCTTGTCGGTGCCGGCATCCAGCCCCTGCGCCACGGCGACCGCCTGCTCGAAATGCCGGGCCAGACGGCGGTCGAGCGCGGCTAGCTCCGGATCGGTGCAGATCAGCTTCTCGGCCGAGCTTTCGGCCTTGGCGCAATCGAAGGCCGGGCCGTCCTGCGCTGCAACGGCGACGGGCGCCATGACCATTGCGACAATGGCGAACAGGGATCTTGGGGTCATGGCATGGCTCCGTCGATGTTTCCCGCAGAATAGCACGAGGCACGGGCTTGTCATTCCCGATGACCTCTCCGCGTCAACCAAAGCGAGAATCCTTTGGTGTGTCAGCCCTTTCCCACCTGCGGTATTCGCACTAGGATTCCGGTAACGGGACACAATGGGGAGAGGTGCAGCATGACAGTCGGTCGAAAGCTTGGACGCCGGGAATTCGGAGCACTGGCGGCCGCAGGCGGGCTGGCGATGCTGGCGGGGCCATTGCCGGGGCAGCATGTCTACAAGGAGGTGCATGCGCTGAAGCCGGGTGAATTCACGTGGCACCCGGAACGGCAGCCCGACGGGCCCGTGTCGGTGATCGTGTCGCTGGATGAACAGAAGGTGCATGTCTACCGCAATGGCGTGCGCATCGCGGTGTCCACCTGTTCCAGCGGCAAGCCGGGGCACGAGACGCCGACAGGTGTCTTCGTCGTGTTGCAGAAGGATGCCGATCACCGCTCGTCCACCTACAACAACGCGCCGATGCCCAACATGAACCGGCTGACCTGGGGCGGCATCGCGCTTCATGCCGGGAATCTGCCGGGCTATCCGGCCAGCCATGGCTGCGTGCGCCTTCCGCTGGCGTTTTCGAAACGGCTGTTCGAAATCACCCACCTGGGCACGCCGGTGATCATCGCGGCCAAGGGCTCGGCCCCCGACAATGTCGTGCATCCGGGCTTCATCCTGAGCGAGTACAGCGAGACCGAATTCGAGAACGTTCTGGCGACGCTGGAACCGCGAAAGCACCCGTCGGACTGGGCGCTGGAAGATGCCTATCCGATCACGTCGGTCATCGCGTCGTCCCATGACGAACGGATCGTGATCATCGAGAACGACCGCGAGGTCGCCGATGGCCCGCTGATCTGGGACGGAAAGCCGCTGGGCCCGCATGTCTACATCCTGCACGGTCCCGACAGCGAGGAACGCGGCATGAAGTGGGAGGCGCTGACCTATGATGGCGACAGGGCCGGGGCCGAGCACGATCTGACCCGCGTCCGCACCGATCCCGACTTTGCCGCGGTGATATCCGAGCACAGCCATCCGGGGATGATCTTCATCTTCACCGACCTGCCGCTGCATCCCGACCGCCGGTCGGGCCGCGATTTCGTGATCATGTCCTGATGTCGGAGACCAAGATGCGTATCCTTGCTGCGGCCTTCGCCCTGACCGCCAGTTCTGCCATGGCGTCCGACTGGCAGATCGCCGAGATCGACGGGTCCCCCACGACCGGCGCGCCCAGCCTCCAGTTCACCGATGACGGCCGGATATCGGGCAGCACCGGCTGCAACCGGTTCACCGGGTCGGCCCGGGCCGAAGACGGAACGCTTGTCATCGATGGCGGGATCGCCACGACGCGCATGGCCTGCATCAACTCGGATGTCGTCGTGCAGGAGACATTGATCGTTGAGCTGCTGAGCGGGACCGTCGCGCTGCAGCACGATCCGTTCACGCAGGGGCTGACGCTGGCCGGCAATGGTGTCACGGCGACGCTTGTCCCGGCAGAGCCCGACGTTGCGGATGCGGCCTTTGTCATCGTGTCGGGCGTGGATGCGACGCTGAACATCCGCAGAGAGGCAACCACCCAGTCGGGTGTCGTGTCCCATGCGTCCCTGGGGCAGGTGATGCGCAACCTTGGCTGCGAGGACCGGACCGACCGGACATGGTGCCAGATCAAGTACACCGACGACTCCGGCACCGAAGGCTGGGCCGCCGCCGAATACCTTGCACCGGCCACCGCCGCGCGCCGCGCCGGGGCCGAGCTGTTCGACCAGATCGGACGGCTGGATTGCCGGCCCGCGGGCGCGTCCGAGCCCGAGAAATGCGATTACGGCGTGGCCCGTGAAGGCGACGGCACCGGCGCGATCCTCGTGTATTTCCCGGACAACGACCGCCTTCTGCTGGACTACAGAGAGAATACCTTCACAGCATCGGCCGGGGTCAGCGAACGTGTGACCGAAGCCCAGGACATGGGCGAAACCGTCCGCGTGACCGCCGCCGCGCACGTGGTCGATGTGCCGCTGTCGGCCTTCGTCGCCGAATAGCACCGGGCGGACGGCCGCGATGACACGATGGCTCGGATACCTCGCGGCCCTGTCGTGGCTGGCCCTTGCGGCTGTCACGGCGACGGGGCCGTTCCTGTTCGACGCCAGCCTCGTGCACGTCAATTTCACGATGGCGGGGGTGTTCGCCGCCATCGCGGCCTTTCTGGCGTGGCGCGCGCGTGTCGTGGATGCGCTTCGCCGCCGGTACACCGACAGCCCCGAAATCGGACGGCTGCTTCTGGTCGAAGGCATCTCGTCCGCAGGGGCCTTCATCCTGGGCACGGGCTGCCTGACGGCCGCCGCTTTGCGCGTATGGTCCGAAGGGGTGGCTGTGTTCGGTTAGGGCGCGTTTCGAGCGGATTGCAGAGACACCGCCAGACAGGCGCCCAGGGAAAGGAGCTTCTCCTTGCCCGCGAACCGTTACGTCATGCGCCAGATTGTCCAGGTACAGCGCTCAAAATCCGGGACTCTTCGGGTCGTTCCGGGGCATTGCGCGGGTGTTCCGCACTCCATCGGACGGAGCCAGGCACAAGGAGGCCAAAACCTATATGAAAAGAGGTCTTCCGGAAGTCCTCGGTCATGTCTGGATGTGGAAGTGGTGCCGCAGAAGGGACTCGAACCCCCGACCCCATCATTACGAATGATGTGCTCTACCAGCTGAGCTACTGCGGCGTTCTCCGGTGGCCGGGATTCGGCCCATGCGGAGGGTGGAACCTTTGAAGACCCCGGTGGAGCGGTCCTTTAGCACCGCCCCGAATTGCTGGAAACCCCTATTTTGACGTACGGCGGTCCGCGTCTTCGGTGCCTTCGGTCGCGGGCTCGGGCGTCTCGGCCATGTCCGCGTTTTCCGGCGGGTCGTCCGGGGTTGTGGCCGGCGTTTCGTCGACCGGTTCGGCCTCGTGGATGTCGTCGCTGGCGGCGGAATAGGCGGGGACGGGGAGTGTATCGTCGCCCGCCACCACGTCGCCCTTGCCCACGATCAGCGGCAAAAGGTACGCAGCCGTGGTGGACGAGATCACGGGCACCGGCGGCGACCGCCAGGTAAGCGTGTCGAAGCCTTCGCACTGTTCGCAGATCGGGCGCCAGTCGCCGTGAACGTGCTGGCAGTTGTCGCATACCCATTGCGGACCGCGGGGCGCCGTGATCGCGCGGGTCAGCCAGCCGTTGACCACATTGTCCGGAGCGCCCTGACCGCGTTCGATGGCGGCCATCAGCGTGCAGAAGCGTGCATCCGGGGCGTCGTCGGCCAGCGGCCCAAGCGCCTTGCGTGCGCCGGGGAAATCTTCGGCGGCAAGATGCAGTTCGGACATGATCCGCCGGGTTTCCGGATGGTCGGGCTTCATCCGGGCCAGCGCGCTGAACCGCTTGATACGGGCCTGCGGCGTCTCGTCAGGCTCGATCTCGGCGAAGGCGGCGGCAAGGTCGGTGTGGGGCTGCGCGTCCCACGCCTTGCGGATCACCCGTCCGGCGGCGCGCTTGTTGCTTTTGGCGAGGTGGGCGCGTGCCGCGGCGGCCGCCGCGGGCACCAGTTCGGGCGACAGGCGGTTCGCCTCGATCGCCTGGTCGCGTTCGGCGGCGGTGGTTTCCAGCCCCATGCCGGTGCGCGCCTGTCCCAGCGCCAGAACGGCGGTACGGCGGGCATAGACATCGCGCGGAATATTCCCCGATTTCAGCTTGGCCGACAGGGTGGAGCGCGCGCCGGCCCAGTCTTCGGCGTTGGCCTGAAGCTTCAGCAACGTGTCCTGTACTTCGGCATTGCGGGGGCGGAGCGTCAGGGCCTTTTCGGCCAGTTGCAGCGCGGTGTCGTTCTCACCGGCCGACATCTTCTGCCGCAGGATACCGCGGACGCCGACGAAGCGGGTCTGATCGTAGGAAATCAGCTCCTTGTAGGCGGCGGAGGCCTTGGCGGTATCCCCCGTCGCTTCAGCCGCCTGCGCGCGCAAAAGCCCCGTCAGTTCGGGCCGTTGCAGCAGCTTTTCGGCTTTCGAGGCTTTCTTCATCGCCTCGCGGGATTCGCCGCCCGCAAGGGCCACCATCGCTTCGGTCAACGCCTTGAAACCGCGGCGTTCGCGGCCACGGTCGAAAAAGCGCGTGATCGCGGTTTCGTCGCCCGCAAGGAAGGACAGGACCGCGAAGATCAGCGATACGACCTTCGTCAGCAGCCAGATCGCAAGACACAGCACCAGAAGCGCGATCACCGCCTGCAAAGGTTGCAGCGTGTATTCTGCGCCGGCGGCGGTGATCTGCACCCCGCCCTGGCTGTCCATCAGATATTCCGCACCAAGCGCCAGCCCCGCAACGATGGCGAGGAAGACGACGACCTTGATCAGTGACCACAGCATGAATGCGGATCCTTCAGTTGGAGTTCAGGCTTTGCGCCAGCGACGCATTCGCCTGCACGGCTGCGAGCCGGGTCTGCGCCGCGGTCTCCCATGATTGCACGGCCGACTTGGCCGGTTCGGAGAGCGAGCCGACAAGCGTCACGGCTTTCTCAAGTTCTCCGGCCGAAATCGCGGCCTGCGCGCGGGACAGGATGGCATCGGCGCTGTTGCCCTCCTTCGGTTCGATCGTACGCACCTGCAGCTGGCGGTCCAGGAACGCCTGCAGCCCGCCGCTTTCGCCCTGGCGGACGGCCGCGAGCGCATCGCGCGCGGTCTGCGGGAAGCTGTCGCGCAGGCTTGAAAGCGTGGGCACGCCGCCATCTGCCGGGGTGGCCAGCGCATCGGGCACGTCGACATCGCCCGCTGTCAGCTTGGCGACAAGGTCGGCATAGGGGGAACCGTCGTTCAGGGCGATCCCGATATCGGCCACCACGGCGCGCATCTCGGATCGCTGGGCGGCGGCACTTGCGGCGGCCTCAAGCTCCTGCGCCTTGGCTTCGGCGGCTTTCGCTTCGGCGACCAGAGCCTGGATCTTCTGATCCTGGTCGGCGGCGAAGGACTTCATCTGGGTTTCCTGTTCGGCGATCTGCTTGTCGAGCGTCGCCTTCTGCGTCTGGATCGCCTCGGACAGCTTGGCCAGTTCCGCCTTGAAGGACTCGGTCGCGGCCTGCGTTGCCGCATCGCCCGACGGGTTCTGTTCGATCCGCGTGACGCGGTCGGCCAGCGGCCCGGTCTGCGATGTCAGGTCCGCGACCGACTTTTCCAGCGCGGCGAGCTTGGTCGAAAGCGTATCGGTGGTGCTTTTCAGCGCGTCCACGTCGGGGCTGTCCGCAGGGGCAGGGCTTTCGGCCAGCTGTGCCTTCAGTGCTTCAAGGTCTTTCGCCTGCTGTTCGGTTTCAGATTTCAGCGCCGCCAGTTCGCTGGATGTCTGCGCCGCGGCGCTGTCGCGTTCGTCCTGTACCGAGGATGGCAGCACGGAGTTCAGAAGCCCTGTCGACCCGGCGGCAAAGCCGATCGCGGCAGCGATCACGCCACCCAGAACCAGGGGGAAGAAGCCACCACGCTTTTCCACCACGACCTTTTCGGCCGCAGGCGGGGGAGGAGGGGTATCTGCCGCAGTATGTACAGCGGTATCCGCGGGCCCGGGTTCCCGCATGTCACCGGCAGAGGCCTCGGGCTCCGCCTCTTCCGAGGCCAGCGCGGTATCCGCGGGTTCGGTCGGGTCGGTATCGGTGCCGCCTTCCTGACCGGTGGCTGAGGTCGCGTCCTCGTCCAGCGAGGCTTCGGTCGCCTGGTCCGGATCGGCCGGGGTCAGGGCGCTTTCGGGCCGGGGTTCCTCGGCCGCGTCGGGTTCAGGCATGCGGCCTTCGGGCTGTTCGTCCAGTTCGGCCGGCGGCGCGTCGCGATCCGTTTCCGGGCTGGCATCGCTGTCGGCGTCCCGTCCATCGGATGACGTTGCCGCTTCATCCTGGGAGGGCGCGACCGCATCGTCGGTCAGATCTTCTTTCGCGGACTTGTCCGCAGGCGACATGGTCGACTTGTCTGAAGACTTGTTCTTGGCCACGTCCCACTCCCTTGATTCTTGAACCGGTACACCGATTTCCGCATCGCAGCTTAACCCCCGCCTCCCCCCCTCTCAAGGCGGCACACCTGTGCCGCGACATTTTCAATCGCTTGTGCCATCGCATCCGCGTTCGGCTGATCGGCAATTGTCAGGCTGCGGGGCTGCAATCTGTGGACGACGTCGGCCACCGCCGGGCTCATCGCGACAACATGCAAAGGGGCCCGGATGGCGCCCGCTTCCATGAAAAGCTGGGCGGAACGCGGTGAAAACAGCGGCGCGATCACCGCAAGCGCACCGGCCATGGCTTCGGTGGCACGGACGGTCAGTGGGCGGGGGCGCTGGTCATAGACCACGGCCTCGCGGGTTTTCAGACCATTGTCCGTCAGCCGTTTTGCGATGAATCCGTGGGCATGTTCGCCGCGCAGATGCAAAAGCGGCGGCATGGGGCGGTGTTGCAGCAGGCCGGAAATCAGGCTTTCGGCGTCTTCGCCGCGCTGTCGGGCGGGCCAGCCGGCCTCCTCCGCCGCGCGGGTCGTGGCCTTGCCCACGCAATAGCAGGGCAATGTCCGGTCAGCCGTCAGCACCGATGCGGCCACCACGCCATTGGCCGACGTGAAGATGAACCCCCGCGCCCCGCCCGGTTCGAACGCGTCACCGGTGATGCAGACCTCCATCAGGGGCGAGATGCAGAGCTCTGTTGCGGCAAGAACCTGCGGCGACAGCATCGCCGCGAACCGCCTTGCTGCGGGCTCGGGTCTGGTCAGAAGCAGCACGGGACGGTCGGTCATGTGGTATCGCGGCGATTGTTTCGGTTTGGGCAGAGTGTTACCTGCCCTGCACGGACACGCAATCTTGGAGTACCGCGCGCCATGGCGCAGGAGCTGACGCTACTGGGGCTGGAAAGCAGCTGCGACGACACCGCCGCGGCGATCGTGCGGCAGCGTCCGGGGGGGCGGGCGGAAATCCTGTCCTCGGTCGTTCATGGCCAGTCCGACCTTCATGCGCCCTTTGGCGGGGTGGTGCCAGAACTGGCGGCCCGCGCCCATGCGGAAAAGCTGGACGTCTGCGTTGCCGCCGCCTTGGCCGAGGCCGGGCTGGGCAGGGCGCCGGAGGCCTTTCGCGTGCTCGATGCCATTGCCGTTACGGCCGGGCCGGGGCTGATCGGCGGCGTCATGTCGGGCGTGATGTGCGCCAAGGGGATCGCCTTGGCCACGGGCCTGCCGCTGGTGGGCGTGAACCACCTTGCGGGTCACGCGCTGACCCCCCGGCTGACGGACGGGGCCGAGTTTCCCTACCTGATGCTGCTCGTCTCCGGCGGGCATTGCCAGTTCCTGATCGTCGAGGGCCCGGAAAGTTTCCGCCGTCTGGGCGGCACGATCGACGACGCGCCGGGAGAGGCCTTCGACAAGGTGGCGCGCCTCCTGGGGCTGACCCAACCCGGCGGCCCGGCGGTCGAGGCGGAGGCGAAGGCGGGCGATCCGAAGCGGTTCCGGTTCCCGCGCCCGCTTCTGGACCGTCACGATTGCAACATGTCCTTCTCCGGCCTGAAGACGGCGCTGCTGCGGATGCGCGACAGGGTGGTCGAGGAAAAGGGCGGGCTGACCCGCACCGACCGCGCCGATCTGTGTGCCGGTTTCCAGGCCGCGGTGGCCGACGTTCTGGCGGCCAAGACGGCGCGGGCACTGGGGATCTACATCTCCGAAACCGCGCCCCCCGTCCCCCTGATCGCCGTTGCCGGTGGTGTCGCTGCCAACCAGGCGATCCGCGGGGCGCTGGAGACGGTTGCTGAAGCCGCGGGCGCGGCCTTCCTCGCGCCGCCCCTGCGGCTGTGTACCGACAATGCGGCAATGATCGCCTATGCCGGGATCGAGCGGTTCCGGCTGGGTCATACCGACGGGATGGACCTGTCCGCCCGCCCACGCTGGCCGCTGGATGCGGGCGCGCAGGCGATGCTGGGCAGCGGGCGCAAGGGGGCCAAGGCATGACCACGGTGACGGTTCTGGGCGCAGGCGCCTTTGGCACGGCGCTGGCCATCGCGCTGGCCGAAAACGGCCCGGTGCGGATGTGGGCGCGGGACGCCGATCAGGCGGCCGAGATGCAGGCCACCCGCCATAACGCGAAACGCCTGCCCGATGCGGCGCTGCCCGACGCGATCACAGTCTGCGGATCGGTCGGGGATGCGCTTTACGACGGGCCGGTGCTGCTAGCCGTCCCGATGCAGAAACTGCGCGCGGTTCTGACGGCCAACGCGCCCGACCTGGCCGGCCGTGCTTTGGTCGCCTGCTGCAAGGGGATCGAGCTGACAACGGGTCTTGGCCCGTCCTCGGTCATTGCCGAAGCCGTGCCGACCGCCGTTCCTGCGTTGCTGACCGGCCCGTCCTTCGCGGCGGATATCGCAAAGGGGTTGCCCACCGCCCTGACGCTTGCCTGTGGCGACCCGGATGCCGGCGCGGCGTTGCAGGAGCGGCTGAGCACCTTCGCCCTGCGGCTCTACCGGACGGAAGACGTGGCGGGTGCCGAAATCGGCGGGGCTATGAAGAACGTCATCGCCATCGCCTGCGGTGCCGCCATAGGTGCAGGGCTTGGGGAAAGTGCGCGGGCGGCTCTGATGACCCGTGGCTATGCCGAGATGCAACGCCTTGCCGAACCGCGCGACGCCCAGCCGGAAACGCTGGCGGGGCTGTCGGGCTTTGGCGATCTGGCGCTGACCTGCACGTCGGCGCAATCGCGGAACTATCGTATGGGCCTGTCGCTGGGGCAGGGCGAAGACTTCGACGCGGGCCAGACCGTCGAAGGCGCCGCCACCGCCCGTGCCGTGGCGGACGAGGCCGCGCGCCAAGGGCTGGACATGCCGATCACGCGGGCCGTGGTGGCTCTGCTGGACGGGGACCTGACCGTGTCCGGCGCGATAGAGGCGCTGCTGGCCCGGCCGTTGAAGGACGAACTGGACTGACACGCCATTGCCTGAACGGCTGGCTGTGGCATGATGTTCCCACATGCGCAGGGAGTATTGCCGATGGCCTACTGGCTTTTCAAATCCGAACCGTCGACGTGGAGCTGGGACGACCAGGTGGCCAAGGGGGCCGCGGGAGAGGAATGGGACGGCGTGCGCAATTACCAGGCCCGCAACTTCATGCGGGACATGAATGCGGGCGACCGGGGCTTCTTCTACCATTCGCAGAAGGAGAAGGCCGTTGTCGGCGTGGTCGAGGTGTCGGCAGAAGCCCATCCCGACAGCACCACCGATGACGAAAGGTGGGAATGCGTCGATATCCGGGCCGTCAGACCCTTTGCAAAACCCGTCACGCTGGACATGATCAAGGCGGACGACCGGCTTTCCGACATGGTGCTGGTGAAGAACTCCCGCCTGTCCGTGCAGCCGGTGACCGAGGCGGAATGGAAAGCGGTCTGCGCGTTGGGCAATACCGATCCGGACTGACCTGCGTCCGCTGCGAAAGGGGGACAGGAATTGCTGATCGAGAGTCTGAATGTACTGGCGGCCACCGCGGCGGCCTTCGCACTGGGCGCGGTGTGGTACATGGCGCTGTCGAAGCCTTGGATGGCGGATACCGGGATCAAGGTCGATTCCGATGGCCGGCCCGAGGGCGGCGCCGGGCCGGGCATCTTCATCACCGCCTTCATCCTTCAACTTCTGGTGGCAGGGATGATGCGCCACATCTTCGCGACGGCGGGGATCGTCACGATTGGAACGGGCGTTCTGGCGGGTCTCGGAATCGGGCTGTTCTTCATCTCGCCCTGGATCGCGCTGAACAACCTGTATTCCATGCGCCCTGTCCGCCTGACGCTGATCGACGGCGGCTATGCCACGCTGGCCTGTGGCCTGATGGGGCTGGTGCTGGCGCTGTTCTGAAAAGATTGACCGGACCGAAGGGTCGCGACATGCGGGAATGGGAGGATCCAGAAGCAAGGAAAGCTCAGGATCCTCCCGCTCACCCCGAGGTGCCCATGGCACACCACGTCAGGTATTCGAAAAGTCCTGGCCGTTCTGGCCTCTTCCTTCTTCTAGCCTGAGTTGTTCCCCCGGACAATCTTCGTGTCCGGAGGATTTGCCTTGAATTGTTCGTGTCCGGGCCGGTTCAGGCGTAGACGGCTTCCCTGCCGAAGTGCTTCGTCAGCAGGTAATACAGCACCGCGCGGTGCTTGTGGCGCTCTGACATGCCGTAGGTTTCGATCGCCTTTTGCAAACCGGTGTCGAGTTCGGGCCCGTCCGGCAAGCCCAGCTTCTTGATCAGGAAGTTCTTCTTGACCGTCTCCAGCTCTTTCGGCTGGCTCGAGGCGACGGTGCAGGCGTCGGCATCATAGATCGCCGGGCCGCAGCCGATGGTCACCTTCTTCAGAAGCTCCATGTCCGGCTGAACGCCGCATTTCGTCTTCAGATCGTCGGCATATTGCGCAATCAGATCGTCGCGTTTGCTCATCTTTCTGTCCTCCCTACCTGACAGTGCCCTCAACGGTAGACGGATGTGGCGATCGCACAACCAAAAGTTTCCAAGCCCGTTTGGCCACATCGCCGGGCGGTATGGCCGTTCCGGTGAAGGTGCGTGGAGACCACGCACCCTACCGCGCGTCGGAAGAGGAGCGATGTCGGGGGAACCTTGGCTTTAGGCGGACGGGAGGGCCGTCTGGACTCTTTTACCTTCGGCCGGTTTGACGGGCTGGCCGGACGAAAGATCGGGCTGCAAACCGGGAAACAGTTACAGAAGAGCCCACGCCGGGGGGACGGCGCGGGCTGATCGAGCCTGGGGCTCGGGGGCGTGTGAACGCGGGGAAGTTACGAGCCGCTGAGCGGGGCCGTTGCATCCGACGGGGCTGCGTCCATCGACGTCACGTCAGCCATGGACGTGTCGTGGGGCAGACCTTCGACACCGGTCTCGTCGAACTCGGGACGTTCCTTCAGGGCTTCGGCCGTGGCGCCAACCGTGAAGAACGTGCCGTCTTCCGACAGTTCGAATTCGTTCATCGGCAGGGCCACGGTGTATTCGGCCAAGCCAAGGAAACCGCCGATGCCGATCACGGCCGCCGGTTCGCCGTTTTCGACGACAACATAGTCGATCTCGCCGATACGCTCTTCTTCCGGGCTGTACGCGATCATGCCGACCACGTCGCCAACCGTCATCTGGTCAACGCTGGTAAAGCGCGTGTCGTCCGCGACTGCCGGATCGACCGGAGCGGCGGTTGTCACTGCGGGTTCATCGGCCGCGTCTTCCATGTCATCGGCGGTATTTTCGGCAGCGCGTTCCACGTCTTCGGCGGTATTATCGGCGGCGCGGGCCGCATCATCAGCCGTGTTGTCGATGGCCTGAGCCGCGTCTTCCGCCGTGTTTTCCAGTGCGGTTCCGGCGCTGGAAGCTGCGTTCCCGGCCGCGTCGAGGGTAGACTCGGCCGCGTTTTCCAGGCTTTCGCCGGCTTCGTTCAGGTTTTCACCGACGGTATCCGTGGATTCCATCTGGGTGCTGGTCGATGCGTCTGCCTCGATCTCGGCGTCTTTCTTGACGGCGGTCCCGGCCAGAGCGGTGGTCGAGAGCAGTGCGGCGATGGCGGTGCCAGTGGCGATTTTCTTGATAAGCATTGTAGCCTCCTACGCGCTATTGCTGATTGCATAGACAAGCGAGCGAGAGGCCGATTTGTTCCCATGGGCATTCCGGCGATGCGCGGTTTGCCGCCTGAGGCGGGGCATGGGCCCCGAAAGCGCGGGGGGCCGGCGCGACAGGCGCCGGCCCCCG
>TARA_R110002020_G_scaffold259366_1_pt1 | contig 12678 bp, 7 predicted proteins | sample TARA_R110002020 | Tara Oceans TARA_R110002020 (sample SAMEA4396489) | marine metagenome | biome: Westerlies Biome; feature: [MES] marine water layer (ENVO:01000295) within the mesopelagic zone...; material: water (ENVO:00002006), including particulate matter (ENVO:01000060) such...
TAACCTTCCACTTTATTATGTAACTATATAATAGTAAAATAAAAAGAAATGGCAGTAAACATAAACAGAGTATATCAAAAAGTTTTAGCCTTGCTTAATAAAGAGCAAAGAGGCTATTTAACACCACAAGAATTTAACTTATTAGCGGATAGAGCTCAAAATGAAATATATGAAGCTTATTTTCATAAAGCTAGAAATTCTAACGCTAAACTAAAAGATGACGACGCACATACAGATACTTTAGAAATGTTAGAGGCTAAGTTATCTCCTTTTTTAAAATCAGAAACAAATACTAACGTTTCTAGTGGTGTAATGACACTTCCAACAGATTTATATAAATTAGATATTGTAAAAATAGGAACTAATCTCGCTACAGAGATAAATAAAAAAGAAGAACATTATATCACTTCTCTTGGTGAAACTGGTTCGGTATTATATCCTAAAACAGCAAGGCCTGTATTTACTAGAGCTTCATCTACAACAATTAGAATAACACCATCACCTAATAACAGTACTAGCATAGAAACAACTTATTACAAGGAGCCAGCTACCCCAAGTTGGGCGTATGTTGTTGCTAATCAAAAAGCTTTATATAATATTAATAATAGTACAAACTTTGAATTAGCGATATCAGAAGAGGAGCCATTAGTTTCAAAAATATTAATGTTATCTGGCGTTGTAACAAAACAACAAGACATAGGTCAAGTTGGGGCAAACGCTATACAAATGACTAATCAAGAACAAAATAGCTAATTATGGGATTACTAGGAACAACAACTCAAGCTGCATACTACCAAGGTAGCGATTTTGGTACATATCAATTTGTAAATCTTGATAGTATTATAAACAACTTTATGTATATTTATGTAGGAGAAAACAAAATAATAAATAAAGTAAATAGAACTGACGTTCAATTCCACGCCATGAGAGCGTTACAAGAATTATCATACGACGTTTTACGATCTTTTAAATCTCAAGAAATAGAAGTTCCTAATACTTTAAAAATGATGCTACCGCAAGATTATGTTAATTATGTAAAATTAACTAGATTAAGCAGTGATGGCATCGAAAGAGTTTTATATCCTACTAGTAAAACTTCTAATCCATTTGCTATAACTCAAACTACAGACGGTACATATTCACTTGATATAGCTAGAAGAAAAGTTATAATAACAATACCAGCTAATGGAGCGTCTGATATTACTGATGGTGATTTTATTTCATTAATATGGAAAACATCTGCACCTACAAGATTGCATATTATATTTGATAAAGATAGCGATATTACTGATGGTATTGCCGCTACAGATATTACTTCTATTAAAACTGGTATTATTCTAGCTGGTAGCGAAACTCAACAACAAGTTGTTGACGCTTTAATCACTAATATTAATGCACTTGGTTATCATACAGCCACTGATCTTGGTGGTGGCGCTTTGCAGGTAGAATATCCCGCTGGTATAGTATCTAGTAGTTCAGTTAACACAACAAGCTCTGAAGGTATTTATCCAGCTGGCGCAACTGGTGGCTCGGAATCAAACACAACAAATATAACTATGGCTGTAACTACTAATGGTGCTTCTTCAGCAGAAACTTTATTAGAACAAACACCTAGTAATACATTAGATAATTTTTCAGATCAAACAGAGGTAAATCCAGATTCTGATGACTCTACAGATATAGAAGTAGATTACAGAGGTAGAAGGTATGGATTAGACCCACAACACGCTCAGGCTAATGGAACTTTTTATATAGATAATCTTAGAGGTTATATACACTTTGGTTCTTCGTTATCAGGTAATACTATAATATTAAAATATGTAAGTGACGGTTTAGGTACAGACTCAGAAATGGTTATACATAAATTTTGTGAAGAAGCTTGTTATAAATGGATCATGTATGGTGTATTATCTGGAAGATCTAACATACCTGAATATTTAGTTCAAAGATTTAAAAAAGAAAAGTTTGCTGAAACTAGAAAAGCAAAAATAAGGTTATCAAATATTAAAATTGAAGAATTTACTCAAGTATTAAAAGGCATGAGTAAACAAATTAAATAATTATGCCAGAGATTAAACGTACTTTTACAAAAGCTAAAATGAACAAAGATCTCGATGAGAGAATTGTTCCTGATGGTGAATATAGAGATGCTATGAACATTCAGGTATCTACATCTGATGCTGATGCTAGCACTGGTATAGGTAATGTCGGTGTTGTTCAAAATCTTCAAGGTAATAAAGAAATAAGAACTGTTACAAACGCTACCGAAGGTTATGATAACGTTAAGTCTAAAATAATAGCTAGTGTTGCTGACGAGGGCAATAATAAAGCATATTTTTTTACAGCAGCTCCAGTGCCAATAAATGGTATACTTGAAGGAATAAGTCCAGCGGATATAACTAGTGAAAAACATTGGGTTGATAGTATAACTGAAGTAGAAGCTGTTGGGCAAGGTAATGATTGTAAATTTATATTTGTAGACAAATTTGCCGTTACCGGTACAATGATACAGACAGTAGATCAAACAGTTTCTTTAGTTACAGGTAATAATTTTTCAAATGGTTATACACAACTAGCTGTTTTGGATGGCACGAAGTATAGAGTTGGTATGCGAATATACGCACAAAAAACCGACAATAGTAACATGTTTTCAGATGGTGATAATGAATATGTTACAATAGTTGCTATAGTTGGAAATAACTTAATGCTTTCTACTGAGCAAACAGCAAATTATACTTTAGCTAGCGTATTTAAATTTATTCACCCAGATAGAGTATTAGAGTTTGATTATTATAAAGGTGATGCGTTTAATTCACTAAATTTAATTCCATCTGCTTCTATAAATATTTTAAATAATTTATTAATGTGGTCTGATGGTAAACATGAGCCTAAAAAAATAAATATAGAAAGATGCGAAGCCGGAACAAACATAAACGATAATGATAATGACGGCAAAACTCAGACTAAGCTTTTTGTAAAAGATTGCAACGTAGATCAATTAGTAAATATAGATACGTTAGAATTTCTTGAGTTAAATTATATCTCATCAGATATTAAAAAAGAAAACATAACAGTAATAAAAAAACCACCTATTCTACCACCTAATATTGAAATGAGTGTTAGTGATAGAGAGGGAGTAAGTAGTTTTCCTTTAACTGGATATGCTTTTGTTGTAGACGCTGATGATAATGGTACTTTAGATAACCCACCTGAAGCTGGAGATCCCAGAAATATTCTTTTTCCAGATATTATAGATTTTAGAGAAGGTGATATTTACACTTTTACAGCAGCTAATGCGTTAGAACCAGTTACTATTAGAGGTCAAATAATTGATATAAATCCAGACTTTGTTTTTGGTGATAATCCAAATTTATGCGTAGTAAAATTATTATTTGTAGATAGCGATTTATCAGCAATTAATAATCCAACCTCTTGGGATGTTGAGTTAGAAACTAAAAGACCTTTTTTTGAAGCTAAATTCGGTAGGTTTGGATATAGATATCAATATGAAGATAACGAATATTCTAGTTTTTCTCCTTGGTCTGATCTAGCTTTTTTACCTGGTGAGTTTGAATATACACCTCAAAAGGGTTTTAATGAAGGAATGGCTAATTCGGTTAGAATTTTAAAAGTTAAAGACTTTTTACCTAACGTACACTCAAGACCACTTGACGTAAAGTCAATAGATGTATTGTGGAAAACAACAGACGATAGCAACGTGTATATAGTTAAGACTATAAAAAGAGGATTAGATCCTGAGTGGAAAGACATGATTGCTAATTTTAGTTTAAGTAACACAGGCAAGCTTGATATAACGTCTGAAATGATATATAAAGTAGTAGAGGCTAATCAATTACTTAGAGCGTGGGATAACGTACCAAGGTATGCAAGAGCTCAAGGCATAACTGGTAATAGATTAGTATACGGAAACTACACACAAGGATATCAAATGAAAGCTAACATTGGGTTAAAGACTAATGTAATTTCAGATGTAGTATCTTTTCCAGATCCAAAAAAATCAGTTAAATCAATTAGAAATTATCAATTTGGTTTAGTGTTAGGAGATAAATATGGTAGAGAAACTCCAGTAATATCAAATGGGTATAAAGATGAAAATGGAAATCTTATAGATGGTAGTATTAAGGTTGAAAAAAGTTTAGCAAGTTTCGCTAATAGATTTAAAGTAAAGCCAATTTGGACTGAATCTAGTCCTTATTATATGAAGTGGATAGATTATATAAAATACTATGTAAAAGAAACTTCTAATGAATATTATAATTTAGTGCTAGATAGGTGGTATAATGCTGGAGATGATAACATATGGTTATCATTTAATTCAGCTGATAGAAATAAAGTTAGCGAAGAAACATATTTAATATTAAAAAACGAACATGGTAGCCAAAGGACTGTAGATGAAAAAGCTAGATATAAAATTATAGCAATAGAAAGCGAAGCTCCTGATTTTATAAAAACAGTTAATAAAGATTTTCCTTTAGAAGAAATGGCGGCAAAGCATGTCTTTGGTTCTGACGGCAGTGGTAACGCACTTACGCCTTCTGATGGGCACCCAGATAATATAATATCAGACGGCGACCCTGGGTCACAAAGCGGCACTGATAGAATTTTACTAGCATCAGCTGAAGGAGATGATAATCCGTTTTTAGATTCTTTAGAGTTTAAGGGTATTCCAAAGCTTGCAATTGTTGGTACTTATACGGAAGATGGCGTTACGTACACAGCAACTAGCCCATTTAGACGTATTACTAGAGTTATAAAAGGCGGCAGTAATGGTGGTGAATATGGCTTTGGTATAAACGAGCCTTTTAGTTTATCTGACGTATTTATGTACCAAAAAATACAAATACAACTACCGGACGCTAGCACTTTAGGCACAGCATCTAACGCAACTACTAATAACTTAATAAAATACAATATTAAATTAAGAGACGCTGTTGTAGAAAACAAACCAGAGTTTGATGGTAAATTTTTTGCAAAAATAGCTAAAGACGATGTTTTAGAAAATAAAGTTTTAGGTGATTCATTAGGCGAATACCAAACAATAAGTAGTTATCAAATAGGATACATAGCTGATAATATAACTAATCCAGCTGAAAATTCAAATTTTTATGCCTCTGAAATGGATTATGAAGATCAAACTTGGGATAGTTATAATGACAACGATGTATTTACTAATGCGGATATAGAAGGCACAACGAACGATTTGCCTAACTTTATAGCTAGTAGCGAAAATAACTCAGATTTTTGGACATTGTTAGCCAATAACCCAAATAGATCAGCTGAAATATTTATTGATCAAGCCCCTGCGTTTAGCGGTTTTAATATACGTAGTCAGTTGGCCTTTGGTCTTATTACAAATTTAGGTGGCGAATTTAACATTCCTTCTAGTGATATAATAAATTACGAAGGTGATCTTCCTTCTCCAGCAAATTATCACCCGCCGGGATTAAGTAACGGGACTTTTACTGGAGGGCAAGGGATGGGGCAAATTGCTTTTTCTATTGTAGGGCCAAATGGCTTTAGTGGTTCTAATTCTTATTTTAAAACTAAAATGATGACCCCTGGAACATTATTTAGATTTGCCGACGATCCTAATCAAAGTGTTTATAGAATTTTTGGTGGAACCGCAATTCAATCCTCAACAGGAGCTGGTAAAAATTTTCCTTTTGAAATAACTGGTATTAAAAACTTTAATCCAGACGATGATGTAAACCAGGACTATATAGATAGAACAACTATAATAACTAGGTTTTCAAGAGTAGCTAATGATAATAGTGACTCTGAAGAAGGATTAGACGAGATAATTTGGGATCCTAGAGGGACAGTTAAACACAATGGTATAGAAAGCATGGCTATTGAGTTTGTGCAAAGAGTTTCAGTTCAAAGTCTTTCTGAAGATTCTATATCTACATCAGCGGCTTGTTTTGAAACAGAACCTAAAGAAGACGTTGGTTTAGATATATATTATGAAGTTACAGGTGGTATACCAACAAGATTGAACGAAAATAATATTATACAATATACTGGAGCTAATCAAATTGAAGAAAAAGCCGCTAAATTTTCTGTTGGTAATAGACAAGTTATTAGCAACTCTAACACCTTGCCAATAAACTTAACAGGTGACCCTTACGTTTATAGTACTGGAATAACTGCTGTAAACATCCGTAGAAGAGTTAACGGTGTATTGCAAGCATTGAAAACTATAATTACAGGTACTATTAGTGATGGTGTTTGTGCTGCTATAGATGATTATGTATCTTTTACACATCCTAATGGCTTAGTTACTAAATCTAGAATAACAGATCATGGAAAAATGCAGACGGGCCTATTAGCCAATGGACCTGTTGTAGTGCCATCAGATAGACATGTTATATCTGGCTCAAATACAAATGCTCAACAATCATATGTCTTTATAGCAATATCTGATGACACTGGAGTTGAGGTGGGTATGGAAGTAACCGGTGATAATTTATATCCTGGAACATTTGTAACCTCTATGGCTAGTTCGGGTAATGGATTAGGTAGATATTGTTTTTTAAATCAACCAGCTAATATACAAGGTAATGGAACCTATACATTTATTGATATAACCGGTACATTTATAATAGATGATGAGGTTTGGGCTTATCCAGTTGAGTTGCCATGGTTTAATTGTTATTCATTTGGTAATGGCGTTGAATCTGATAGAATAAGAGATGATTTTAACACACCTCAAATCGATAACGGTGTAAAAGCATCGTCTACATTTTTAGAATACGGAGAAGAAAATAAATCTAGTAGTATGATATATTCAGGTATATATAATTCTACCTCAAGCACGAATGGCTTGAATCAATTTAATATGGCTGAAAAAATAACTAAAGATTTAAATACTACTTATGGCTCTATACAAGCTATAAAAGTTAGAGATAATGATGTTGTTGTTTTTGCAGAAGACAAAGTATTAAAAGTAATGTCAAGTGGTAAAGATGTTTTATTTAACGCCGGCGGAAAAAAACAATTAACAGCCACTGATTTAGTTTTAGGAAACTCAACACCTTTTGCTGGAGATTATGGTATATCTAAAAATCCAGAATCTTTAGCTACAGACGCATACAGAATGTATTTTACTGATAAACAAAGAGGCGCCGTGCTAAGGCTTTCAGGTAATGGTGTAACTCCTATATCTGATGTTGGAATGAAAGGGTATTTTAGAGAAAAATTAAAATATTATATTAATATGCCTGGATCGTTTGATGGAGTTAATGATGAGTATAATCTTTCTTTACTTGACACATCAAAATTTACTAGTGCTGTAGATAAAACTATCTCATTTAATGAAAAATCAAAAGGTTGGATTAGTTTTAAATCGTTTGTACCATTAACAGCAGTTAGCCTTGCTGATAGATATTATTCAGTTAAAGAAAATAAAATTTATCAACATTACGATGACAATGCTAATAGAAATACTTTTTATGGAAGTTTTACTGAATCTAGCGTAGACGTGTTATTTAATACGTCACCAGGTTCTGTTAAATCTTTTAAAGCTGTAAACTATGAAGGCACTCAAAGTAAAGTTAATCAATCTACAGGGGAAAGTGTAGACAGTGTAAGTTATAACGATGAAGAGTATTATAACTTGAATCCAAATATTACAGGTTGGTATGTTGACTTAATAACAACAAATAAACAAACGGGTAATGTTCCTGAGTTTATTGAAAAAGAAGGTAAGTGGTTTAATTACATTAAAGGCGAAGCAAGCTACTGGACTAACTCTGCTAATAATAATATAGACACTAGTGAGTTTTCAGTACAAGGTATAGGTTTTCCTTTAATAAACCCAACAGACACACAGACAGAAAGCGAAGTAACAATACAAGCAACAGATCCTGATGGAGAAAATTTATAAAATTTAAAACATGGCATATAACTATACAGTATCAGAATATGTATTTACAGAAGCGGTAACCGACGCAGTTTATGCTGGAAATATGGTTAGTGGTGGAACTATGATCATAACTCCTAATGATGGTTATGTTGTTTCAGCTTCTAGTTTTTCAGCTTCGGGTACTTTACCTGGACAGTTTGCTAGTATAGCATTTACTGATAGTGCTGTCGCAGGTGAAATAAACAATACTGTTATTGTTACGTTTACATTTTCTACGTTATTTGAAATGTCGCCAAGTTTAAACACTATAACCTTACCAATAACTGGCCACGCTGATTTAATAGGCACTAAGCGCTATATAGACTTTGATATAGATTTTATTGACAATACAATTAAAAATTTAAATGGAAGCTCTACTGTAGAAAAGCTTGGATCAGCTGTAACTAAAACTGGACCAACTACGGTTAGTAGCATAACCACAACAAATTTATCTGCAACAAATGTAACAGCTGATTACTTTGCTCAAATAGGTACTTTAACTGTAACAGCAGACGATTCTCCTAGTATATGCAATTTTATAAATCCACCGACTATTGAATTAGTTAACATGCCCGAAGGTTCTGTTTCTTTACAATTAGAATCTATTACTAGAAGAGACGGCGAAACAGACACTGTTAAAATATGGGTTTATAAAATAATGTTTATTAGTGAGTTTAGTATAACTGAACTGTCTGGGGCTAAAGTTCTTATAAATTACACTGGCGTTGTTGCAAGAAGCACAACTAAAGAAATAAAACAAATTACGTTTGGCGAGCCTGAGGTCGCTGTTCAAGGAGGTAGAAAAGTTATAAAAATAATGGGTGATGTTGGTGCAGAGTTTGATCTGACAATAACTAAAAACAGCAATAATACATCTATAATGGATACTAATGTAGCTAATGCTGATATTATACATATTCCAGCTGGTTTGCTTAGAGGTTTAAATAAAACACTAACTACTGACACCACTGGTCAATTGTTTTCTACTTTTGAAATTTTACAAGTATTTCCTTCAACGTCTTCTAACGAAATATATCATATAAATGTAACTCCTAAAAATGGAACTATATTAAATTCTAATTTAGAGCAATCTGCACCACAAGGAATAATATATCAATATGTAAATCCTAAAATAACACTAAGAGCAGATAGAACTTCTGTAAATACATCTACTACGATAGCCGATATAGTTTATACTGGTAGGCCAAATAAAAGACCAGATCAATTAAAAAGAATGAAAGATGTAGTAGATTTTTTTCAAATTGATTATACGCTAACTCATGACGGTAGTGGTGGTGGGGCTTTTAGTAAAACAGCAACGGCTATGGTTTGGTCTAGTACTGGTGGAACTTCTAGTTGGACTAACTCTGCTTATGATAGTGCTAGTACAACACCAGCTAATCATGGTAATCATATTGAAATTAGTAATATAGTCACTACAGCAAGTGGTGCTACAGCCACAGTTAAAGCTGATGTTATAGTTAGAAAGTTTGGAACAGCAGAAGTTATAATGTCATTACCTTTACAAACCTTTTTTAATAGTTAAATTATGTCAACAGTATCAATAACAATACAAGTGCCAAGATCAGATTATCCATCATTGCAAATTGGAGATACAGCGTTTTATGCTAGTACATCTTCCAGCGGTGGATTTAATACTACTAGTAGTACTGATATGGAAAAAATAGGTGAAATTACAAATATAAATAATACCACTTCACTTGATGATGGTACTGAAACAACAACGTTAACATGCGATATAGCTATAACAACTCCAGCGCCTACTACTACAGATTTTATATTTTTTTCAAAAGAAAATAAAGTTAACTTAACATCGTTATTAGGATATTATGCTAAAATGAAATTTAAAAATAATTCTACATCAAAAGCTGAAATGTTTTCTGTAGCCAGTGAAATCATTGAAAGCAGTAAATAATAAGCAAAAAATGTAACTATATAATAGTAAAATAGCAATTATGTCATATATTAAAAAAAATACAGAAAGTCCTTTAAAAATATTTGGAGCCATTGGTGGTTTAGTCGGTGGTATATATGGTGGTATACAAGCTGGTAAGGCTGCTAAGAAAGCAGACAAAGCAGCTCAAAAAGCATCAGCTGAAAAAGCTAGAATGCAAGAAATACTTTCAAACGTAGACACTAGTAATCCGTTTCAAGGTATGACAAATCCATATGCTGGTTTAGAAAACACACAAGAAGACTTAACTGTTAATCAACAGGAGTCTGATTTTCAAGCTCAACAATTTGCACAAAGCCAAGCTAATATAATGGAAGGATTAAGAGGTTCTGCAGGTAGCAGTGGCATCGCGGCATTAGCTCAATCATTAGCAAAGCAAGGTTCGTTATCTGCGCAAAAATCCGCCGCTAGTATAGGTAAACAAGAAGCGGCAAACCAAGCAGCGGCTGCAAGAGAAGCTGGCAGATTACAATCGCAAGAAGCTAAAGGCGAATTTGATGTGGCTCAACAAGTTGCTCAAGGTGAGGCATCTTCTCAACAAAGAGAATTAACTAAACAAAAAACTTTATATGACGCTGCTCAACTAGACGCTACTAATGCAACCGCTGCAGCAGCTAACGCACAAGCGTCAAAAGACCAAGCTTGGTCTGGAGCTATATCAAGTGGAATAAATGTTCTTGGTAGTTTAGTTGGGGGTTAAATTTAAAATATTATAATAATGGAAGAAGAATACGTACCACAAAGTCAACAACCAGTAGAGCAAACGGCACCTCAAGCTATGCCTAGCCAAAACGAAATGTTTTTAAAGTTAATGAACGAAGAGTTAAATAGAGATCCTAAAGTTACAACGCAAGAAAGAGAAGATCTTACAAAAAAAACTTTAGAATTAAAAAAAGATTTTGCTAATGGTGACAAAAATGAACAAGCTAATATACAACAACAAACTGTAGAAATGGCTCAAATGATGACCGTGCCAGAAGAGTTTAAGAAAAAAATAGCAGAAACATTAACTGATAGTGAAAACTTTGGTCATAATCCCGTTGAAAAATTAGGTGTGTATGCTCCAGATATAATTAATATAATGAATGGTAGTAGCCAACCTATTTTTAAAGATAAGGTTCCAGGTTATGAGATGAACAATGGCGAGTGGATGTCTATGGAAGATATTACTGACATGGTAAATAATATGAAGCTAGATCAAGGTAGCAAAGAAGGCATGAAAGTATTAATGGATGACGTTGTTAGAAAAGCTGAAGATGTGCAGCCAGGTGACGATCCTAGTTTTAATTACCAAAAAGAATATAACAACATCAAAGAAAAAATTGTAGAAACTGGAAATATAAGCTCACTAACAATAGACAAAATATTTGGTAATAGAACATTTAAAGATGATTTAATATCAGCTATACAAAAAGGTACTTATACTGACATGGGAATACCTGAGGCTCAAGTTCAAGATCCTACACCTGAAGATGGTAAAATAACATCTGAAGACGCTAAAATTATATCAGGCATGATTATGCAAGATGAAACCATGCTAAAAGATTACTTAGCAGAATATTTTACTAAAGCACTGGAGCAAAATTATAATAATAATTTAAGCCCTGCCTCAAGAAGAAATATGCAAATGAACCAAACAAAACCACAAGCAATACAAGGAGGAACAATAGATAGTAAAAAAGTTTTTGTTCCTAATAAATAATAACGGGTAACTAACGAAACAGTATGGACAAAAAAACATTTGTGCTAAATGGTGAAAAAATTTATGTTCAACCACAGCACTTAGACGCATTTTTAAAACAAAATCCTAACGCAGAAGAGCGAGACACAAGCTATTTTAGTGGAGAAGAAGGCTTTGTTCCTGATGAATTAGAAGAAGGATGGCAAGGCTTTAAAAGTATACTAGGTATAAGTAGTGCTTCAGATAAAATTGACACAACTCCAATTTTTAAACCGGAAGTAAAAAAAGAATCAAAAGAAGAGGTGGTTCCACCCATAAACAATCAACAAGAAAATACTGAAACAAAAACAGAAGAAAGCACTTCAGAGTCATTAGATAATAATGTCGAAAAGCCGGAGGTGAGTATTGATAACAAAAAAGAAAAAGAAAAAGAAAAAAAGGAACCTAAAATAATATGGACCGCTAATGGATCTAGATACGAAGATAGCGACGGTAATCTTATTTTAAACGAAAGCGATTTAACAGACGATCAAAAAAGTAAATTACTTGAATCAGATAGGCAATTATCAAAAGCTTCAGTTGGCCATCAAATTGTCCCAACTACTAAAAAAAAATTTAATCAATACGAAAAGGGTGACGATGGTGTATTTTATGAAAAAATACTAGGTGGCGTTAATGTACCAGTTCACCCAAATATACAAAAAGAACTAGATGCTATAGATGATGCATCTAAAACTGAAAGTGAAATTGCTAATGAAAATTATACTGAAGGTAAAGTAAAACTTCTTCAAGAAAAAGAAAAAAGATCGTTTGATATATTAGATAAATCAAAAATATTTAATAATATTTTAGATCCAAGCGGAAAATCAATATACATGAACCCAGGCAAAGATGGGGTAGAGCAATTAAAGAATTATTTAGGTGATGACTTTACTTATGATTATGTTGATGAAGATGGAAACAAAATAGACATTAGTGCTCTTATGTTTAATCCACTTAAAAGTATTAGAAAAAATACAAACCGTGTTAGAGTTAGTTACACTCAACCTAACGGAGAAATTGAGTCTGCTATATTAAATTTTGATCTGAATCCTGAAA
>TARA_R110002020_G_scaffold134252_36_pt1 | contig 12676 bp, 12 predicted proteins | sample TARA_R110002020 | Tara Oceans TARA_R110002020 (sample SAMEA4396489) | marine metagenome | biome: Westerlies Biome; feature: [MES] marine water layer (ENVO:01000295) within the mesopelagic zone...; material: water (ENVO:00002006), including particulate matter (ENVO:01000060)...
TACGTGCATGGCGAAACCGACCTGACGCCGACCATCGATTGCCATCTGGCTGTGCTGAGCGCGGTAGCCAACCGCCACATAGACGCAGCGCTATCCGCGTCCGATGACCTCATCGGCTTTGTCGACACCATGTTCGAGACCATGGAGGCCGGTATCGATCCGCGCCTGCTCGACAGCAGCATCGAGCCGATCTTCAGCTTGCGAAACGAGGAATAGCGATGTTGCGCATAGTCTTTCACGGCGACAATGCCGCGTGTTTCACCCCTGGGTTCTCCAACTTGATCCCCTCCGGCGCCAGTATTGCGACCCTTCCTGATCTGCTGACAACCGCAGAACAGCGGGCAGCCTATGCCGAAGCCGACGTTATCGTCGGCGTGCAATTCAATGAAAGCCTGCCACAGCCGCGCAACCTACGTCTTTTTCATGTTCCCGGAGCTGGCTACGACGCGGTCCAGCTCGATCTGTTGCCCAAAGATGCGGTGGTCTGCAATTGTTTCGGCCACGACCCTGCAATAGCCGAATACGTCTTTGCAGGGATGCTGTCGCGGCACGTGCCGCTGGCCGATGCGGACGCCAAGCTGCGCGCCGGCAACTGGGCCTATTGGTCCGGCTCGACCGACCGCCTGCACGGCGAAATTTCAGGCAAAACGGTCGGTCTGCTCGGCTTCGGTCATATCGGCCAGGCTATCGCGCGTCGGGCCAAGGCCTTCGACATGCGTGTTATCGTCGGCAACAGGAGCGCGGTCGCCCCGTCCGATCTGCTCGACCAAAGTTTCACCCTCGATGCACTGGATGAATTCTGGGCCAATTGCGACTTCATCGTCGTTTCCCTGCCTCTCACGCCGTCGACCAAGGGCATCGTCGATGCCGCAGCCTTCGGCAAGATGAGGCCGGGCGCGGTTATCTTCAACGTCGGGCGTGGCCCGACCATCGACGAAACCGCACTCTACGAGGCGTTGCGCGTCGGGCAGATCGCCGGCGGCGTGATCGACACGTGGTACACCTATCCCGGTGCCGACAACGCCAATCCCCAGCCATCGCGATTACCGTTTCATGAACTGTCAAACCTGGTGATGACCCCGCACATGTCGGGCTGGACAGCGGGCACAGTCCGGCGTCGCCAGGAAACCATCGCCGCCAACGTCCGGCATCTGCTCGGCGGAACGCCCGGCATCAATGTGGTGAGGAACAAGCTCTAGCGACGAGGAGGAGGGCTGACCTCCCGTCGACGTCTATTTTGAAGCTCAAAAGGGAGAGAGAAAATGAACGTCTTGAAGAGTTTAAATCGGGCCGGCGCCCTGCTGGCACTGGTCAGCACACTCATGATCAGTGGCGCGGCCACGGCACAGACTGTCGAAGAAATCGTGCAGCGCGGCACGGTGACCATCGGGGTGCTTGTCGGCGCACCGCCCTTCGGCTCGGTGGATTCCATGGGCAATGCCATCGGCTATGACGCCGACGTCGCCGAGCTGGTCGGCAAGTATATGGGCCTGCCGGTTGAGCTGGTGCAATTGACGCCGCCGTCGCGCATACCGGCGCTGGAGTCGGGCCGCGTCGATTTCCTCGTGGCAACACTTGCCCGTACGCCAGAGCGCGAACTGGTGGTGACCTTCACCAACCCCTATAGCGCGTTCCAAGTCGGCATCTATGCCAATAAGGACCTGCCGATTACCGACTGGTCGGGTCTCAAGGGAATGAGCGTCGGGGTCAATCGTGGCTCCAGCGTCGAAAACGAACTGGTCAGCCGTGAAGCCGAGCTTGATCTGACCATCCTGCGGTTCGAAGACGATGCGACCACTATGCAGGCTTTGTTCTCCGGCCAGGTGGAGGCTGTTGCCAGCCCCGACGCCCAGTCCAATGCCGCAATAAAGGCGCGCGGTGACGATACGATTGCGGTCAAGTTCTTCTTCTCGCTGCAGCCCAACTCCATGGCCGTCCGCAAGGATGCGTCCGAGTTGCAGCGGGCGCTGAACGAGATCATCGAAAAGATGAAGCAGAGCGGTGAACTCGACGCCATAGCCCGTGAGTGGGTCGGCTCGCCGCTGCCCGAACTGCCGGTCTACTGATCAAAACCGGCGTCCTTCGGGGCGCCGGATCTTCACGGCACGCACCACTAGCGCTCGAGGATGGTCATGGGTTTTTCGCTTCAATTCGCCTCCGTCTTCGCCCAAGGCGATCTGATCCTGCAGGGTATCCTGCTGACGATCGGTCTTTCGGCCGGGGCGATCACGCTAGGGACCATCTTGGCTATCGGCCTGGTCGCCGCGCACAATCTGGGCAACCGGGCCGTTGCCTTTGCCGTCGACGCCTATGTCGAGCTCTTGCGCAACACGCCCTTCCTGATCCAACTGTTCATGATCTTTTTTGGCCTGCCGCTGCTGGGGTTCCGCATGTCGGGGTTCGAAGCCGGATTGCTGGCGATGACGCTGAACCTTTCCGCCTATGCGACCGAAATCATCCGCGCCGGCGTGGATGCCACGCACCGCTCGCAAGTCGAGGCGGGCCTGTCGCTAGCCCTGAGCAGGCTGCAGGTCTTTCGCTACGTCGTGCTCCAACCGGCCTTCGCAAAGGTATGGCCAGCGCTGTCGAGTCAGTTCGTGCTGATGCTACTGGCTTCGAGCATATGTTCGTTCATCTCGGTGTCCGAGCTGTCAGGCTCCGCGGCGCTGATCGAGCAGCGCACCTTCCGCAGCTTCGAGACCTATATCGTCGTCACCATCGCCTATTTGTGCCTGGCCCTTCTGCTCAAGCTGGGGCTGGCCGTCCTGGGCCAGAGGCTGTTCGGCCGCCGCGTCCGGCCTGAGCCCATCACCACAATCACCAATAGTGCAGGCGGTGCCTGATGACTACCTTCGGCTGGCCAGAATTCATGTTTCTCTTGCGCTCCGCCGGCTGGACCCTCGTCCTCACGGCGATCGCCTTCGGCATCGGCGCGGTGGCCGGCGGGGCCATCGCCATACTGCGACTGGCGCAAAACAGCGTGCTGCGCATTATCGCCAGCACCTATATCCTAGTCATCCAGTCCATTCCGGTACTGATGATCCTGCTGCTGTCCTACTACGGGCTGACCCTGGTCGGCATTAAGGTGCCGCCCCTGGTGGCGGCCTCGGCGTCGCTGGCGATCTATGTCTCGGCCTATCTCGCGGAAATATGGCGCGGCGCCATCCAGGCCGTGCCGATGCAGCAATGGGAGGCCTCCGCCTCGCTCGCCCTTTCCCGGCCACAGCAGTATCGCTACATCATCCTGCCGCAAGCGCTCAGCATCTCGCTGCCACCTACGGTCGGATTCCTGGTTCAGCTCGTCAAGAACACCTCGATCGTCTCGGTTGTCGGGTTCATCGAACTGTCCCGGGCCGGTCAGCTGATCAATAACGCCACCTTCCAGCCTTTCCATGTCTTCCTCGTTGTGGCGGTGCTCTACTTCGCCATCTGTTTCCCGCTTTCCCGGCTCAGCCGCCATCTCGAAGGGGTTCTCAATGTCGGTCGTAGCAATTGATCAAGTACACAAGCGCTACGGCGCGCTGGAAGTCCTCAAGGGCGTCTCGTTGCAAGTGGAGGCCGGGCAGGTCGTTGCCATCATCGGCCGCAGCGGCTCGGGCAAGAGCACCATGCTGCGCTGCATAAATGGCCTCGAAGCTTTCCAATCAGGCAGCATTACCGTAGCCGGCCACACGGTCGAACAGAACCAGGCCAAGCTTCGCGCTCTACGCAAGGACGTCGGCATCGTTTTTCAGAGTTACAATTTGTTTCCTCACCTGAGCGTCGGCGAAAACATCATGCTGTCGCCGCGCATCACGCAGGGTGTGGCGCGGCCTGAAGCCAAGATACTTGCCCGCAAGGCGCTGGAACGGGTCGGCTTGGCCGAAAAATTCGACGTTTACCCCGATACGCTTTCCGGCGGTCAGCAGCAGCGCGTCGCCATCGCCCGTTCGCTCGCCATGCGGCCCAAGGTTATGCTGTTCGACGAAGTAACTTCAGCCCTGGATCCAGAACTGACCGGCGAAGTGCTGTTGGCCATGGAAGAACTGGCGCGCGAAGGAATGACTATGCTGTTGGTGACCCATGAGATGAGTTTCGCGCGCGGCGTCGCCGATAAAACGGTCTTCATGCACCAAGGCAAGATCTGGGAGATGGGCGCATCTGCCGAGATTTTCGGCAATCCGCAGACGCCGGAACTACGGGGATTTCTTGCTAGCGGTGTGAAGTAGACTCTTGGCATGCATTGCCCACCATCGGCCGAGCCCGTTTGCGCCCGATACTAGCCTCTGCTGGGCTGATCGCCTGGGTCCGGCCCCAGTAGAACAGTCCTTCAGGGCTTAAAGGCTTGAGCGCTAAGGCCGCCGTTTCACACCACATGTTGTGCGAATCTTACGACCGGATTGTTCCCATTCCTGACGGCCGGATGGCGGTCATTACGTCGCGAAGCGGACTTACGTGCCGGCGCCGGCGATTTTAGAAGAAGCGGCGTCGTCCGAGGGACAATTGGCAGCAAGTGGCTGGATAAGTGTGACGCGACTACCTGCGCAGGATGTTCTGTTCGAACTTGCTGGCGTCGAGCAGATAGTCGCGCGATGCCTCGATTTCCTGGCGCAGCTTTGGCACATTGACGTCGACCAGCTCGCCGCGCCATTTGCGGATCTTCCCGGCCACCAGCACGGTATCGACATTACTGCGGTCCATCAGGGTGACCACCGCGCCGGCAGCGTTATTGAGGGGCGCAACGTTGATGGCGGCGGCATCAAGCAGCACCAGATCGGCCTGCTTGCCCGGAGTTAGTGTTCCCACTTTGTCAATCGTATGCAGTGCCCTGGCACCTTCAACTGTTGCAAACTCAAGGACATCCCGGGCCGTGAACAGTTTGGGTACGTCTGCGGCGCCGGATATCGCCATCTCATTGGCGAGTGCACGTTGCAGCGTCATGATTCCCCGCATCTGGGTAAAAAAGTCTGCCGTCATGGTCGATTCCACATCGGTGCTGAGCGAGGTGCGCATGCCGAACTCCTGCAGCTTCATGACAGGGGGGATGCCGTGGCGCATGGTCATCTCGATCGGTACCGCTAGGGAGATGGAGGAGCCGGCGTCGCGTGCTGCCGCCCAGATTTCGTCGCTCATTCCCGTCATGTGGATGAGGATGTTGTCGGGTCCGAATTGACCCTGGGCAGCGAGCTTGCCGAAGGCTTCCTGCAGGCCGAACGTGCCGACCACGTGCGAGGCAATCGGGAGCCCAAGTTCCCGCGCCAATGCCCACTCTTCGGCAAAGGTCGGGCTCTGCGCTTCTGCGCCGATTACTAGGCCCATCAGTTGATCGCTGGAGGAGAAATACTGCGTCCTGATGCGCCGCGCATCGCCGAGCGAGCCGGCCAAATAGCCGAATGAAGCGCGCTGCCCGGCGTCAAGCAGGCCGCTAATCGCTGCATCGGTGTGCTCGGGCGTATGGTTGATCTGTGACGTGTCGAGCACGGAGGTCACCCCCGCGTCGAGCTGGCTGAGCGAACCAAACTTCTCACTGATATAGACGTCCTCGGGACGATAGTGCGGGGTAAACCCGAACACCATTGTCTCAATATAGTTCAGGGCGTTTTCCGGTAGGCCGTCGTTGAAAAGGAGCTTGTCGGACAGGGTGCTCCGCAATGCAGTCTGGAACAGGTGGTGATGGGTATCGATAAAACCTGGCACCACAATCATGCCTTCGGCATCGATCACGGCAGCATCGTCGGCGATAGTGTCTGGCCCGATCTGCTCGATCTTGTCGCCGACGATCAGAATATCTGCGCGGGAGAAGTCACCGATGGCGGCATCCATGCTGAGCACAGTTGCACCTTTGATCAGCATCCGGCGCCCGGGCTTGCCCGATCCTTCAGGCAGGGGGGCGGCTTGGGCAAAGGCAGAGGTGTTCAGAAGCAAAGGGGCTGCTGCAGCGAAGGCGCCGGCTTTACGCAAGAAAGAGCGCCGGGAGAGGTTGGAGATGCGCATGATCATTCCTTTCATGTCGGAGATTGAGGTTTTGGTGGACGTGTTTGATCCTTCCGACACCATGCGTGTCGGCAGAACATTCCTGCTGAAGGGGTCAGTTTCGCTAGTTGGCCGGGCCGAAGCGGGCGAAGGGCCTGATTAGCTGCTGCTCTTTGGAGGACATAAGCGAAGGCGAGGTATCGGTGAGGACATCAACGGCCTCGCGATGGGGTGCGCCCGGCCTGCCACCAAACACCGCCAAGGCGCGATAGACGGACTCGATAACCGTGGATGACCCTGCCGCAATTTCCAGTCCAACGGATCTACCAACGCGGTCTTCACCCCTATTTGGGTCTCGCAGCGGCCGGGACGTTTTGGGGCGTACCCTTCAGGGCGCATAACCTCGGGCCCACCAAGATGTTCATACTGTATGCGTTGCATTACGAGTGGTCCAGATTGTTGACCAGGACCATATATGTGACTAAATTCCACCCGCCAAGAACGCATTTTTTGTGGACCAAGTCACATGGCTATGACCAGCCCTCTCGCCCCCGACACCGACTGCCACCGGGTCAGCGCCATTCTAAGCCGCGTCGGTGACAAGTGGACGATGCAGATCATTGTCGCGCTGCGCGAGCAGCCGTGGCGCTTCAACGAACTCAAACGCTACATCGGCGGCATATCGCAACAAATGCTGACACGAACGCTGAAGCTCCTTGAGCGCGACGGCATGGTTTTGCGCACGGTAACACCGACCACGCCTCCACAGGTGGAATATGCGCTGACCGAGCTCGGACGTGAGCTTTCCGAACCAGTTCGCCGACTTGCCATGTGGGCCGTCGCCCATCTCGACGCGATCGACGAAAATCGAGAGCGCTACGATGACGCCGATCGATCGTAGACAACTGTCCTAGGGGTGCCGAAGCCACGCCGCCCGTCCGCAGATTTCGGGAGCGTTGCCTGGCCGCCTGCCGGCAAGTCATGACTCTAGAGCTTTTGGCCGGTCTCGACGTCGAAGAGACTGATCACGTCATCCTTTGTGGCGGCGATAAATCAATCCACTCGCCATAACGATAGGGGTCGCCATTACCTAACTTACGAACGATATCTTGCGGGCGCTTCGCCGCTGTTCAAGGACCAAGGCACACCGAAGTGCGCCTTGGAATTTGCAAATACCAGGGCCTCAATTTCCCTTGAAGAAGTTCTGCAAGAGCGCTTCTGTTCGTTCGGGGCACTCGGAGGCCAGCCAGTGGCCGCAACCTGCAAAGCTTTCCCCGCGCAGGTCCGTGGCAGCATTCTCCAGCTGCAGCCCAAGCAGATTACCGGTGCTGATGATACCTGCCCCGGCGATATCGGCCTCTTCCGTACCTTCGCCACCGAGCCACAAGACCGGCATTTCCAACTTGTTGCCTGCTTCGAACCAAGCTTTGTTTACCGCGGCATCATTATCAAAGGCCCTGTAGTAGTTGAAACCTGCGTTCATAGCTCCGACAGCGGTGTAAGTGCGCAGGAACTCCTGGATATCCGCCTCCTCAAAACCGCGGGGATTGTACGTGAACCCGCTCCAGAACTGGTCGAGGAAGAAGCGTTCACGGCCCTGGGTCAACGCTTCCGGCAAATCCGGCACCTTATTAAATGCGAAGTGCCAGGGCGCAAGCGCTTCGGAATAGGGCATGCCCATCAGGGGCACGTCTAGGATGGCCAGGCGCTGGACCATGTCGGGGTGATTGCGAGCAATGGAAAATGCGACTTGGCCGCCCAAGTCGTGTCCCGCGATCGAAAAGCGCGTCAGGCCAAGCTTGCTCGCCAAGGCGACGATGTCCTCACCGAGGACATCCTTTTCGTAGCCACTTTCCGGTCGGGTGGAGTCGCCAAGGCCCCGGGTGTCGACCGCGATAACGTCAAAGTTCTCCGCCAGTCCCGGCATGACCTTATGCCACTCCCACCACGTTGTCGGCCAGCCGTGCAAGAGGATCAAGGGTTCTCCCTCGCCGCCCCGCACGTAGTGTAGACGGACATCGCCAACTGCGGTGCGATGATGCTCAAATCCTGTGTTGGCGCCTAGGCCGGGCGTCAGTGTTTGAGCAATCTGGGTTGGCGCTGATCCAGAGTGGTTGGGGCCGTTGGACTGTGCCCATGCTGGAAGATTCATTATCGTGGCAAGCAGCATGCTTATGGCCACGGCATTCTTTGCAAGAGATTTCATATTGGGTTCTCGTCAGTGAGTGGATGGAACGCTCGATCATGCTCACGTGCAGCATTTGGCAATCGCACCCGCCTTTCACCGTCGTGCTCTAGTGCACGCTGCGATAGTCGAATGAAAAGCTAACGAGCGTTACGATAACGTTCAGTATCTTATTTTTCAGCCAAGTCAATCAATTCATAATCATCGTTATGAAAAGTGCATTCGGCGAGAACAGGGGGCACTTTATGGCGCTATGGACCAGCAGGGCACCATCGGCGCCCCTCTCGGCGCAAACCATGATCACAGGGCCGAGACTGATCAGTTGAAGATGGGCAGCGAGGAAATGCGAAAGTGGCAAGAGGCGTGCAGGGGAGCAAACGAACAGGTGCCAGCGCACCTGCCCTTGAATGGGCCGATTGCGCTCAAGCCAGATACTGGTTCTAATCGCTATTCAGGCCAAGCGGACAAGGCCTGTTCGGCTACCGCCTCCAGAGTTGCACGATCGAAGCCCGCTTTGGCCTGGACAGCCATTCCATGAAGGACCGCCATGAGAAAGGCTGCGAGCGCCGCCGGCTTCGCTGATTGCGGCAAATCGCCTTCCGCCCGGGCCCTTTCAAATCGCTCGACAAAGCGCAATTCGCCATCGGCGCGCGTCTTGATGAGCGCTTGGCGAATTGGCTCCGAAGCGTCGGACGCCGCTACGGCTCCATTGATGTTGAGACATCCAGTGTGGGTCGGATACCGAGTGTTTAGTTCGGCAGAGCTGTAGAGCATATGCGCCGCCACCTCTCGAGCCTTCGGTTTGGCCAAAGCTTCGGGGATGTGGGTGAGATAATGTTCGTTGTACCGAGCAAGCGCCAAGTTGAAGAGCGCTTCCTTGTTTCCAAAAGCGGAATACAGCGCTGGCCGCTCCACCCCTGTGGCCTCGGTGAGGTCGGTGTAGGATGCCCCTTCATACCCCTTGCTCCAGAAGACGCACATTGCAGCATCCAGCGCGTTCTCCACGTCAAACTCGCGATGTCGCCCCATTGGCGTTCTCCTTAGATTTCGTAACACTCATTACTAAACCGCTTGACAGGACCTGTCCAGTTGCATAACGGTCAGTATCGTAACGAACATTATGTTCGAACTTTGACACCCACCGGCGAACCGAGAACAACATGACATCAGCATTCGGCGCGGAGTCCACTGCGGACGAAGTGCTTGCCAATCGTGACCTCAACGGCAAACGCTTCTTCATTACCGGCGCAGCTGGCGGCATCGGGTTGGAGACCGCCCGTGCCCTGGCGTCGCGCGGCGCAGCAATCGTGGGGGCGGTGCGCAATATACAAAAAGCCGAACAGGCTGCGTCCATCATGCGGCGCACCGGAGCTGACCTTGAATTGGTCGAGGTTGACCTCGCCTCACAAACTGCGATCAAGCAGGCCGCCGACAAGCTGCTGGCCTCTGGCAACCACTTCGATGCGATCATCGCCAATGCCGGTATCATGGCAACACCGTTCAGCAAGACAGTGGATGGATTTGAAAGCCAGTTCGGCGTCAATCATTTGGGTCACTTCACTCTCGTTAACGCGCTGGCCCCGCTGGTCGTCGACAACGGTCGCGTGGTCGTGCTGTCCTCGCAGGCTCATCGCGTCGCCGACATTGACTTGAACGATCCCAATTTCGAGAACCAGCCCTACGACGCCTTTGTTGCCTACGGCCGTTCCAAGACGGCCAGCATTCTCTATGCGCTCGAATTTGATCGCCGGCATCAGGCACGCGGCGTTCGCGCTACGTCCGTCATGCCCGGCAACGCCTACACCGATTTGCAGCGGCACTTTGCGGCCGAGGCCCTGAATGGTCTTGTGGAGACCGCAACCAAAGCCCGCGCAGAATCCGGTCTGCCACCCAAGGCGCTCAAGACCATCCCGGAAGCGGCTGCGACGTCCGTCTGGGCTGCCGTAGTCGCGGACAAGGATGTTATTGGCGGCCGCTACTTGGAAGATTGCGCGATAGCACCTGTCGAACCGACCCCCAATCCCTTCGCTGACGGCGTGCAGCCTTATGCCTTGGATGTCGAACGCGCTGGCCAGCTCTGGACCAAGAGTGAAGCCCTTCTGCAGGCGTTGTGAGGCGAACTTGACGACCATAGGCATCATCGGTGCCGGCGAAGTCGGCAGCAATCTTGCAAAAGCGGCCATTGCCAATGGCTTTGACATTGTGATCGCCAACTCTCGCGGGCCAGAAACTCTAAAAGATCTCGTTAGGGAGCTTGGGCCTTCGGCGAGGGCGTCTACAGCAGCAGGGGCAGCGGCGGCGGGAGACTTCGTCGTCATCGCCGTACCGCTCAAGCTCGTCAACGACATGCCGGTGGAAGCCCTTGCGAGCAAGATCGTGCTCGACACCAATAATTACATGATCTGGCGCGACGGCCATTTCCCCGCCGTCGACAGTGGGGAAAAGACTGTCTATCAGCTGCGGCAGGAACAATTGCCGACCTCAAAGGTCGTCCAGGCATTCACCCACATGCGGGCGCCATGGCTGAACTTTGCAGGAAAGCCAGCCGGTGATCCAGACCGCCTGGCACTGTCGGTGTCCAGCGATTACCCGGAGGCAGTCGAACTCGTCATCGACCTCTATGACAAACTCGGTTTCGACGGCGTCGACAATAGTCCGCTCAGCGAGGCTTGGCGCAGCGCGCCAGGCCAACCCGCCTGGCATGCCTTCGATGTCCAGAATGCCTTCATGCTGAAGGCCAATCTGGCTCGAGCCAAGCGGCTTTCTTCTTGAAGCCGAGAGACCTGGCAGCCCCTCGGAGCATTACCAAACCTACCCGATTGAACCCGGTCAAAGCGCCCTCCGTCAAGGGGCGAGCGATGTCACTCGCCTGACGGAGACGCGTGGCGCAGAAGTTATGGAAGACGACATGAGTACTTCTACCCCCGTGACTGCCGCCTGGGGCGCGGTGAATGCCATGACGCTGGGCATTTTCGGCATCGTTGCCGCAGAGTTCCTCCCGGCAAGTCTGCTTACGCCGATCGCTGCTGGCCTCGGCATTACCGAAGGGATGGCGGGACAGTCCATCACGGTCACCGCCGCCGTCGCCTTTGTCGCCAGCCTCCTGATTGCGGTTGTGAGCAGCAAGTTCGACCGACGCAACGTGCTTCTTTTTCTTTCCGCGCTTCTGGTTTTGTCCAACGCAATGGTGGCCCTATCGTCGGATTATACCGCTCTACTTTTCGCGCGGGTCCTGCTCGGAATTTCCTTGGGCGGCTTCTGGGCGCTATCGCCGGCGACAATAATGCGCCTTGTCCCGCCCGCTTCCGTCCCGCGTGCCTTATCGGTTCTGTTCGGAGGCGTCGCTGCCGCCACCGTCTTTGCTGCACCATTCGGAAGCTTGGTCGGTGCGTTGGTCGGTTGGCGAGCCGTCTTCTGGACCGCTGCGGCTCTTGGCGTCGTCGCCTTCGTCATTCAGCTTCTGAACCTTCCGTCCATGCGAGCGACTGGCATCGCTCGGCTTGGAACACTTTTCGCCTTGCTCGGTCGGCCGCAGGTAGGCCTAGGTCTTTTCGCCTTTCTGCTGACGTTCTGCGGCCACTTCACCTTCTTCTCCTACTTGCGTCCTTTCCTTGAGACCATCACGTCGCTTGATGCATTCGGCATCACCATGGTTCTTCTGATCTTTGGTGTTGGGAACTTTGTCGGCAGCTCGCTTGCGAGCGTATTGATCCGTGCTTCTCTCGGAGCGACGACCGTCGTTATGCCGTTGACCATGGCTGCATTGGCGATCGTCCTCGCGGTCTTTGGTGGCACAGCTGTTCTGGATACCGCTCTTATAGGGATTTGGGGTGCTGCATTCGGTGTGGTGCCGGTCGCCTGGTCGACGTGGATCACCCAGACCGTTCCAGACGAGGCGGAAAGCGGCGGTGGTCTGATAGTCGCAGCTGCGAATTTGGCAATTTCCATCGGAGCCGGTGCCGGCGGCCTGCTGTTCGACGCAAATGGATCGCGGCCGGTCTTCTTCGCTGCCGGTTTGATCCTCGTAGTCGGTTTCGTCGCGGCAGCGCTGGCCAACTCGATGACTCGCTTGCGATAGAAGCGCTACCATCGAGATGCCAGGATGATGAGCCGAGGCATCTCGCAAGGCGGGCAGTGTGATCATCAAATCCAGGAGGGCAAACTAAAAACCGACTATCCCCGACAACTCGGTCGCTATTGCATGCGAGAACATGCAGTCATCCGCTCTGAACCGTCTGCAACGCTTCCGCGGCCCAGATCCGCAGCAGCGCCTGGCAGTCATCCAGCAGACCGTGCCCCCTTTGACAAACAACGAACCCACGCGCGCATCTGGGGCAAAGGCGAGGACGTGTCTAGCCGACCCTAGCGGGATCAGTGTTGGACCCGCAGAGGACCAGCCCCACATGTTCGCCATGTCCGACGGCGACCTGCCCGCTCTGCAATAGCGCCAGCGGCAAAGCGGCGGCGGGCTCGACAATCAAGCGCAACTCATTCCAGATCGCGCGTTGCGCCTTAATGATCTGCTCTTCGGAGACCAGG
>TARA_R110002020_G_scaffold21893_16_pt1 | contig 12674 bp, 17 predicted proteins | sample TARA_R110002020 | Tara Oceans TARA_R110002020 (sample SAMEA4396489) | marine metagenome | biome: Westerlies Biome; feature: [MES] marine water layer (ENVO:01000295) within the mesopelagic zone...; material: water (ENVO:00002006), including particulate matter (ENVO:01000060) such...
CACTTGTTTTCATAATCAAAGCTGGTTTTGTTTTCATATTCTTAAAAGTCTCACAGAATACCTTTACCAACATACCTGTATCTTTTCTATCACTTCCAAGATTACCTTGTAACCAATGACCTACATATAAAAAGTTAAATTTTTCATCTACCTTATCCATTTCAGCTACGAGACTCTTAGAGAATTCATTTGTCTTTTTATATATGTTGGTATCCACACCTTCAAATAAAACCTCTAACGGTTTTTCGTTCTTTAAAACACCTTTATTTTCTTGTGTCTTATCATCCATGATATTAAAAGATATATTTGTCAATGTATCTTTTACAAAGTTAGCTGGAACTAAATTTAAATTCATTCTGTTCATACCTTGTAACCATTCTGGCTTACAAAGTGTGGTTTCTAACCCTGCTGTAATACCTATGTTATACTTACCAACTGGTTGAAATTCTGTTGGGATTACAATGTGTATATGTACTTCGGGTTGACGTTCTAATTGAGGGTCTTGTAGTAATCTGTCAATTATCACTTTATCATTTGGATCATCTATGTGTAAAGCATTCATTGGTGTATTACCCCAACGAACAGGCCAGATTCTAACATCATAAGTATCTAACTTAATTAGAGCTCTACATATATCTCTACTATGTGCACCATATCCACTTCTTGTTGCAACAGGTGCTGTAACTAAACATATTGGTTTCATCTAACCTCCAAATTCCTTTATAAATTCTTTTGCATTTTCATATTGACCATCGTTTGAATTTAAATTCAAGTGCCATCCACCATTTACTTTCATATGGGCAACAATAAGTTTTGCTAATTCCATATTTCCTATTTTTTTTCTAGAAGTATTATACTTGTCTAGTGTTTCTTTAATTAAGTTTTCCATGTTTAACTCCTAAGCTTTATATAAACTATATCTTTTTCTTGGTTTCCACTTTTCAAATGCGTTGTCCATTTGGTCTATAAAGTTTTGACTCATTGCTTTACCAGACATCATTGAGTCCTTACCCATGACAAATTCATGACCTTTCATACCACATTCTGCTCTTGTTTCAACATCCATATCATACCACTCTTTGATAGCATCTGCAGCATCATCAAACCTACACCTATCGTCAAATATGTATGGTGTTGGTATTGAACCAGCTAATGACCTATTAGAAGGCCAGATTGGCTTTACCCAATCACCCCAAGTTAATTTAGGATTATCCTTCCATTTTCTGTCATTGTGTAATGATTTAAATTCTTTATAATCCTCAGCTGTTATAAATTTATCCTCGTATTTAAATCCACATTGGTCTTGTAATCCACCTGTAACATTTACAATAATCGGTGTTCCAGCTCGTAAAGACTCACAGGTTCCCAATCCAAATCCCTCATTGGAAGCCATATTGATTGTAACATCTGCCATATTGTACATTGCATTTAATTGATGTGGTTCTACTTTTCTATCACTAAAATAAACTTTATAACCTGGTGCCAATACATTAGCAACAACAGGTAAATCTGTACCATTTTGATCTCGTGGTTGGGTATGCATCAACAGAGCACACTTTTCAGCTTCATCTTTAGGTAACATATCACAGAATGTTTTAAATGCTAGTATAACATCACCTGGATTCTTACGGCGAATGTTTCTGTTATTATAAAATATAATAAATTCAACCTTGTCATCAGTAAGTTGTCTTTTCATTTCAGTTACGAGTTTATCATCGGACTCCAATGGTTTAAAAGCTTCATTGACACCATGTGGTAAATAAGTACAATCCCAATCTGTTCTTGGTTTCTTTTTTGCAACTTCATTTACAATTGCTAATGTTTGTTTTGATATGTTCATTATCAAATCACAGCTTTCATAAAAGAACTCATTGTAATGTGGAGCTGGCCAATCATCCCAAATATTATAATAAAATATAGGTATTTCTTGTCGTAGTTCATGTTCCATATCATACAACCAACCCCAAAATCTTGGATCTGTATAATGTAAGATAGCATCAGGTTTTTCTCTCTTCAATAATTCCCTAATCAATTCTTGACTACCATAACCATCTATCGGATAAATTGTTAAACTAGCATCTGCAATACCTGTATCCTTTCTGATTGCTTCATCCATATTAACTACCTTACCTTTTTCTGGATGTTTGATTGCACCACCTGCTTGTGCCCAATCATAATGATGAATTGTTCCCATAACAAATTCTTTTGACATCGTACCAACACCAGATGACATTCTTAGATCATCTGATAATAACAATATTTTCTTTTTAGCCATGTATAACCTCACTCTTCCCTTTACCAAAATACCTTTCCAATACACTTAACTTATCTTCAAGTTCTGCAATAATACCTAATTCTTTTTCTATAGTTTCGATATGATCTGAATGTTCAGCAACACCAACAGTATTGGATAGATGTAGCCTTACATTAGCTACGTGTTTTTCTATATTACCTTGTAGATAACTTCTCATAGCCTTGACTATAATCGATTTCATAATCTACTCCCACTTACCTTTAAATTTTTATATTCGTGTATCTGTGATTTAAAATTATTATCTAACAGATATAAATCCATTGATCTATTTACTAACTTTTGTAATGTAAACTCCTCAGATAATGCATTTAATTTAAACTTCTTATATAAGTCTTGTAATATTTTTACCGATGTTAATTTGTAATCCATATAAAACTCCTTAATATATACATATATAAGTATATACTAATTAATTATTTGTGTCATTTTTTTTTGTTTTTGAGCTTCCCCAATGGTGTGTTTAGTTCCTCTTGAATCAGAACCATCTGGTATGAAACCAATTACCATATGACAATACTCAGCTATTTGTTTATTTCTCTTAAAGTAATTACTAATATAATATGGTTTATTATAATGTTTAGCAGATAACTTACAATGCATATTATGTCTGTAATGTGACGGTGGAAATTCTACATAATCCATATCAAATTCAAGAGCATATTTCTTTACAATTCCATCAGCTCCTTGAAGTTGACCACCACTAACAATCTGTACATCTTCTGATTTTTGTTTTATATCAAATAACGTATCTTTTATTTTTTTCTTATCGGTGTACTCCCTACTACCAATCATTCCAATTTTAATCTTCGTAGTCATTCCTTTTTTGTCTTTTATTAGGTTTATTGGAAGTAATAAATTTTACACAGTTATAAAGTTCATCCAGCCCCTTTTTTATATATTTTGGTTCAGAGTATGTATAACAGAATCTATATTTTTCTTTAGGAGCATCATGTGGTATTACATCAAAAAATATAAATTCGTCTGAATGTAATTCTGAACTATTTCTAATCATAGTTTTGAAACTTAAAAGATTTTGATATCTATTAAGGAATTGATTGACATCTGTAGGACTCACTTCATCATTTTCATACCACAGATGTAACATTATGGTTGCTCTCCAATCCTCATGAGTTTTATTAATTATTTTCATTATACTCTCTTCTTTATCAGTATTGATAAAATCTGAAAGTTTTAGTCTTACTGTAATTTTAGATAACATTATTTAACTCCTGAATCGCAGTGTTCGGTTTGATTGAATACACACCATTTACAATTTTTTCTTGATGGTCGTTTAATATAAGTATGTTCTAAGTTGTATTCACCATCAATAAAAGATTCTTTAATAAACTGATTTAAATTATTATTAACCTTGTTAACTGATGGCTTACCACTAGCTGGTGAGAAAGTTTGTATTCTTCTCTGTGGAAAATCTAATTTTTCATACAGTTTACGTTTTACAATAAAGTACTCTACATCTATCCTATCTAATGGAATATTATTCTCAGCACCATAAAATTGTTTGTACAATAATAATTGATCTGTTTTATTCTTATCAGCCTTTTGATATTTATTCCACCCCATTGTTGAAGTCTTAATATCTATAATTCTGTATCTATCTCTAACAGTATCGTGTAGAACTACATCCATATACCCTATAAATTTAATTCCATCTGGTAACTCATAGTTTATAGGAACTTCTATACCAACCAACTCACAACTTTTTTTACTGAAATACATAGCTCGCTTCTTCTTAAACCAATCCAAGATTAATAAACCATGTTGGTAAAATTCTTCCATCTCTTTTTGTTTACAGAACTCTTCACCGCCATTTTTTTCCATTATAGTAGTATAATTATGTTTCATACGATGTAGTAACATATCATCCAAAGGAAGAGCATCAGCCATCTTTATGGTGTCACTATACATTACTGTAAGATATGTCTGTAACACCTCATGCATTGAAGTACCAAACATAGTATGAATACTATCTGTAAACTGTCTTTTTTTATCAATGTAATTTAACTTCCATTTATGAGGACATGCATCCCATTGACTATACTGACTATAACTTATTCTTTTCATTAATCCATCCACCTTCCGTGTTTTACTAGATGCCAGAATCTATGTTTGAACATCTCCCAAACCAAACCAAATAATGAGTCTGATTCATAGTAACCCACTTTACAATCATATCTGTACATTACCTTCCCCACTTACCATTCTTTACGATTGTAGCCATAATACCATAGTTACTCACATCAAGATAAGCATCTTCCATTGGTTCATCTACAGCTGATTCTCTTTTACTCATCAACATATTTTTAAGTCTCTGTATCTTATCATTCATACGAAACCATAAACCAGTAAGAGATAAATGTACTTCATCATCAGTTTGTAATGTCGTACCAACTGATATATTGCCAGGGCCGTAATCATGTTGTTTATGTAGAAACAATTCATATTGTTCTCGTTGAATCTTTTTAAACTCTTTAGTCATCTCTGGCCATTCTTTTTCCATTTGAGATACAATATCATCAGTTGATGGGTTTGAGTGTGGTGTATCTTTTATAACCTTCATATACTTCTCCTAATTCATACTTGAATATACAACATTTTTTGCATATAAGTCAAGGCTTTTTTTATAAATTTCCTGCAGGTGTACTACCCACCACATGCAGTCCAGCTTGTTTTAGTTTCTTCTCCTCAACACCCCACTTACGACATATTTCTCCTAACTCGAGCATACCACCCTCTGTTAGAAACCACATATCAATCATCTCTACTGCTTGTTTTTTACTACATTGTTCATTGTTAACTATAATATTAACCATCCAATTTGGATAACTCATCTCATTCTTCCCCTTTGTATATTTTAACCACTGCCTAGTCTTTGGTAAAATATTCGTGTATAATTTATATAACTCTTTTGGTTGTAAGTTATATTTTTGTAATTCATTTACTAATTCAATCCAATCTGGTTTCATGGATAAAAATCTATTGACCATATAATTAGACCAGGATTTCTTATCTTCTTTTGATATTTCATCCCAATAATTAGGGTTTTGAACCTTTGTTATTTGATTTATATGGTCAAACAGACTTTTTTTCTTAATTGGTTTCATGTTTATTTTACAATACCCAATATTCTTGATTGTTTCACAACCTTAACTTCAAACACATAAGGACTATCTTTTAAGTATTCAGTTATTCTTGCCTCTGCTACACTAACTGCATCACATTCAACCAGATAATATTTTCTTACTCGTTTCTCTTTCACACCATTTTTTGTTTGTATTTCTTCAACAAACATGACTTGAACTTCGTAATACATTTTTACTCCTATTTTATTATTGCTAGTAATTCTATTAACATAGCCATAGCATTGATCTCTTTATCAACCACCTGACCATCTGATAACATATATCTTGCTACCACGAGTATACATTCAGCTACATGACCTTTACCATAACCATCTACCTCATCATATAGTAATCTAAATAAATCAGCATAGTCTGTAATCTTATTATCTAAAAGTAATTGTCTTATACTCTTGAATGCATCTTTTTTGTTCTGTGTTTCTAATATTTTCAACAACTTTAATTTATAATCATTTTGAATTATACTAGTTGTATCTAATTTAAGTTTACCCTTGAACACATTTCTTTGAGCTGAGTTTATAATTCTACGAATATCAGGATAACCACTATCGATTAATACTTTTAAATCATCCATCTCAGAAGTTATGTTTTCACTCAAAAGAATACTATGAATGTGTTTTGCAACATCACCCTTTGATGGTGGAATAATCTGAAATGATTGACAACGACTTTGAATTGGATCAATAATTCTTTCTACAAAGTTACAGGTTAAGATGAACCTACAATGTTTACTGAATGTCTCCATTACGTTACGAAGAGCTGCTTGAGCATTAGGAGAAATATAATCACACTCATCTAATATGATTATCTTCATGTCCTTAAAACCTATGGTGGATGCAAAGTTTTTAATTTTAACTCTAACCCCATCAACACCAGTTTCATCTGAAGCATTTATGTACATGGAATCACACTCTATGTTTTTAACAAGTAACTTAGCCAATGTGGTTTTACCTGTACCAGCTTTACCAAACAATAATAGATGTGGTAAGTCACCACTTTCCAAGTAAGCTTCTACTTTACCTTTTAAATGTTCGTTTCCAATGTAAGTATCTAATGTTGTAGGGCGATACTTTTCTACCCATAATGTATGTTTATTTGTTTTCATTTGTTGTTAACCTATACCAATTTGGTTTTTGACTAATTCGTTCTTCTATTCTTTTTCTTACTATATTCTGATCTTCAACGGTTGGCATCCAATCATTATACAATCCATCGGGCCATTGATCTCTTTTAAAAACCCTTGTATCGTCTGGTTTCATACCTCTATTGATCATCTCCTCACGTAATGCATCATATCTTTTTGATAAGTACTCACCCTTATCATAAAAAAACATGACATGGCCTTTATTAAGTGTAAACTTATCAGGTATATTGTTTACATCCCAATTCGGAGACTTTAAACTTCTCTGTAAGGATGAACCCACCATGAATAACTCTCTGTACTCAGCTACCAGATGTTGATCTGTAAGTTCCGATGGATTGATTATGTTTATTCTGGTCATTTAGTATTCCAAAATTCATTCGCCTTGTCTCGTGTTTTCTTTTCAATTATCTTTGGTTTCAATCTCTTCTCAGAAATCTTCTCGTATTCTGGATTCAACTCAATACCAACCCAATCCTTATCTTGACTCAGTGCCACTTGAGCAGTTGTTCCACTACCAAAGAAAGGATCGAGTACAACACCATCATTAGGACAACATGCATCTATAGGACTTTCTAATAAATCTGGTGGATATACTGCAAAGTGTGCATCTTTAAATGTAGCTGTGTTGATATGCCATACTGTCCTCTTATTTCTTTTCAAAGAATCAGCTGTGTCCTCTAACTGTTGTTTAAAATAGTATTTGGGATTCTTTGTAAAAAAGAACATTTTTTCAAAGTCCACCGTGTATCTATCCTTAACAGAAGCTGGTAGACAACTTGGTTTATGCCATATAATTTCATTCCGTAATATCCACCCACGATTAGTCATCTCGATAGAAAATCTACTTGGTATCTGCATCAACGACTTAGGTTTATAATCAGCACTATACTTTTTCTTATGTTTAAAATCATAACCATACTTGAATGTCTTAATACCAGTTTTTCCACTTTTGTCTTGTTGACCTGGTGTTCTACAATAAGAATCACCAAGATTTACCCAACAACTACCAGCTGGTTTTAAAACTCTCTTGACCTCATCAAACACATCACATAGTTTATCAATAAACTCCTCTGGTGTTTCTTCTAATCCCAATTGATCATCCACTCCATAATCACGGAGGCCCCAATAAGGGGGGGATGTAATACACATATCTATTGATTCACTAGGAAATGTTTTTAAAACATCAAGACAATCACCAACATATACCTTGTTTTTCTCTAACTCGGTCATTGTTAATCCTGGTCTTGTACAGCCACCATATAATATGTAGCAGAGATATCATCTATTCTAAATACTATCTTAGATATACCCTCACTACTGATTTCTAAAGTAGCACTCTCACATTTTTTATTAGCATTCAATACTTCCTTAAATATGGTTGCATTAAAAACTATATTCTCAATGTTACTAGCTTCAGTAGTTGAAACTGGAATTGTAACTCTATTTGTGTTTATAGCAGCATAACCAATTACAAGTTTAGTATTAGTACCATCTGTGATAACCGTAAAGGTTTCGGTTTCACTCAAAGCTCCCTTACCCGAAATGAACTTACTCATGATCTGTGGTGTCATGTCTATCTTTAATTCAAAGTTTTCTGGTAAACTTTTTACACTTGGTGGTACAGGAATTATTGATGTATCACTCAGCATGTAATTTACAACAGAAGATGAATCCGTTACCTTTAATGATAAAGCTTTATCACCAGATTTATCAACAGATAAATTGATATCATCATCCAATACATTTAAAAGTTTTGAAAACTGATCTGTGCTGTAGATACCAACTTGAGCATCTTCAAAAGGCCATTTGTCCATTTCCAATTCACCCAACAAAGTTTTATCACCTGATATAAACCTCGCAGACAACTTGTTTGATTTACTACTTAGTATTACTGAATTAACAGTTCCATTTAAATAATATTTACTAATGAAATCTGTTAGTTTTTGTTTGTTCATTACAACTTTCTCCTATTTATAACCATATATACATATATATAGTAAGTTTATTTCTCAAAATCAAAAAAATCTTTCTATTGTTTTAGTAGCATCAGTTGGTTCACCCCAGCCAAGTGCTTCATAAAACATCATTATCTTTTTATGTAAAGCTTGTTTATAAATCTTATCATGATTTATAAATTGTTTAATAAAATTAAGTATTTCCAGCGGATCCTCATGACCTTTATAAGCAATTGTTTCTAATCCAATGGGATTGTTTTTCAGATAAACCCATTTGATCTTTTCACCACCGTATATTTCACTATATCTTTTTGATATATTTAGATGTTTTAACATATCATTATAAAATATAGCACTCTTAACGTGAACTGGTGTACCTAATTTATATGATCTGAATATACTACCATCTTTTACATAGTATTTTTTTATATTCTTAACACCTGTTGGTATAGCTATCTTGTCAAAATTCATTAACTTCATACTATTTTTAAAATTAATTATAAATTTATCCAATTGTTCTTTCGGTACATCCATTAAAATATCTTCTAACAGCTTACTCAACATCTCTCTCATAGCAGTTGGAAAACTTGACCTAACCGTATCCAATCCCTTTACCATCATCTTATTTACGGTCTTACCATTATCATTTATAATCTTCAAACCATATCGTTTCTTAGTTACAAACAAACCACTCTTAGCAATCACTTCTTGTTTAATATCAAAACGATGTTTATCTAGGTTACAAAACTTCTTACCGAAATAATCATAACTGTTATTAAGATATAGTTGAACCTCATCTGCTATCTTTAAAATAGCCTTGGACATTTTTTCTTCATCGTTAATTTTTATAGTTGGAAATCTTTTTTGAACTATGGGTGTAGCAGAGTAAAAAACAGAATCCGTATCAATGTAAATACAATGATCTTTATCATCACCTAGTTCTTTATTATAAAAGTTATTAGCAATCTTCTTAGTGAATTTAATTAATGATTGACCTGTGTAGGTCACAGCTTCTGCATTATCCAAATCATAAAATCTAAACGATGGTAATCCCAATACACCATACAATGAATTTAAAAGGATTTTCTGTAGATGTTGTCTCCTATCAAAATAATCTGATTGTTCTTTGTTACCATCCTCAAAAAACTTTTTAGATAACTTTCTATACTCAACTCGTTCATCAAACCATTTTCTTAGAAGAGCTGGTATCAATCCATCCTTATCTGTACGATACATTACACCATTTGTAGCCACACCTATGGATTTATTATTTAAATAATTTTTTAGTTCTACCTCAGTAAACTTTCCCAATTCTTTATTGTCATTTGTTATTGAATATGTTTTCTTATGATCTTTTCTTAAAAACTTTTCTGGATTCCAACCCTCTAGTTTACCAATCTTTGTTTCTGGTGATATGTTTACTGACATAATACACGATGGATACATAGAGGTAATATCCAAATCAAATACCCAATTGTGTTTTCCCTTTTGTGGATTTTGAACATAAGCTCCAACGAATGAACCATCTGAATTACCATTAGACCTTTTGGGTTTATTTGGAGCCACAATACTATTTTTTCTTAAATATACTAATATAGCTCCTTCTAAATATCTTGAACTCATAAACACATCTTCATAAGGACAATGACCTAAATGAGCCAAACCTCTTGCAACCTCAATAAAATCTAACTTATCATCTAATTTCTTAACTAACTTGACATCTTGTAAGTTATACTGTACAAACTTATCAATGTCGTTTTCATACAAATCATTTAGTGTTCCTTCATACTCAATCTTCTTCTCACCAACTTCAATACTTCCGATGTTATCTAATCTATAGGATGATTTTTCACTAAATGTAAACTTCTTATATAATTGTAAATAATCTAAAATACTAACACCAGCTATTTTATATTTACCTGTTCCAAAATCACTCCACTTTACGTTCATAATCGGAGATAGTAAATTAGCTACATTTGCACCAAGAACATTGCATGTTCTATTATATAGATATGGAACATCAAAAAACTCTACATTCCAACCTGTTAGTATCGTTGGTTTTATCTCCATATACTTTTTAAAGAATGCATTCAATAAATCATATTCATCAATAAAAGCTTCTGTTATCTCATCTCCATTTGATAACTTCTTACTCTCACCCAATTTTAATTTATTGTGTTCATCTAAAACATAACAAAAATATTCATCTGTTCTCGGATCATTAAAACCAATAGCAGTAATTCTATTCTCTGCTTTCTTTATATCTGGAAATCCCAACGTAACTTCAACCTCTATATCAAATATCATTGTTCTATGATCCTTAGATACATCGTCTGAATCTGTGTAATTATCTACCAATACTCTTATTTCAGGATTGACATCTGATTCAAATAAATCTTTTTGATCCTTTTCCCAACCTGTTATTCTTTTTAATCTATCTCCATATAAAGAGACATAAGTTCCAGCTTTACTTTTAGTGTATGCATATTTCTTATAACGAAATGTCTGATGACCAAACTTATCATCCCACACATGCATCTTATTCAATCTTCTATCATAAAATATATTCTGATATATAACTAACTCCAATTCTTATAGGTTGTAAAATCCCCATTTTCGATACCTTAATATACGAAAAAAATAGGTAAAAGTCAAGCATTTTTTTTAATATAATTATAACTCTCTCATTACGATTTGTTTAGGTAGAAAGTTCCAACAATAGTAACTACTACTAAATGTAATTTTATTGTTATCTCTACCATCAGGTGATATAAATTTCATTCTTTTATCAAACATTAGTAATTGTAAATCTTTATCCTTAAATAATTGTTTAGGTGCTGCGTCATTTAACCAAGTGTTTGACATAATTAAAGCAAATGGCTTATTAAATGATAATGCCTTTTCAAAATATTTTCTTTTATCTGTAAATGGTGGATTAGATACAATCACATCCCATCTATTAGGTTCGTATGTAAAAAAATCTTGACTATTTTTTATATGAGAATGAACCACCTCATTAGTTTCTGATATTTGTTTTACGAATTCACTATCTTCTGTATCGAATGGACACCAAACAATAACATCTTTTGGTATAAACTCCAAGATAGGTTTTACACCATAATCTGGTGTATAACACTCATCATTTTTTCCCTTTGAATATAACACTAAATCACTTTTCATTTATATTATAACTTTCCTATTTTCGATATGTGAATATACAACAAAAAACCTATACGAGTCAAGCTTTTTTTTCAATCCATTAAAAATATTTTTTGTGAATCTATTAATGTATTATTGATACTCCAATACAACATCATAAAACTACCCATAAGATTATGACCTTGCATTGGTCTTACTGGTGTCAATGTATTATAAAAGTATCCTAAACTATCCACAGTAGAATACTCATCTGTAATCCATCTCAATGTATCCACATTTACATCTACTGTATCTCTATTACCAAATTCATCTCGCCATACAGCTCTGTTTCTTCTGTTAGGTAATAGTTTGTAATACCCACTTGAATCATTTTCATCCCAATACATATTACTCCACCAATGGACAACCAATCTTTCTACATCAACATCTTCTGCTTCTAAGTGCCCCCATATTGGTGCTGGTGTAATCCATAGATTATCCAATATTTCAATTCTATTGACTCGTAACATAGTTACTATAATGTTACTCTTTTTTTCCTCTTTTATTCTATCATCACAACTAAATAATAATAATATCAATAATAACTTTTTCATTAAAAACCCTTTTGATAAAAAGGGGGAATTGCTTCCCCCTAGAATTTATCATCTTAGAAACTAACAGCAAGTCCTATGTTGTAGTGTCTTGGTGTTCCCAAGAATACTTCAGCATTATGAGCCAGGTGAAGTTTATCACCATAGCCATTGTACTTACTATTGTCAACTGCGTCTTGAACGTATACATTATCAAGAGCATTAAAGACATGAGCACTAAGTGTCACACCGTAACCAGCCGTCCAATCTGTTGGTAGTTTATACGAAGCATGTAGATCAAGTTTAGAATAGCCTGGAGCCTTCCATACCTGTGTTCTATCTTCATCACCATCAACCTCACGAGAGTCTGGTGAC
>TARA_R110002020_G_scaffold58106_5_pt1 | contig 12672 bp, 15 predicted proteins | sample TARA_R110002020 | Tara Oceans TARA_R110002020 (sample SAMEA4396489) | marine metagenome | biome: Westerlies Biome; feature: [MES] marine water layer (ENVO:01000295) within the mesopelagic zone...; material: water (ENVO:00002006), including particulate matter (ENVO:01000060) such...
CGGAGATCCTTTTTTAAAATAAAAACAATTTACTCTTACTGGACGCCCTCCCACATTTCTGACTTTCGAAGATCACTAAATATCAAAGAGCCTTGTAATTCTAAATTTAATGTATTAAGATTCGAGACTCAATGAACCTACGGGAGAAATGACATGGGAACTAAACGTGGCGGTGGAAGAAAGAAGTAAAGAGCTTAAAGTACCGAGCTTTTATTCCAAGGACGAAGAAGGAGACGTAGTAGCGGACGATACTATGGAAAGGACTTTTAGGCATATGTCTGAAAGTAGAGCTCAACAGCTTAGGATACCCCGATCAAAGGAGTTCAGTAGGAAGGATGTTATAGATGCCTTTGAATCTTCGTTTGAATTGATCGGGGGAATTCCGAGACTCGCATCATGGGCTCACCTACACCCGACAGAATTTTACAAAATATATTCCAAATTATTGCCGTCCCAAGCACAGCATGAATTCGGAGGTAAAGACGGAGTACTTAGGATAGTTCATAGCATAGCACCTGGAGCACTTGATACAGCTCCAGAAAGTTTGCGGGGGAATCAAGTTATAGAACACGAGAATGCCGATACGAAAAGTTAAAGGTGGGTGGACATTTGGCGGTGGAGTATTTAAATCACTGAAAAAAGCCAAAGCTGCCTATAGAGCTTATTTAGTTAGAAAAAGGAGAAAGTAATATGCCAGAAGGTAACCCAGAAGGGTATTTTAAAGAGGGGACAGGAGCTCCAATGGTAGGATCTGAAATGTCTGCTTTGATACGACTTCTTAGATTAGGGATGAATGCTGATAGTAATATGCCAGACGAATTGAATGATCAACTTTGGGATTCGTACTATGGTGATGTCAATAAAGTTCTTAAAGACCGATCAGGTGCCGAAGTTCGTAAACAACTAGCAGCTGACGAAGTTCTTAAACAACGATCAGGTGCAGAAATAGCACCCGCAGAATTAGGTCGTCTTGGTTATGGTGGGGACTTATAATGGATCCAGCAACAATGATGAAAATGGCTCAAATGCTTGGTAAGAAAGAAGACCAAGAGTGGCAACCGATTGGAGGACCGAGATATGGTCAAATTCCTTCATTAAATCCAGAAAGTTATGAAGATAATTCATACCTTGATTTTGACACTCAGGGAGATCAAGCAGCTGATACCGAAAGACTGCAAGCGGGTATAAATCTAGTTAAACAGATGAAAGGAAGCGGGGGTATTTTAGGGGAACTATCAGATCCTTCGTTTATGTCTACAGATATACCTGATATAAACATACTGGGAACTGCTGGACAAAACGTAGTTTGATAGAGGTTTTGTGCCTTGCGTTGTATGATTATGGTGCTATACAAGACGACGATAAATGGCTCTATATAGATGTAAAACCTGTTACGGCTGTTTTTTCAAAGATGCCAGAATACAGAATACCTGATTATTGGGTTGGTTCTATAAATCAGAAATTTTTTATAGGGTCTACCCACGATATAAGACAAGCAATATGTGAGATAGCAGATGAGTAATATAGAAATAGATTATGAACCTAGAACTCACTTTATACCATTCCACCAAAGGGATCAAAGGTGGTCATGTTTGGTTGTCCACAGACGGGGCGGAAAAACTGTAGCTTGTGTTAATGATTTAGGAGCACGAGCAATATACACCCCCAAATCAGATGCTAGGTATGCCTACTTAGCACCTTTCTATAGACAAGCTAAAGACGTTGCATGGGTGTATCTTAAGACTTACCTGAAACCTGTTATAAAACGAATAAGAGAAAGTGAACTTAGGGTAGAACTTATTAATGGTTCTTGGATAACCTTATATGGGGCTGATAATCCAGACGCATTACGTGGTATATATTTAGACGGAGTTATTTTAGATGAATTTGGTGATTGCCGACCTAGCTTATGGGGTCAAGTCATATTACCTACTTTGGTTGACAGAAAAGGGTGGGCTGTCTTTATTGGAACACCAAAAGGTAAGAACCACTTTTACCATATCTATAGAAGAAGCCAAAGTGAAGAAGGATGGTACAATTTAACGCTAAAATCTTCAGATTCAGGGTTAATAGATAAAGTAGAGCTGGATGAAATGAAGGCTCAAATGACTGAGGATGAATATGAGCAAGAAATGGAGTGTAGTTTTGATGCGGCAGTTAGAGGAACGTACTATACAGATTTATTGAATGTTATAGACAACAGGGGTCAGGTAGATGTTGAAAATTTATACGATAAAAACCTACCTGTCAATGTAGCAACAGATTTAGGCTACACAGATTCTACTGCTATATGGTTTTGGCAAAATAGACCAGATGGAGCAGCGATTATAGACTATGAAGAACATCACGGTCAAGCTCTGCCGTTTTACTTTCAGTTATTGAGGAATAAAGGGTACACCTATAAAGAATTGTGGCTACCTCATGATGCCCGTGCTAAATCTTTACAAACAGGTCGTAGCACAGTAGAACAATTTATAGAGGAGTTTAAAAACGACAGAGATATTTCTATACGCATATCCCCCAAATTAGACATACAAGATGGTGTAAACGCTGTCCGTAAGATTATACCTAAGTGTTGGTTTGATGTTAATTGTTATGAAGGTGTTGAGGCACTTCGGGCTTACCGAAGACAATACGATGAGGTGAACGATGTTTACCAAAACAGACCTGTTCATGATTGGGCTAGTAATGGGTCAGACGCATTCCGATATTTAGCACTTGTAGTGAAGACAAGTTTGTTGCATAATAATCCGATGATGCAACAGAAAATAGACGCACCAAAGGATGGGAAATACCCAGTTTCATTAGATACTTTATTCAAAGATAATGAAAAACGTAGCAATTCCACTATTTTGAGGATATAAGAATGGCAGAAGAATTAACAAAAGATGTTAAGGGTGCTAAAAAATGGAAAGTAGAGGTAGATTCTGCTGTTAAAAGACAAAAAGATTTTTGGAATTCTGGTGGTCGTGTAGTAAGAAGATTCCTTGATGATAGGAAAGATGAGAATTATAGGAGCATAGAAGTTGAGAACCAATTTAGACTTAATTTGTTCCACGCTAATGTCACTACGCAATTAGCTATGATGTATGGTAGGATTCCACAAACTGACGTTTCTAGGCGTTGGGCGGATCCTAATGACGATATTGCCCGAGTTGCATCTGAGCTTTTACAACGTCTATTAAATTTGACAATTCAAGCTCCAGGTAGCACCGACTCCGATTTGCTTCGTGCCTGTCTCCAAGATAGGCTCCTTCCTGGTTTAGGTGTAGCTCGGGTAAGATATAGTTTTGAGAAAGAAGTAACAGAGGAAAGGGTTCAAATGACAGACCCAGAAACTGGTGTTACTTCAATAGGAATGCAAGAGAATGAAACTGTAGTTGATGAAAAAGCTCCTTTGGTTTATGTGCATTGGAGAGATTTTTTATGGGGCTATGGAAGAATTTGGGCTGATGTTACTTGGGTTGGATTTAAAACCTACTTAACAAAAGAAGAATTTATTGAAAGATTTGGAGATAAAAAAGTAGAATACGTTACTTTCAATAAAATACCTATTGGAACAAAAGAGGAAGAATACGCTGATGATAAAGATCAGCCATGGATGAAAACTGAGGTTATAGAAATCTGGGATAAAGAAAGTAGACAAGTTTATTGGTATCACCAAGATTGTCCCGATTATTTAGATGTAAGGGATGATCCACTAGGGTTAAAAGGGTTTTTCCCATGCCCAGAACCTATGTCTGCTAATTGTACGACAACTCTTTATTTACCACGCAGTGATTTTAAGATAGCACAAGATTTATACAATTCTATAGATTTATTGCAGACACGTATAAGTATCATAACTAGAGCTGTTAAAGTAGTGGGTCTTTATGATGCTTCAAACGGCGATATTAAGCGTATGTTACAGGAAGGAACAGACAATGATTTAATACCTGTAGATAATTGGGCTATGTTTGCTGAAAAGCAAGGATTGAAAGGTCAAATAGATTGGCTCCCACTTTCTGATATTGTTGAGGCATTAGCTAAACTACAAGAATTACGTAGTGAACAAATACAGTTGTTGTATGAAGTTACAGGTATGTCTGATATATTAAGGGGTTCTAGCGATCAGTATGCTGGCGTTGGACAAGAACAATTGAAAGCTAAATTTGCTTCTGTAAGAATACAACATTTACAAGATGATTTTGCAAGATTTGCTAGCGACTTAATGCAAATTAGAGCTGAAATTATATGTAATCATTTTGAGCCTGAATCTATATATGAACAAGCTAGTGCCATGTATATGATGGATAGTTTTGAAGTAGTACAACAGGCTATTCAGCTATTAAAAGGAAATGAAATGAATTGGATGTGGCAAATTTCTATTAAACCAGAATCTATAGCTATGGTTGATTACGCTCAATTAAAAGCTGAACGAGTAGAATATTTAACTGCAATAGGCACGTTCGTGAATGCAGTAGAGGCTATAGGGGCAAAAGAACCAGAAATGTTACCATTCTTAATGGAACTTATGCGTTGGGGTCTAGCAGGATTTAAAGGTAGCCAGCAGATTGAAGGAATATTAGACCATGGAATTGATCAGGTTAAACAGAGATTAGCTAATCCAAAGCCACAGCAACCTCCAATTGAACTACAAGAAATACAAGCTAAACACCAAGCTGAAATGGAAAAACAAGCTAAAAAAGCTCAAGATGATATGATGAAACTATTGAATCAGCATAAAGCTAAGTTAATTGAGATAGCGGCAGATACTGAATCACATGAATCTGCCGAAAGAATTCAAGCATACTTTAATATACTAGAAACTGAGGCTAAAATGAACGCTGACATACAAGTGCAAAAAGCTAAAGGGGGTTCTAGTGGTTGACATCATTATTAAAAAAGATGTTAGGATTAAATCCCCTATAGATGGAAGTATTATAACAACCAGACGCCAATTATCTGAACATAATAAGAAACACAATGTTGTGCAGACTGGTGAGTTTGGGTCTAACAACGGTGAAAAATTTTTTGATAGAAAGAAAAAAGAAAGGGATAGTTATTACGCTAGCCCAGAAGCTAAAAAAGAAAGGGTTAAAGATTTATTAAAATCTTATGATAAGGAGAGTAACCGATGAATGAAGAAACACCGACAGAAGATAGTTTAAGAGATTCACTAGAGGCGGCAGTTGAAGCTAGTGAGGCAGAAGAAGTAAAAGAAGAAATAGTGGAGGAATCTACCCCCACGCCACAAGAGTTAATGGAAGAACCTAAAGACGAACTTAAAGACGAACCTAAAGAAGTAGAAGCTAAAGTCGAAGTTAAGGACGACACTAAAGTCGAGACCCAAATCGAGACACCTGTCGAAACTAAAGAAGAACCCGCAGTTAAACCCCCTCCTTCTTGGTCTGCTAAAGATAGGGAACAATGGGCTGAATTACCAGAAAATTTACAAAAAACAATTATAGACAGAGAACGAAATTATTCTATAGGGATACAAAAACACGCAGAAGGTGCTAAGTTCGCACAAAAGGTTGTTGATACTCTTGCTCCTTACAGGCACATTATGATGCAAGAAGGTGCTGATGAAGTAGCCGCTATCGGTAATTTAGCTCAATATGCAGCTACTATGAGAGTCGGTACACAGCAAGAAAAAGCGAATACTTTAGCTCGTATAATACAACAGTATGGCGTAGATATCCCAACTTTAGATAACGTATTGTCTGGTCAAGGTGTTGACCCAGAAACTAGCAGAATAGATCAGATACTACAACAACGTCTAGCACCTGTAGAACAGATGGTTAATGATTTTAATCGTGGCAGAGAAGAAAATCTTCGTAGCACAGACGTAAGACTACAAAAAGAAATAAATGACTTTGGCAGTAAAGCAGAATTTATGGAGGATGTAAGAGAAGACATGGCAGATATTCTTGAACTAAACGCTAACAGGAATAAAGAAGTTACTTTAGAACAAGCGTATGAAAAAGCCGTTGCTATGAGACCAGATATTCAAGAAATTATAAATTCTAGAAATAAACAGAAACAACTTCAAAATTCTAGAAGAAAAATAGCTTCTAAAGAAAATGCTGCAAGTAGTTTAGATGGAGGGTCTCAAGCACCAGTAGAAAACAAAGACGCCCCTAGTGTGAGAGGGGCTATAGCAGACGCTTGGGAAGCTCAAGAACAATCTGTATAAAACGCTTGCATTTTCTTTAATTTTATTTTAACCTTCCCTTCATAAAGACAGGGAAGGTGCATTTCCTCAGTCGTAAATGAATCAAAGCAAGGGCTTTGTTAGTCCCCATGCTAATCGGGGTATGGAGTGAAGGTGAAAACCGCATCACAAAATACATAAATAATTAACTCGTTTAACATTGGAGGAGTAAGATAACATGGCTTACCCAAACGTATCAGATATACTAGCGACGACTATTGAGTCTCGTACTAGGAAAATCGCTGACAATGTTACCGACAATAATGCAATCTTGAAAAGATTATCTATGAGCGGAAAAATTAAAACTTTTTCTGGTGGTCATAAAATCTATCAAGAATTGTCATTTGCAGAAAATAGTAATAGTGGATGGTATTCTGGTTATGATTTACTACCAGTCGCTGCTTCAGATGTTTTGAGTGCTGCTGAATTTAGCATCAAACAATGTGCAGTTCCTGTAGTAATTTCTGGTCTTGAACAGCTACAAAATGCTGGAAAAGAACGGATGATTGACTTAATGGAAGCCCGTCTTTCTGTTGCTGAATCTACGATGGCTAATTTAATATCTGCTGGACTGTACTCAGATGGTACTGGAGCAAGTGGAAAACAGGTTGATGGTTTAAATGCAGCCGTTCCACTAGATCCTACTTCGGGTACTTATGGTGGTATTGACAGAGCTACGTGGACTTTCTGGAGAAATCAGTTCCGTGATGTTGCAAATACTGCTACTATGCAAGCGGATATGAATACTCTATGGGCAGCTTGTAATCGTGGTATGGACAGACCAGACCTCATTCTTATGGATGTTGTGTCTTGGAAGGCATACCTAGCTTCATTACAAGCTAATCAGAGGTTCACTGATCCAAAAGTCGGTCAGTTAGGATTTCCTAGCATTAAATATATGGATGCAGACGTTGTATTAGATGGGGGCATTGGTGGTAATTGTCCTACAGGCGTCTCATTTTTCCTTAACTCTACATATCTACACTACCGCCCACATTCTCAGCGTAACATGGTTCCGTTGAGTCCGAATCGTAGATATGCTACCAATCAAGATGCAGAAGTACAAATCTTGGCTTGGGCAGGGAACTTAACTTGTTCTGGTGCTCAATTCCAGGGTCGTCTTGATGTGAACGCATAAAAGGAGGACATTATGAGTGCTTTAATTGGTATTAGTATTGCTGATGTAACTCTAGCAGCGACTGGTGTTCCTGCGTTCACCCCTGGAACCAGAGGTCAGCTTCAAACGACTGATGGAACCAAGGAATTTCTGTATGTTCATGCGGCAGAAGCGATTACAGCAGAAGGATACCTCTGCATCGCTGATTCAGCATGGGAAGCAGAAATGGTGGACACCACTTCTTCCGCTCCTGGAGCGGGTGCTGGAAAAATTTGCGGAGCAGCTCAGGCTGCGATAGCAGATAATGACTGGTTCTGGATCCAGATTTATGGTAAAGGGTCTCTTCGTACTCTTGCGAGTGCTGCACTTGGTACTGAACTTACGAGCAGTGCTACAGTAGGAGCAGTAGATGACGCTACTACGTCTGGTTTAGAAGTTATAAATGGTCTTACATTAGGAACAGCAACAGGAGGCTCAGAAGCTACTAACGCTGACGCTTACTTTAACTATCCTTATGTAGGCAGAACACTGTAAATAAGTGTGTCGGTGCTACTCTTTGGTGAGTAGATTAGATAGGGGGTGGATACTTCTGCCCCCCTTCTTTTAAAGAATATTCAAATGAGTATTTTTTAAAAGGTGCAACCGACAACCGACAGGAGAAGATGATATGGAAGCTGATATGAGTTTAACTAATATGGCTTTAGGGTCACAAGATAATGTGTCCCCTATGAACCAAGCTATGCAACCTGGAGATGAATTGCTTTTTGTTAGGTTTTATATTCATCCCAGACAAAATGCGGATAAAACATTGGAAGCAGGAAGACCTATATTTGATGACACTGAATATGTGGAAATAATGCAACCTGGAAATAAAGAAAACATAATAAAAAGACCTGCTCAACCAGATGATAAGCAGAGATTTTCTAAACAATATGCTGCTTTCAAAAATAATGAGGAACAGCAAGTATCTGGCACTCCAATAGAACAATGGAATGCTTTAAGTAAAGCTCAGGTAGAAGAGTTGCGATATTTTAATGTTAGGACAGTTGAGCAGTTGGCTGAAATGTCTGATACTAATTCTCAACAATTTGCTGGAATACAAAGTATTAAAATTCAGGCACAAGCATACATAGAAGCTTCTGAAAAAGATAAGACAGGTAAGATAGCTAAACAGGTAGAAGATTTACAGAAAGCTCTTGAAGTTTCAGAGCAAAACAACATGGAACTTATGAAAAGATTAGATTCTTTAGAAAGTTCTCAGCAAAAATCAACTAACAGAGCTAAGAAGAAAGCATGAGCCAATACGCTAGTGTAAATGATGTTTTAAATAGGGTCGCTGTAGAAGTAGGTTTTGATTCTTCTAACGACCCTCTTGCTGATACAAATAAAATTTTTAATCAGTTAAGATTTTTAATGAATTCAGCGGCAGAAGAATTAATTCAGATGCACCCATGGACTGAAATGCAAAAAGAGCATTCGTTCACTACTTCTACTGGGACAGCTAGTTATGCTATGCCCACTGATTTTGCGTATATGATAGATCAGACAGGGTGGGATAGGACTAAAGATATGCCCTTAGGAGGTCCATTGTCCCCGCAAGAATGGCAGTATTTAAAAGGCAGGGATTTAACGAACCAAACTATATACGCTTCATTTAGAATTAAACAAAGAGAAGTTTATATCTACCCAGATAATCCTGTGCCAAATGCTTTATCTATAGCGTTTGAGTATATGAGTGATAAATGGTTGCAAGACGCATCTAGTGCTAGCACATTCTATAATGAAATAGATGCGGGGGATGATATAATTTTATTTCCTAAAATTGTAGCTATAAAAATTCTTAAATGTAAGTGGTTAGAAGCTAGGGGGTTTGACAGCACTAAAGCAAGAGAAGATTTTGCTGTTATGATGTTTTCTACTCTAGGGCATGATGGCAGTGCTTCTATAATAAACATAGGAGGGTCAAGAGGATTTCCTTATATGAATGCTATAAGAAATACCCCAGACACTAATTATGGTACTTAGAGAGGCATATCAGGCTTTAACTAGACCTTCTTTACCGACCTTACAGGTACAGAAATTTCCTATTCCTACAGGGGGAGTAAATGCGGTTTCTTCTTTCTCTGGGTTAAAACAAAATGAATGTCATTATTGCTATAATATGCTACCCACTGAACAAGGAATGAAAACTAGAAGAGGAACTAAAGAATACGCTAATGATGTTGGGTTCCAAATAAGAACAATGATTCCGTTTAACGGGAGAAAAGCAGATAGAACAGACGATAAACTATATGCTACAGGTAATGACGGTATTTATGAAGTAGGCTCTGGGGGAGCAGGATCAGCCGTAAAACGATTTAGTTTTGCTACTTCTAATGCTACTGCTGGATATGGAAACCACATTTATTGGGTCGCAGCAAATGGAGATCCGTTCATATTATATGCGGATGCTGTCAATGGTTTAATCATGTATACAGGGACTACTAATACATGGGCAGTCGTTACCAATATCACAGGGCTAGACGAAACAAAAGTTAGATTTGTAGTGCAACACAAACTAAGAATATGGCTTATTTTAGAAGATGATTCTAATGCTTATTATTTAGGGGCGAATGCAAATAGTGGGTCAGCCACCCAATTTCAACTAGGAAGTAAGTTTAAGAATGGGGGTGATTTAGCAGGAATATTTAATTTAACAGTAGATGCTGGAGACGGCATAGACGATATGTTCTTAGCTATTTCACGTGCGGGGGATATATTAGCATTTCAAGGCACAGACCCAAGTAGTGCGAATACATGGGGTCTTAAAGGTCAGTGGCAAGTAGGTGAAGTACCCGCAGGAAGAAAATTTGCTGAAGAAATGAGTGGTGATGTGATAGTTCTTTCTAGTTTTGGTGTGAGTTCTGTTAATGATTTGTTACAAGGTTCAGAGCCTTTTGAGAATTACAGCTCCCCAATGAATAAAATTTCTAATTTAGTAAGAGACAGGATGGTCGATGAAATTTCCACTGCTGGTTGGGAAATAATGCTTTACCCAACAGATGGGTCGTTAGTTATACAGTCACCAGAAAGAGTAGGTAAGGCAGACAGGCATCTTCATTACGTCTATAATATGAATACTAAGGCGTGGGGGTTTTGGAGAGATGTTAAGTCTCTTTCTATGTGTACTTGGCGTGGGGATTTATACTATGGTGATGTCAATGGTGAAGTGTGGCAAATGACTGGCACATACGATAATGTAACCATATCGAGCCCAGGAAGTAACCAGACAGCAGTTGAATTTTCTTTGCTAACAGCTTTTTCTGACGCAGGAGCTCCAGGAATAGTTAAAAGGTGTTCCGTAATAAAGCCTTTCTTCTATGGCACTGATCTTTCAAGCTACCAAACTAAAGTTTTATACGACTATGATTTTACTGAATTAACTTCTGCTGGAACTACAACTCCTACTACAGCTAGTGTATGGAATACTGCTAGATGGAATACTACTGGGATTTGGGTGGGGGATCGGGCTGACAATAAACCTTTCGATTCTTTAGGTGCTGGAATGGGTGTTGTGATGGCTATAGCTCTTAGGGGAAGAGCAGAAGGTAAGGTTACTTTAATGGAAATGAATATAACTTATGATAGGGGCAACTACTTATGATATTTGAACCTTTTGTTGCCACCCACCCTAGACACGCTGAGTATTTCCAGGATATGCCGTGTCAGGTTTGTGCTGATACTCGTGGTATAATGGCAGTAGATAAAAATCTTTGTACGATGGGGGCTATTATTTTTGATAATTTTTTACCGAATAGTGCTCAGTGTACTATTGAAATAACTAACCCTATGTGTCTTCGTAAAGGAGGTTTAATTACAGAAGCAGCGAAATATATTTATGATGTAGCTAAAAGAACTTATGTGTATGTGTTAGTAAGAGAAACAAATGAAAAAGCATTGAATTTAGACTATAAAATAGGGTTTGAGTATAAGTGTAATCTTGAAGATGCTTTTGAAGTAAATGAGGATATAATTGTGCTCAGTATGACTAAAGAACAGTGTAACCATTATTATACAGAATTAGAGAGGGCAGCTTAATGGGAAAATCATCACCGTCTCCGCCTCCAGCTCCTGCAATTCAGGCGGGGCAACAACAGCAGTTTAATCAGGAAGACTATAGGTTTCAGACTAGAGCCAATAACCCTAATATAGTCGGTCCAATGGGTACTATACGCTATACGGGAGAACCAGGAACTACTGATTACACCCAGACTACTGCTCTTACGCAACCACTTCAGAGTGCTATAGGAGCTCAGCAAGATGTAGTAGCTGATAGATCTAATATAGCTAGGGATTTAACAGGTAGGGTTAGGTCTGATCTTTCTTCTCCCTTAGATTATAGTCAGGCTCAAGACTATGGTCAGCTAGGTGATTATGATACTAGAAGACAAGCTGCAGAAGACGCAGCTTACAGAAGTTCTGAAAGAAGATTAGATTTCCAATTTGATCAGCAACGAGAAAATTTAGAGAATCAATTGGCAAGTCAAGGGCTGATGCAAGGAGATGAGGCATACGACGATGCCATGCGTAATTTTGGTATGACACAGACAGATGCTTATGGTCAAGCTAGAGACGATGCTTTAAGGCAAGGCAGAGATGAGAGTCAGTTAGCTTATCAGCAACAAATGGGAACTGCTGATTATCAGAATCAATTAAGAAATCAGCAAATTCAAGAAAATTTACAGAGACGTGGGTGGTCTATAAATGAGATAAACTCTTTACTATCAGGCACGTCAGTTGGTCTTCCTTCTGCTGGGAATTACAACCCACAAGGCGGGATGGGAAGAACAGATTTATTAGGGGCAAACCAATTATCGTATCAAGCTAACCTTGATGCGTTTAATGCGAAACAACAGCAGAGACAAGGGCTATTCGGTGGTTTTTCTGACATAGCAGGAATGTTTATTTAGGAGAGTAATATGGCGTATTTTATGGGGACAGGTTACGGGGAAGATTTAGGCTATAAAGCTGGAACTAATCTTCCAGGAACAAGTAGCACAGGAGATGGTGTAACAGGTGGTTCTGGCACAGAAATGAATGATATGTGGAATCAGCTATTAAATATGGGCTATAGTTCAGACGAAATAGAGCAGATCTTACAGCTAGCTGAATTAGAGGGTCAAACAGATATACTAAAAGAGCAGCAAGAATTTGCTAATAAGTTAAGAGATACAGAAACAACTTCAGGAATAAATTCTGGTAGAGTTTACACGGCAGCTAGTCCTCTTTCCCACATAGCTGATGCTGGAAAAAGGTACAAAGGGGAACGAGAAACTAATCGTATTGAAGAAGAAAGAAATAGAATTTTGCAAGAACAGAC
>TARA_R110002020_G_scaffold96958_2_pt1 | contig 12669 bp, 10 predicted proteins | sample TARA_R110002020 | Tara Oceans TARA_R110002020 (sample SAMEA4396489) | marine metagenome | biome: Westerlies Biome; feature: [MES] marine water layer (ENVO:01000295) within the mesopelagic zone...; material: water (ENVO:00002006), including particulate matter (ENVO:01000060) such...
TTAGATGTCGCACAGAAGGTTCGTGGTAGGAAGAGGGACTTGTTGTTTGTTAATGAAGCAAACGAATTAAGCTGGGAAGATTTTCAACAATTGTTATTTAGAACTCAACACAAGATAATAATTGATTACAATCCGTCTGATGAATTCCACTGGATATATGACAGAGTTATTCCCCGTGATGATGCAGATTTTTTTCAAACAACTTATCTTGATAATCCATTTTTAGAAAAGAATTTAATTGAAGAGATTGAAAGACTAAAAGACACTGACTTAAATTACTGGAACATTTATGGACTGGGCGAAAGAGGTGTTAGTCAATCACTTGTATTCCCCACTGTAAATGTGATAGACAGAATACCGGAAGATGTACAGCTGTTAACATATGGACTGGATTTTGGTTATGCAGTGGATCCGACAGCTATGGTAGAAATATATAAAAAAGATGACAATTTATATTTCAAAGAATTAATTTACGAACTGGGTTTGACAAACGACCAAATTGCAAAAAGATTTGAAATGCTAGGAATTGAAAAAGGGAGCAGTATTTTTGCTGATAGTTCAGAGCCGAAATCAATAGCTGAAATACACAGGTTTGGCTGGAACATCAAAGGAGCCACAAAAGGAAAGGACAGTATCAATATTGGAATTGATATTTTAAGGCGACATAAGTTGTATGTTACAAAACAAAGCACGAATTTAGTAAAGGAATTTAGGAGCTACAAATATGAAACAAATCGTGATGGACAGATTTTGTCAAAAATAGTTGATATGAATAATCACGGAATTGATGCTATGAGGTATGGTTGCATAATGAAATTGAGCAGACCAAACTTTGGTAAATATCATATATCGTAGGACGGAAACAAAACACTAATTTTTATATTTAATAAAAGATGAAACTAGAATTAATTGTACCAAACAGCTGGAATGATGTCAGCATAAAAAGATTTCAAGAATTTAACAAAGTCAATGAGCTGGATATTCCTGAAAAACAAAAGTTGATTAAAATTATATCTTCACTTTGTGATATTGAAGAGGAGCAAATTGCAAAATTGAGAATGAAAGACTTGAAAGAAGTTGTAGCAGAAATTAATAAACTAGAAAGAGATTCAGCTGAAAAAGGATCACTGAAAAAGATAGTGGATTTTAAAGGAAAGAAGTATGGTTTTATTCCAAATATGAGCGAAATGACAACAGGCGAATACATTGATTTAGAAAGCACTTGCACAGCAGACGCAATGAATAACCTACACACGATAATGGCTATATTATACAGACCACTTGTAGGTAAACCAACTAAACAAGGACAATATGAAATAGAACCATATGAGCCAACTGAACAAAAAGAAATGGAGATGTTAGATTTTCCAATGGACTATTCACTATCAGCTGTGAATTTTTTTTTTCGTTTAGGACTAGCACTTATGAGCGATTTAAACAAATCTATGAAGACAATGAGGGAGAAACATCAACTGAAAGTACAATAATGAAAAAGCAGACTTTAAGCGACAAATACGGGTGGTATGCTATATTGTATAACCTAGCTGGAGAAAACCTCTTAAACATCTCAAAAGTGGCTAAAATACCAATATATCAAACGCTTACATTCCTTTGTTATGAAATGGATAATAATTATGAAAAGAATCAACAACTAAAAAAGAGTATAAAATAATGCCTGATTTCAATCCAAATAAATTAAACAAAGATGATTTGATGTTTAGAGATGTAATAGACATCTTTAAAACAATAGTAGAAAAGTCATTTGAAATACAAAGTGTTCAACTGGGCGGAATAACTGACATTGACCTTGGTAAAATGGGTGTTGAACAGCTACCTCTTTTATATTTAGAGCCAAATGGATCCGTTGTGAATAATTATGAAAAGACATATGAATTCGATGTAGCTATATTGTCATCTGTATATTATCAAAAACACATAAGTTATCAAAACCTAGATGAAAAAAGTCAAGAAGCTCTTTCAACTACTTTAGGTGTATTAAACCCAGCTCAAAAACTTACAACAACAGAACACGATATGCACTTCAATGTTTTAAATTCTACAAACAGATTAATGTTATTAGTCATAAAAGAATTCGTGCAAAATTTAGTTGAAAGGTCGTGGGTAAATGAAACAGCCTTGTTAGATATGCCTGTTAATCTTACACCAATTAACACTGAATATGACAATATGCTTGTAGGCTGGGCAGGGGGGTTTACAATAAGAATTAACAACCGAAATGCACTATGTGGAAGTGATCTAACAACACCAAATTCACCAAGTTAAAATGCAAGTATTCAAATTTAAAAATGGACAAGTAGGAAATGAGATGACACAGCTCTTCCAGAACTATGGAAAAAAAGTGGTGCAATATGCTAGAAGTATTTTAACAAAAAGAAACAGGAATACCAAGAAAAAAAGCTTGTATGATAATTTGAGTTATGAAGTAAATTTTGACAGTAAAAAAAACACATACACAGTAGGAATTGATGTTGGTGGATCCGATGATTACTGGGCATTTGTAGAAAGTGGTGTAGCTGGAAGAGAAAGAACACAATCAAATGTAGGTAAAAATGCAGATGTTTTAGATTTGCCGAAATTCAAATTTAGATCAAAGAATTTAGCAAGAGGTGTTGTGGCTGGGTGGATTGAAAACAAACCTATTCGATTAAGAGGAGCTGACGGCAAATATCAAGCAAAGACTGAAAGCAATATTAAGAGTGCTAGTTTTTTAATAGGGCGAGCAATAGCAAGTAGGGGTTTGCCTTATAGTGGTTTCTTATCCACACCCATATTGACACAAGACAAAACACTGACACAAGATTTAGCAAATGCTTTTCAAAAAGATTTGACAAAGTATTTTGATTATGAACTAGAAAATACATTTAACAAATAATGGCGATATCAATCTTTCAACAACCAACATTAAACAGTGCAACAGAATATAAATCTTATGCAATACACTGGCGAAAACACTTTGTGTGGGGTGTAAAGCAAAGCTCTAACATATCATCTTTTTACAAGCACAGATTTGTATTAAGAGTTTATCTAGGAGCTTCAGCAACAGGTTTATTAGTTGCTTCAATCAAACAGCCGTGGAATGGTTATGAAACATCAGCTGGTGTAAATAGAAGAGCCTTTTTTGACATTAGAGATATTTTAGCTACATATCTTTTTTGGACAATTTACGACTGGAATGTTGACTTTCCAAACCAACGACCGATACATTTTGTGGGGTGCACTGACAATGATCCAGTAAAGCCAATTTCATTAAGTAGATATGGAATGAGAAAGTTTGAAGTTGAAGCTTGGGAAGAATATGCGGCAACACCAACAGGAACACCCAGTGAACCAGCTGGAACACCACCTGATTTTGAATTCAATGCTGTCAATGCAACTTACGGAACACTACCAAACACACCAATTGCAGACAATTCAATGGAATCTAACTCTTGGAATGAAGCTTTTTATTTAGGTAGTTCAAGTGGAAGATTAATGACAGATGTTCCAATAGGTGGACAAGTTTCACAGCTATATGATTTGTCTGATATTGCTAGTGGTGGCTGGGACTTTCGTGGAAATACTGAAAGAAAGGTTCAATTTGTAGCTCCATATGATGCAATGACAATGACCTTGTATAATAACACAGATGTTGATTTTATAAGAATCTCTGTACACTTTAAGTCCACTGGATATGTCAGTTATACCATTGCAAATACAACAGCAAATGGTGGCGACCCCACACCCTCAAATGATTCAGAAAGAGTTTTACATTTTGGAGTGGGACCAAAGAATTTAGCTGAACAAACTGATAGTGCTACATTGGCTACAGCAATGAGTGGTACAGACTGGGTGTATTACAAAGTAAGAATCACAAATTCGTCTGTTGATAGTATATCTGAAAGCTATTATTTTGTAAGAGATGAATATAGCCATGCATATCAATGTTTAAATGGAAATCAATCAACTGACACAAGCAAAAATAACCGGATCCGTTTAGCTTGGATAAATTCTTGTGGTGCTTGGGACTATTTCACATTCGCTTGTAAAAAAACAGAAGAAATCACAGCCAAAAATAAAGTATTAAAGCACGAACCAGCTGGAACTTGGAACACTGAATTCTATGATGAGAATCCTTTACAAACAACAACCAGTGTTCAAGGAATGGAAGTGAAAAAAATACTAACATTAAATACAGGCTATATAAGTGAGGAAGAGGGCGAGTGGCTACAATGGTTATTTAAGTCGCCTTTAGTCCATTACATAAGAAAAAACACGGGTGAAACAACTATTCCAGCACAAATTGTAGAAACCAAAATGAAAAAGCAGACTTTGTTGAATGATGGGTGTAAAATTCAATACACAATCAAAATAGAATTTTCAAGTGCAGACAAAACAACCGTAAGATAATATGAGCAAAGCTTTAATTCAATTAGTTGCATATCGAAGAGCTACAACCACAAGTAGTATCTATGATTTAAAACCTTTTTATTTAGACATCACTGGAAGTCCTAATATTTCAGTGAATTATAATTTTGAGGACATAAAAAACCCCGAAAAAAGAAAGACAGATTTTAGCCAAAAATTTAAGCTACCATTTACAAACACTAATAACAGATTTTTTGAACATTGGTATTCAGTGAATGTTGAAAAGCTAGTGTATTCACAAAATGATGCAATTGAATGTAAGGTTATTGTAAATGGAAATGAAGTGCTGTCAGGAAACTTGAAGCTTATGGCTGTTTATCAAAAAGCTGGATATTACGAGTGTGTTGTTTTGGGAAAGATATCTAATTTATTTTCAGCAATCGGTGGGAAGAGCTTGAAAAATGCTTTTGAAACAGAAAATTCTACAAGTGGAAACTTAATTCCTGATACTGATTTAGATCACTATTTCACAACAGGAAATATAGAAAATAGTTGGGACGGAACACTGCAAAACACAGCTGGAACATCTTTGCTAGATTCAACTGGTGGTGTTAGTAAAATTGTTTACCCAATACGGATCCGTGGAACAGAAAGTTTTGTGTATGACAATGCTGGTACTTATGACCAGTGGTTATCAAATATCTATCCAGCAACAGGCGATAATTTTGATTACTCCATTGATTCCCGAAATCATTTAGAAAGACAAACTCCAGCTATTCAATTAAGAACAGCACTTGAAAAAGTTTTCAGCAAAGCTGGGTTTACTTGGACATCTACTTTTTTAGACAGCGAGTATTTTAGAAGATTGTATATGACAACTGGCGACCACGATACAGGTGGTTCAATCAAAGTTACACCAGCAACAGCAACAATTGGAACATCTTTTAAAATGATAAATAATGATGCTTGTAGAAACGACCCCACACAATGTCCTACAGCTTGGGCGCTAACAAGTGAGTTTGAGTGGCCCGCTGTCCCTTGTCTAACTGGTTATGCTGGTTGGAGTCAATATGCCCAAGCAAGAGGTGGGAGTGTTGCAAACCCCGCTAATGATAGGAATTGCCCATTTGAACTGGCGAAATCTGGTCCAGCTGTTGATAATAATTTCTTCACTGGACCAGTAGAAACTTATCAATACTATTTCACACCACCAACAACACTAGAATACACAGCACAATTCCGTGCACACCTTGACACTTCCGCAAGTTTTGCTTGTGCAAGTGGCTACATTGTAGGAGCTTGGTTCTCTTTTCAGTGGTTTGATGATAACGCTGGTACAACTGGCGAAATAATGGACAATCAAGCTCAATATTACATATTGTTAGATGGCTCTGAAACATATGTTGATGTTTCTGTAACACAATTACTACAAGCTGGTGGACGATATACCACGGGGTATCATTTAGACATAGTTTATGGATTAAACTACAACCCGAATTCATATGTTGAAATTGGACTAACAACAAAAATGATAGACACTGATGGAACGTTGCAGAATTATATTATTAATGTAACACCAGTTGGCTCATCAAGTGGAAATGTTATGACTCCATATGGTGGTGTGGTTAATGTGCCTGAAAACATTGATCCTGACTTAAAGCAAAAAGACTTTTTAAAGGACGTTATACAGCGTTTTAACTTGGTGGTAGTGCCTGATGCTGAAGATAGCTCAAACCTCATTGTGGAGCCTTTTAAGGACTATGTAGGCACGGGGGAAACTAGATATTGGACAGACAAAATTGACACATCAAAAGAAATTGTAATAAAACCCACGACAGCATTACAAAAACAGGCAATAAGATTATCTGACAAACCCAGTGAAGATTTTTATAACAAATATGTTTCAGAGTTTTTGAAGCTACAAAATGTTTGGGGACACTACAATGAAGAATACAACAACACATTTGCTAGTGAGGGAGAGATGACAAACACTCCGATGTTTGCTCCATATATTATTGATAGACCACATAAAGTGGGGAATGTGGGGTTCGAAGCAGATATGTCAAATTGTGGTTTACAAAACTTGAATTCATATAATTCAGAAACATCAGAAAGTGAAAATGCAAAATGTCCACCTTTTTTGTTTTATTATTGTGGTACACCCGTTTCTTTTGGAATCTCTCCATCATATCCGCAGGAACAAATAACATTAAATTTTATTCATCAAACTGGTATAGAAGAAGACAACGCTCCTGTTTGGTGGTGGACGGGGTTTGATAAATATCCACTTTGTTCAGCTTATGAAATGAGTAATACTGGGTTTGTGAATGCAACAGCTGGAGCCACTCGAACTTTGTTGTGGGACAATAAATATAATGACTGGATAAGGAATTTAGATCAATGGAATTTAGATGGTGCAATTGAAGGAACATTGTACAATCTTTATTGGAAAGATTATATAAAGGAGTTGTATTCTGAAGACAGTAGATTGCTTGAAGTATTCTTGAATTTAACATCTACTGACATATACAAGTTTTCATTTAAAGATGTAGTCTTTATTAAGAATAATTATTACAGAGTGCTAAAAATACAGAATTATCAAGTAGGTGGAAATACATCAACAAAGGCTCTGTTATTAAAAGTCCCAAATTTAAGTGGAACACCTTGTTTAGATGCTGGTTGTGAAACATCTAATTTTTTGAATAATGGCTCACCAACACAATGGGGAATGTATATGTGGAATGACCCAGCTGGTGGTTTTACTTGGATAACAACACAGGCTTGTTGCGATTGTGTAGATGGAGAGTTTGTAGTTGCGGATCCATCAACTGGACTGGGTGTTTGTCAAGACCCCGACTATTTTGAAGATTCTACAACTGCATTTGTTGAGGGACCACAAGCAATGGGAATGCCGCCGATACCAAGCTCAAATGGACCAATGTCTAAAATGACAGGCTCTTCAATTAAAACGGTTGATTTGCATTCTTCAAAATTTGTAGACGCAAAAACCTCTAAATTCAAATCACAATACAGAACAGGTTTTGCTTTAACAAAAGACGGAGTAAGCTTTGAAAAACCTAAAAGCACTTTTGCAAGAAGAACGTTGAAATTCCAGAAAACTGAATTCAATATGATGGGACAAACACTTGGAACAGTAGCACGGGAAATCAGGCTTGAAAATAGAGAAAACAATATATACATACACCCAAATACATTGACAGATGTAGTAGTGCGTGTAAGAGGATATGTCAGTGATGGTGGTGTTGATATGAGCAAAGCTTTTGCGTACACTGGTACAACAGCTTTTAGATATATTAATGGTGCAATAGAAGAAGTGGGAGGTACAAGTGGTGGAGCTTGGACACAAGTATATACTGACTTAACTGGAGCAATTGGACACCCGACTTTTTTAGTTAGAATTACACAGGACACAATACAACAACTTTATCGTTTTAGATTAACAGCTGTATGCAGTGGAGCAGACCCTTTGACCGTTATAGATTATTCAGCTGATGTTGAATTGACAACAACTGAATTAAGTGGAGTAATAAGTCAGAAATTGTTATACGCAGAATATGAATCAGGCGAATGGATTGAGTTTGAAAATTCAGGGACAAAAACTTATTTAGAATGGAATTAAATATTATTGATATATCAAGGTTTACAAATGCTGTCATGGTAGGAGTTCCTAACCAAATAGCAATGCTGTCAGAAAAACAAAGATATGGATCCGTGGAATTTAATACTGCATATGGGTTTTATGAAAAACACTCTAGTTTCAAGAAATTTATTAAAAACATAAAACAAATATTATGGCTAAAAAATTAGTTTACGAAGTTGAAGCTGACACAAGCAATGCTGAAAAGGGTCTTGACAAAGTTAAAGGCAAAACAAAAGACTTAAAAAAAGAAGAAAAAAGCAGGTCAGATGCTAGAAAAAAACAAATAGAAGATGAGAAAAAAGAACAGAAAGACTTGATAAATAGTATGGGTCTTTTTGGTATCACAATAGGTGGTGTTAAGGCGGCTTTCAAATCAATGGCTACTGGTGCTAAAATGGCTTTTAAGAGCATAAAAGTTGGCTTGATATCCACTGGTATAGGTTTGTTTGTAGTGGCTATTGGAGCGGTAGTTGCATCATTCAACAATAGTAAAAAGGGAGCAGAAAAACTAGAAGTAGCATTTTCTAAAATAGGTGCTGTCGTGAAAGTCTTAATTGATAGATTTGCTCAAATAGGTGGAGCAATCCGTAAAGTGTTTAGTGGAGATTTTAAAGGAGCATTGAAAGACACGAAAGATGCTTTTAAAGGAATTAATGCAGAGATAAAAGAAGAAGTCAAGCTAATGGGCGACTTGATGAAAGCCGAGCACGCTCTAAAAGATGCACAACGAGAATTAAGTGTGCAGTTTGCACAACAAAGAGCAGAGCTGGAGCAATTAAAGATGATTTCAGATGATGTGTCAAAAAGCTCTGAAGAAAGAATTGATGCCGCAAAAAGAGCATTTGAGCAAGAACAGGCAATGGTACAAGAAAGGGTGCGACAAGCTGAAGAAGAGTTGAGAATACAGCAAGAAAGAATGGCTACCAGTGATAATCAGGAAGAGGACTATGAAAGAGAAGCTCAACTTTTGATAAATTTATCCACAATAAGACAAGAAAGTACCACAAAACAAATAGAGCTTAATAATAAGATAAACGCGATTACACAATCAATAAAGAATGAAGAGAAAGCACTTGCAGATCAAAGAAAAAGGGAACACGATGAAGAAATAAAAAGAATTGAAGAGCGAGTAAAAGGAAATGAAGCTATTTTAAAAGCTGTTGAAGATTTTGGGAAGAGTGAACAGCAACTAAAAATAGAACAAGCACAAAAAAACAAAGACTTAAGAGAAAAAGCCGCCAAAGAACAACTTGACGACTTGGCGATTACACAAGAGCAATTTGCTCAAACAATGCAAGATATTAATACAATGTATTTAGATGAAAGCGATATGTTTACTGTGCAAGTTGATGTTAATCGTGAAAAGATGCTTGAAAGTATCACTCAAATGGGGTTTGATATAACATCTATCACAGAAACATGGAGCAATGCAGAGCTGGAATTTTTTATAGAGACAGAAAAAAAGAAAAGAGACGAAGCAGAGGCTACAATGAATGCAAAAATAGATATGACCAAACAGGGACTTGACACTTTAGCTTCATTCACTGATAGTTATTATAAAAGTGAACAAAACAAACTGGATAAAAAACTATCAAATGGATCCATTAGTCAGGAAAAATATGATAAACAAAGTGAAAAGCTACAAAAGAAAGCTGAAAGAAAGCAAAGAGCTTTTGCTATAACACAAATAGCAATAGACACAGCAATCGGTGTTTCAAATGCTGTTCGTGGAGCATCACAAAGTGCGGCGGGAACTGGTCCAGCGGCAATCTTCACCCAGCCTTTATTTATGGCTCAAGCTATATTGTCAGTGCTAGGTGGAATGGCTCAAGCGACTGCATTAATAGCTGGAGCTGGTGGTGGTGGTAGTGCACCCGAGCCAAGCGTATCAACTGACACCAGCACACCTAGTGTACCTGATATTTCTGACCAACAAGAAAGTGCAACACCGCTCAACCCCTTTTCATATGCATCAAATGACACCCAGCAAAGTGAAATACTACAAGCATATGTAATTGAGAATGATATCACGGATGCTCAAGCTCTTGCAGAAGAATTAGATTTTCAAACAACATTGTAAACAATTTGACAATAATTATATTTAATAAAACACATTATGGCTAAAAAACTTGTAGAATTAATAATAGACCAATTTTCAGATAAGTTTGGTGTACAAGCTATTTCTTTAGTAGAGCTACCAGCGATTGAATGCGACTGGGTTTATTTGTCAAATGACAATTTTTTATCACTTGCAAAAATAGATGAAGAGAAAAGAATATTAGTGGGAGCTGTTTTAATTCCTGAAAAAAGAATACCACGATATGATGCAGAAACTGGCGAAGATTATGAAGTTTACTTCACATCTGACACAATCCAAAAAGCTGAAGAGCTTTATATGAAAAACCTAAAAGGCAACAATGCAACATATGAGCATCAAGTTGATATACAGGGTTTATCAGTTATTGAAAGTTGGATCAGTGAAGATGAGAAAAAAGACAAGTCAAGTTTATATGGTTTTAAAATGCCTGTTGGAACTTGGTTTGTAAAAATGAAAGTGGAGAATCAGGAAGTTTGGGAAAAGGTGAAAAGCAATGAAGTGAGAGGTTTTTCAATAGAAGGCTATTTCGTGGACAAAATTGAAGAAATGAACAAAGCTACTATTCCAGTGAGTAATGACTGCACGAGCTGTCCAGATGCCTACACAATGAAAAAAATAGGTGAACTATTATTGACAGAATTGATGCCTGTTGCTGAACTAGACGGAGAGCCACTATTTTCAACACCTGAAGAAGCTGAACTTTATGCAACCACTGTTAAAGGGTGTGAGGGTTATCATAAACATACACTAAACGGGCAAAAGGTTTTTATGCCTTGTTATGATCACAGCTCGGCAACAATAGTTGAGGAAGAAATTGACGAGCTTGGAAATGTTAAAAAGAAACGAAAAAAGAAATACAAAACTTTACAACACATTTCATATATAAATAGAAAAGCAATGGAGAAGTATGACTGGAATGAATGCATACGAGATATGAAGAAGAAGTTTGGCGCAACACAAATTGGTAAAGAGGGACTTTGTAAAGATAAAAGACTAGCAGAATGTATATGTGCTACAATCAAAAACAGATGAAGTGTAAACAATTAATCAATAATCATATTTAATAAAACAAAAAGAAAATGGCTACAACTTTTGAAAAAATACAAACACTACTCGGACGAGTTAAAAAAAACAAAGAACATAAATTTTATGCTGAAAGCACCCTTGATGATGGACGTGTAATTGTTACAGAAGAGGACGCAATGGATATCGGTGTAGTCGTTCAAGTTTTAGATGAAGATGGAACATCATATCCACTAGAAGAGGGCGAATATGTTTTAGCAGACGGAACAGCACTGGTAATTTCAACTGGGGGTGTAGTTGCTAATATTGGTGGATCCGTTGGTGAAGTCCCTACTGGTAAAATAAAAAGAGACAAAGAAGCTGACAGAGTAGCTGAAGAAACAAGAGTAGCTGACGAAAAGAAAAAAGCTGACGAAAAGAAAAAAGGAGATGATAAAGGTAAAAAAGCTCCACCTAAAAAATTTGAAACAATAGAAGAAGAGGTTTATGAAGAGTTTGAAGAAATTGTTGATGAGGACAGAGCAAAAGAAATCATCGAATTCATATCAACAAAACTAGAAGAATACATTGAAGAAGTTGAAGAAGAAGAAGAGGAAGAAATTGTAGAAATGGAAAAAACTGAACTTTCAAGTGTTGTAGGCGATTTAATGACACGAATAGGTGAATTGGAAACCAAACTAGCTGATGCAGAAAAAAGTCCAGCAGAAGCCGGTATAACACTTAATCCAACTGGCGAAGAGTATTCTTTTTCAAAACCAAAAGAAGTTTTTCAAAAGGTTTCAAAGTCAGATGTATTAAAAATGACAACATCTGAAAGAGCAAGATTTATGATACAAAACAAATTAACACGAATTTAAATATTAAAAAAATGGCTAATAAAAATTTTCAAGAAGATTACAACGAAATTAACCCACGATTAAGAAAGTATTTCTTTGCGGCGGGAAACCCAGCTATAACATCAACTTACGCAGGAGAGTTAGCTCTACCATATTTAAGTGCGGCGTTAAAGTCTGGTAAAACATTATCTAATAACTGGATATCAATTAAAGAAAACATTCCTTACAAAGCAGTTTTAAAGAATGTTACAAATGCAAACCTCATTCAAAATGGAGCTTGTGATTGGAACAATGCTGGAACAACAACTTTAGCGGAAAGAGTTTTAACGGTTGAAGAATTTATGATTAACACTGAATTGTGTAAAGATGAATTTAGAAAAGACTGGGAGGCTTTGGCTACAGGATCACTTTATGATGATAGAATTCCACCTACATTTGAAGAGTTTTTATTAACAATGATTGCTGATGAGGTGGCTCAAAAAATTGAGGACACGATTTGGTTAGGTAATAATGCAAACCCTGGAGAGTTTGAAGGACTTGCACGTGATACAGGTGTTATTGCTACTGATGGAAATGAAATAATAACAGGTCATGCATTCGCAACAGGCGAAAATATAAAAGACAATTTAGATGCTATCTTTAATGATGCTGGTGGTATTTTAGCGACTACACCAGCTATACTTGAC
>TARA_R110002020_G_scaffold379488_3_pt1 | contig 12667 bp, 14 predicted proteins | sample TARA_R110002020 | Tara Oceans TARA_R110002020 (sample SAMEA4396489) | marine metagenome | biome: Westerlies Biome; feature: [MES] marine water layer (ENVO:01000295) within the mesopelagic zone...; material: water (ENVO:00002006), including particulate matter (ENVO:01000060) such...
TAAGAGAGGAGGAAAGCAGCCCAAACTAATAGTTAATAATAAAGCTAACCTAACCATTTAACTATACCTATTAGCATTGCCGCACCCAAAACAGTCCAAGCAATCGCTTCGATAATTATCATAGCAGTTACATCGCTATTTCTACCCATTAGCAATCACCTCCTGCAATTGAACACATGTCTCCTGACTGAACCGCAGGTTCGGAAGTCTTTGCCATATACTTATTAATGTTCTCCTTTGTAAGGGGAATAGCTTCTAGGGGTTCATTGCCCTTAGAGCCTGCGCGATATACTGTAAGACCTTTGAGGTACGGAGCGTAGTCCAATGCCGCTTGAGAGAACTCTTCAGCAGTTGAAGTAGGGGGGAGGTTGATGGTTTTGGAGATACAGGAATCCATGTACTTCTGCACCGTAGCTTGTACCTTGATATGATCCTCGGGGGCCACATCGTATGCTCCAACGAAGGGTTCAAGAGATTTCTTTTCTTTATGGTACTCCTCGAATAAGGGGTCAACAACTAGCTGCTCCTTCCATATATTATTGTTCCTGTACCTGCGATTATACATAGCAGAGAAGATAGGCTCAATGCCACTTGATACCCCGTGGAGCATTGATATAGTACCACAAGGAGGTATTGTAAGCATAACAGCATTTCTAATACCGTAACGCTTGATAAGCATTCTGATCCTAGCGGGAAGAGTTTTTGCAAAAGATTCATTCAGATATTTTTTGTAGTCGAATTCTGCGAATGGGGCTTTATCCCTTGCGAGATAGATCGACATCTTGTACGACTCATCCCGTATGGTAGCAAAGAGTCGGTCTAAAAACTCAAGGCACTTCTCGCTACCGTACTTAATTCCCAGTTTAATAAGCATATAATGCAGACCTGTTACGCCCAATCCGATTCTTCTTGACCTCTGTGCTACAGTCTTACACTCTACCGTAGGGAAGTTGTTTACTGTAAGTACATCATCTAAGAACCGAATTCCTGTTCTAACTGTTTTAGCCAGTCTTTTCCAATCTACATCGCTGCCATCATCGAGTACCATATTAGATAGATTAACATTGCCAAGGCAGCAATTTCCGTAAGAAGGTAGGGAAATCTCTCCACAGGGATTTGTTGAATCCAATTTCTCAAAATACGAAACATTTGTGTAGCTATTAGCTAGGTCGATATTGTAGATTCCTGGGTCTCCCGACTCTACTGAATTTTTCCAGATAAGATCCCAAAGCTCTTTTGCTTTCATGTCGTTGAGACCTTGAGATGTAAATATGTCGGAGTGTTTTACCTTATGAAAGTTCTCGGCTCTCTTTACAGCATCATCCTCGTCTAGTCCTACAACTCTAATGACCTCTTCTTCGTTTCGCATAATATCATACATGTGATATTCTTTGTTATTGAAACTAAAGTACCAATCCTCATCTAAATCAACAGCCTCTAAAAATCTATTAGTAATAGCTACTGAAATATTAAAGTTGTTTAGCTCTCCTTGATCTAATTTAACCGAGAGGAACTCAAGCAAATCAGGATGAGTGATATTAAGAATGCCCATGAGAGCAGTTCTACGATTTTTCCCAGCACGAACATGTTCACCTACTTCGTTAATCATTTTAAGGACAGAGACTGACCCTGGGGCAGAGTTAAGGACGCTGCCAATGTGATCTCCTTTTGGTCTAAGCTTAGAAACATTAAACCCAACACCACCACCTGCACAAGATATTCTATACATATCTTGAACAGTTTTCCCTATAGAATCGACCGTATCTTCTGGAATAATGACATAACAGTTAAGCAGATTATGATTCCCACGGTTCCTACCAGCACCAAAAATAATGCGCCCACCTGGGATAAGATCTCCAGAACTGATCGCCTCGTAAAACATTTTTTCAACTTTTTCTTTGTCTTCATCAGTCTCCGCAGATGCGATAACTTTAGCTATAACTTTAGATCGCTCTGACCACTTAGTCTCCCCAGGGTATGCATACCTGCTATCGAATATTTCTTGCCCTAGATCATTTAGTTTTGCGATTGTCATGTTTTCTATTTCCTTGTTATTTTTGAACAGCCATTGCTCTTTATTATAGATATGCGAGGAGCGGAATCTAAGAGGGTTTTCAAATATTTATTATGCGTAATTACGAAAACCTTCTTTTTAGATTTAATCTCTTGCAGCAACTGGTGGAGTCCTGTGATGCCTTCTTCATCGAGGTTCTCAGCGACCTCATCAAAGAAAAGAAGATTCATCTGCTCCTTGTCGGTGAACATCAATAAATCTTTAAGGGACAAAAGAACAGCTAAGTTTATCTTTCTTTTTTCCCCACCTGATAAGGATATATACTGGACAAGTTTGTTATTGGTTTCAATTTTTTCATTCAATGCTTCATCAAACTCTATAAAGTATTTATTAGCAGTAAGATATGAAAGGTAATAATTAGCGTTATCATTTAGATAACTGAGGATATTTCGTATAATATATTTAACTAAACCCTGCTCGGAGAATGCCTTCTCCCAAAAACGCATGACATCATAGCTTTTCTTCTGTGAGTGCTTTATTTTCCTAGCCACTGATATCTTGGAGGATAGCTCACTCTTCAATTCTTTATAATTCTTCTCATCTCTGCACAAATCCTTATACTCAAGTATTTTACAGAACTCTTTTGATGAAATAGGGATAGAGATTTCTTCAGAGAGAATCTCGTCTCTATTCAAGTTCAGTTTTTCTAGATCTTGAGTGAGGCCATCTCTCTGGTTTAAGCACAACACAACCTCCTTTATGGGCTCTGTTTTTTGCATGCAGGTCGGGCAGGTGTACGGATCACGCAAGTCCTCATCAAGCTTTGTTATCTCACGACCTACGTTCGCTATCTCTCGATCAAGTCTAGATAGCTGCCACTTCTTAGTATCTCTTTTCTCTTCCAGGTTTAGAATATCTTTTAACTCTAAGTTTAGAATAGACTCGTCATAAGAACTAAACTTAGCTTTATCAGTCTCTAGCCCCGAAAGCTTTCTATCCAAATCTACAATGGTCGCTTCATGCTCAGAGATTACAGCGTCCTGCTCTTTCATAGTTTGATAAAATCCAGACTTGTGGCTTTTTATCCTATCTCTTTTATCAAAGAGATCATCAAGATTTAAGAAGTTTCTAATGATAGTCCGCTTGTCCTCTGGTGAACAATCAAGAAAGCTAGACTCGTTAGATTGCCCGAAAAACATAGAGGCTCTCAGAACCTTATCATTTATGTTTAATAAATGGTTTATTTCATCCTGTGTATTGTGTACATTATCTTTGGTGAGGTTATCCTCTCCGCAAAAGAACTCCAGTTTCGTGGGCTTTTTTCCCCTAAAAATGGTATATTTCTTATCTCTTTTTTGTACCTCTATGGTTACGCTACAATTCTTCTTGTTTTTATTATTTACAAGGGCCTGTTCATTGCTTTTTCGTATGGTTTTCCCAGTAAGGCCAAAATAAAACGCCTCAAGTAATGCGCTCTTTCCTGAACCATTAGAACCTTCGGTGTCTAGATTCTTCCCCTTTATCAATACTAGTCCATTCTTGTCTGTAAGCGCAAGCTCTGTCTTCTCAAAAGAATAGAAGTTTTCTATGATAATCTTAGATATATTCATCTCAGTCCCCCCTCAAAAGGTTATAGCCTTGCCAGATGTCATCTTCTGTGAGGTCTGTAGTAGTTCCTGCGATGTAATCGCTAAGAATAGCCTCGTTTATAGAAAATAAGTCTCTGGAAGGATTATAGGTAGATACTTGCTCTTCATCAAAAGAGGGTTTAAATTTTATATCTAGGTGGGCAACCAAACTCCTCAAATCCTCATAATTAAGGTCCTGGTCGGTATTGTCTAGCATGATCCGTAACATTGTAAAATAATTTTTATCGTCAAGAATCTCCATAGACTCCTCAATATCTTTATATTCTAATACTATATGTCTAGGTCCATGTGTTATTTTCTTAAACTCTACCTTGTCCTCGACTATGATTCCGTAAAAATTTTCTTTTTTAGCTTCTCCAAAGTTAGTCGAATATGGGGTTCCGAGGATTGTGACGTTCTTTGACCGATTGTGTCCATGCACATGACCCAAATAAGTACGGTTGCGAAACCCACTGAGCCTGAGACTAAAATCAGCATCCCCAGCGGAATTAAGACAACCATTGTAGCCAAAGTGACCAAATACCGTATAATTGTCTGGAGCTTTGTCCAAACCTTCTTTAATAATTTCTTCATTTTCATAGTGCGGAATAAAAACCCGCTTCCTTTTATTGTCTGTCCAAGTTTGTGTGATTATTTTAGCGTAAGGATCGAATAAGCTTAACGCAGTAATCCCATCATCAGCTTTTGTCTCGCTATCATGATTGCCTCTAAGGATATAGAGGTCTGCTCCTCCATCATACATATACTTTATTATGTCCTGTAGAGCCAAGAGAACACTAGGAGAAGGCTTTCTTCTCATCATAAGGTCGCCCATGATAATTACTTCATCAGGCTCCTCTTCGTAAAAAATCCTCTTTATACACTTTTTTTGAGATTCCAGGAGGCCTCTTTGTGAATCATTAAAGTGTAAATCGGTAATTAATAGAGTTTTCATAAAATACTTAATATTTGAGGGATATTTGTAGCTGCGCCATCAACGTAATCCACTAAGTGTCCATCTCCAAAAGAGGAGCCTACTTCTGTATCTATGGCAAAGGGAACATCAAAATTCAAGGAGAACTTGTCTCTAATATAGGGATAGTTTACCATCTCCTCATATACTATATCGCAAGCATCTTTTGTTTCATCATTGGGAGAGATAATCTCTAGACTATCGTGGACTGTAGACACGATTTTGGATTCCATACCTCTGCTTTCGAACTGTTTCGTGATTCCTAGCAAACTACATAATAAGATATCGGACGCTGTACTTTGAATTGTAAAGTTAAGACCCTGCCTTAATGCTCGGTTAACAACAGAACGGTCACGGCTGCGGACATCAGGAAGATTACGCCTGCGACCAAATATAGTATAAGCGTACCCATTACTTTTAATAAACTCATTTACATAATCCATAAAAGAAAACACCCCAGGGTAAACGCCTTGGTAGTTTTCAATAATCCCCTCTGCCCTCTTTAGGGGAATGCTCATAGTCTCTGCTAAATTAAACGCACCCCCACCGTATACAATAAGGAAAGAAACAGTCTTAGCAATTTGCCTCTCCTCTTTTGTGATAGTCTCTTTGTTGAATAAGAGGCGAGCCGTATATGTGTGCAGGTCGGCTCCTGAGTTAAAAGCATACTGCATGCCTTTTTCCTTGGCTACATGTGCCAGAACCCTTAGCTCCATGGCTCCATAGTCCACAGTAATGAAAGAATGATCTTTCGGCGCAATAAACAGGCTTCTAATGTTGTCGGTCTTATCACGGGGGAGGGTGTGAAACGATACTCCCATGGGTTTCTTTGCGGTATATGCCGCGCAGGAAAGGCGACCTGTTGCTGTGCCGTCTAACCTGTAATCAACATATACCCTACCAGTAGAAGTATACTCTAGTGCTTTCTTTGTTCCCTGCACATACGTCTTCTCTAGCTTCTCAGACTTTCGAAGTGTTAAAAATCCTTTAATAAACTCTTGAGCGTTTCTTAGCTCTTCGGTAGATTTTCCCTCGACTACAGAAGCAGCAATCTTCTTTCCCTCATCTCTGTGATTCCATTTAGCCACGCTTTACTAACTCCTTTTCTATAATATCCAAAAGTAACTTTAAGGTCGGCGCAGACACTGAGGGCTTCCCTTTTGCGGTCTTATCGGGAGGGTACAATTCCATACCTCCCTCCCTTGTGTATAAGATCTCAATAAGGTCATTATTTGATGAAAGATTATCAGTCTTCTTTATTGCGTCATACACATACAAGCTATCTTCGTTGTCTAACTTCTTGTCTGATAAGGATTTACCTACAAGCTTTAGAACATTCTCGCTAACTAGTAAGCCATCACGCTCCATCCTAGAAAAGACCTCCAACGAAGGCATCAGCACCTTTTCTGATACATCTTTCATTCCTAAATCAGATATCATACCTACGAGTTTATTGTACAGCTTTAGCGTGAAATAAACGTCCATGGCATTGCCTTCGCAGCAGTCCGACAGGGACATATTAGCCCAATCAAAAGTTTTGGGGTTGTGAATGGTGAGCATGGCTATATATGATAGGAGTGAAAATGAGAAATATATTAATTATACTGATGTTAATTACGCTGTCCAGTTGCAGCACAATCAAACATGCTGTTGGGGGTGCTTTAGGGGGTGGGTTGACCGCAGCTTTTCTTCCTGAACCAGCAGCAGTCGCAGCAGGAGCAGCGGGAGGTGTGATGGTCACAGAGCTTATCTTACCCTCTGCAAGCCCAGCAGCTATTGCAGGACAAGTGCTGAACGCAGGACCTGTTCAAGGAAGTACAGCATCTACTCTCCATGAGACAGGTGGACTAATTAAAACATTAGGTTACTGGTGGTTAATCCTTTTTGTATTCCTCCCACTCTTCAGAAAGAATGGACGCAACTGGTTTAAAAAGTTCGGGCAGATTCATAACACCGTATCCCAAGCAGACATTGATGCACGGGATGATGAACAGGATGTAATTATGAAGCATAACGAGACTAGGATTGCTGCTTTAGAGGAGATGATTAAAGATTCTCAAGCTCTTCGGCAAAATAAAGCTTAACCAAATCCATCAGGCTCTTAGGTAGATTCTCATCAATAAGATGGTGCATGATCTTAGTGTCCCGAATGTTCACAGAGTTTATACCGAATTTCATTAAGAATTTTAGATCAAACTTCGCATTGTGAAAAACCTTTTCATTTCTTGGGTTCTCTAAAACACTCTTGATATGCACGGTTAGAGCTTCTAGGGTTTCCTCATTTGATAACGTGGAATCTTTATGATAGCAAGGAATCACCCAGTTACCTTCACTTGTGGCAAAAGCTATAGACATTATAGAGTCTGTTAAAAAGTTTAATCCTGTAGTCTCAATATCACAGGCGACTGGTTCCTCTGTTTCGGATAAGGCTTTACATACTTTGCGAACCTCATCAATGTTGGTGGTCATCTCATACGAAAACTTGCTGTCCCTTTTATCAGAGGAGATATACTTATCCCAAGCATTTTTAATGTCTATCTCAAAAAGTTGTCGGTGTCTAGGCTCTTTGATTACAGAGTAGGGATGGAAGATAGGAACTACCGTACAGGAATGACCCTTTTCAGTCTCATACAAAAAGGACTTACCTCTCTTGTCGTTTATACCACTCTTCTTAATGAGCATCTTCATGGCAAGATTCCCGCAGGTAAGTACGAGCCTAGGCTTAACTACGTCTATGGTGTCCTCTAGATGTTTTCTGCACAACTTCATATTGGCAGGGGACATATCAACTTCCTTTACACTAGGACACTTTACTGCTGCGGAGAACGCTGCGGGTTTACCTAAGCATTCAGTAAGTAATTCCCTCTCAACGTCAGAAAAGGCTTGATGGGTGCCTAACCTGAACCGAAAGGAGTCCGATAAAAACAGAACATCAGACTGAGACAAACTCTCATAGTCTAAAATAGAGTGTGCTGGCTTGCTTTTACCCAGAATGGAACAGCCTTCACAGTTAGGATTCTGTCCTGGCATTTGCACATTCGCATATAAATCAGATAACGGGTTGGTATTCATGCTATAATAGAGTATGAAGAAGGATAACTACATTGACAACAAACATTTTGAAGAGCTAATTCAAATCTATATGGAGAGTCCAGATCTTGTAGAGGAAGAGCTTATGGCAATGTTTGATCTATTGATAAGAAACATTGTAAACTCCTTCAACTTCAAGGTAGACTTAGATGACGCAAAACAAGACTGTTTTCTTTTAATACTTAAGACTCTCAAAAACTACAAACGCTCAGAGGGCTCTGCGTTCAACTACTTCACAACCATTATAGTGAATAACTTAAAATTAATATACACTAAAAACAAGAAGTATAGAGAGAACATAAAAAGCTACGCGGAGATACAGGCTAACAAAGACTCAAACCTTTGAGTATGCAGTATGTTGCAGTAGGATTTTATAAATCAAAGGGAGACGCTCCTCCTTTACAACCTTGTCTCTAGATAACGAAACGAGTTGAGGGGTATCCTTCGTGTCAAAGATAACGAAAGAATGGGGCATTGAAAAGCTGTCTACGATGTAGATAGATTCCGTACCTTGCACCCTCCCCTCTGGGAACTCCTGCTTCAGAGAGGACACAAGATCTTGGGACCACTTATCCCATAGCGATACAAACAGAATCTTAATACTGTGTTTGTACTTCTTCTGCTGCTTTATAACTTTGTTTAAATCGTTTTCTCTATTTAAGAAAGTTAGGCTGTACATATTTAGTTTTCGTCAGAGTCTTCGGTAATTACTGAGGAGGCAGACATTGTATTCTTCTTAGGAGGGACCATTGATAGCTGTTCGCCGTCATCAATGATATTAACCCCCGAAGCGGCAAGGTTCTCTTTCTCCTCGTCTAGATATTTTTGGGCAATCTCGTACAACTGCTCATTCATGCGCTGGATGCCGTTAAAGAAGACAAGCTTCAAGAATTCTTCGTCGCCAATCTCTTCTGGTTTTACGTTCTGCTGAAACGCCTTAAAGCCCTCAGCCTGTTCCTTGTTCAATTTTACAGTAAGTTTCATTCGATTTCGTTTCCTATTTAAGAGGGTTACACACCAATCAGATACATTTAGTTGAATATTGGGGTCTTCCATCGCTCTATTATAGGGGAGCGAGGAACATTATGCAAGACAATTATGATTTTTCTAAACTGAAGAAAGAAAAGAAAAAGGTGAACAGTAGAGCCAAGGGGCAAACATTCGAAAGACAGATAGCAAAAACTCTGAATCAAGTATTTAATACTGACGAGTTTAGTAGGTCCCCAGGATCAGGAGCATTCGCTACTACACATAAACTACCTAAACATTTAACAATATATGGAGATTTAATTACTCCAATAAACTTTAAGTATTGTATTGAGTGTAAGAAAGGATATAACAAAGAGGATATATATAGTTTACTATATAATAGCTCTACTTTTCACAAATTTATAGAACAATGTGAAAAAGATTCAATTCAATGTAATAAAGTTCCACTTGTTATATATAAACAAGATAGAAAACCAACATTAGCAATCACTACATCTGATATGTTCTCAGATATTCACAACAGTATTACATTTAAAAGAGAAGGGAAACAATACTCAATGTATTACCTTGACGATGTACTAAAAGATAACTACACTTGCTGGTTCAGTTGAGCCACTTTTAACATCTCTTCTAAGAATAATCTTTGACCATGCATGTAAGTGTCTATAGCATCTCCAATTTCTGTACTTAGTATTGATTCCTGAGTCTTTTCTTTAAGATTGCTTTGCTTGTCTGTAAGTTTATTTGAAGCTATTACTGCTGCTCGGTTAACTTTTACAACTGTTCTTGTTGATCTACTATTACCACCACCAGCACCCTCTCTGTTTACAGAGACTCTCTCACCTGTTTCTGGGTTATAGTATGAACACCCGTATGCGTTCTGTTTTAGCTCCCATGTTGGAGGCTCAGACATGAAGCCTTCAATGCATTTTCTAAGGGGAGCGTTATGGGATAAGGTGAAGGATTGATTCTTTATTACGTCTCTTACGTCTGAAACCCCATCACCTTTTTCTCCTCCTATTGCAAACATCATCATCATCTGAGATGCCCTTGCATTGTACCTAGTTTTTGGATTAGAGCTATTCATATCCTTATTAACTCTTGCAGTAACTAGAAGTCTGGAAATTTGTTCACTAACTCTGGCTCTTGTACTTGGATCATCCATCTTTAGCATATTACCAGAATCATCTGTGATAATTTTTAATAGCTCACTATTAGTTTGTGCATCATAGTTTAAGGTCTTTGATAGTTTTTTATGAAGCAGAGTTATAGCTTGTTGAGGATCAATGGGATTTCTTTTTCCTTTCGCATCAGTAACAAAAGCATCACCTTCTGGGATCAAGCCTTTAACGAGCTTATCTATTTTTAGTACATCCCTTTGATACTTAACCACACCGTCCACTTTAGCTTGCCATGCAGGGAGATCAGCTTTATTCTTAGGAGGAGGCATAACCTCTGCAATGCACTGCTCTCTGAATTCAGGTTTATAGTTTCCTTGTAAAAAGTTTATCTGATTTTCATTGCTTTCAGACTCTCCATACTTAATTGAACCAAAATCAGAATAGGTCTTCATGCCAACAGACAGAACATAAATCTTTGTGTCTGCTGAAACTTTAGCGGGATCTAGGCCCTTAGCTTTCAGGTATTCAGGAATTATATCTTTAAAATCAGCATTTGAGATATCATAAAGCTCCCCTAAGGTCATAACCTTTGGAACTGAATCATGTTTGGACGCTCTGGCCTCTGCATCATCACCCATGTATACGTATGCAACATCCCCCTTTACTCCAAAACCTTTTTCCAAACCAGTAGGCACAACCATATCAGGCTTATACTTGTTCCGTATGGGTTGCCCTAGTTTACTCACCCTTGATAGGATTTGTTGCATAAACCGAGGACTGGAAAACACTTCGCCTGCCTCTAAAATAAACCTCTCTTTAAGGTGGGAGGGCATGTCTAGAGCGGAATCTTTTTGAGAAATAGCCCACGCATACGCAGCCTGAGAAAGCTCTATGGACTTAGTAAAGACATATTGTAATTTTGACTTCTGCCATACTTGTAAAGCGTTCTTCTCAGCCCCAGGATCCATCAGTGTCGTTGCTTCTATCAAAGGCATTAATGCTGCCAAGTTCTCCATTGATTTACCTAAGAAATCATTCTGTGTATTCTGATTTGTTACTGTCTTCCTAGGTACTTGATCAATAACCCCTGCCCCACAATGACCTTTCTTCTTTATGTTTTCCATAAAAAACTTATCCATTGGGCTTGGAGTGAGCGCGATACCTCTGGAAGAATCGTTTGCATGTAAGTAAATTATCTTGTTTCCAGACAGTCGCACCCTGTCTTTTACTTTTGCACAATCTTCTTTGCTGATATCTCCAGCCACACCTAGGTCTGATATAAACTTAGCGGAGGCTGCTGCTCCCTCAATGAGATCAGGGTCAACTGCAATACTTTGAGGTCCATCTTCTGTGAGCTTAACAGAGGTGGTTTCGGATAGCTTTCTCTCCAAGGACTGCATTGCAAATCCTCTTGCATACGTTCCTGCCTGTGCCCCAAACCCCTCTTTCCCTCCCATTTTTGCTGCTCTCTCACAGTTAGCCGCATAAGCAGTAATGTGTGCCTCTGTATTAGCGGTAGAGTTTCCTTGCTGCTTTAGAGGAGAAGGAATGGGCATCAATTCAGGAGGAGTATCGCTCTTAGTCTTTCCACCCTCCACTTTCTTACCAGAAAATAAATTAATTAAGGCAGCGTAAGCCTTACCTTCAATTGGGTTGCCTGTTCCGTCCCCAATAACCTGGATCATACTACCTAAAAGACCCGCATCAACATGAACCATGCCTTGATTCTTTCCAGAGGTGGATTTCCAGAACTTTAATTGCCTATCAAAGCACTGAACTCCTACAGCAGCATCTTTAGAGTTACTAAGAACCCCTTTCTTTATAGCGTCATTGGCCTTCTGAACCGCCATAGGGTCTCTCTGATTTGAATCCTCCCCCTCTATTAAGTGAGAGAACAGAGAGATTTTTAGCTCTCGTTTTTTTAGTTTACTATAGCTGGCTAATAGATCCTGAAAGTAGTTCATACCGTATTATAGACAACCTAGGCATCACTAGTTATGGAGCAGATAGTCGAAGCGGAAGTTCACCTCTAATGTGTGAAACTGGTTCTCACTGTATTGAAATTGTCCTAAGGTGTATTTTTTAGGATACACCCCAACTAAACTAATAGTTTGAGAAGGTGTTAGATCGTTAGAAAGCATTACGATGTCTACTTGTCCTGTTTTAACATCAGCAGCGTCACCTAAAGAGCCCGTTCTTGGGTCATAGGTCTGAGTGAAGTACTCGTACAAAGCTTTAGAGGTGTTCTTTAAGTATAAGTTATCGAAAGTAATCTTTAGTTCTTCAGGAGTAACTTTTCCAGGGTAGTAAACCTTGTCATTCGCTCTCTCAACAATAATATCTTCAGCGGTTACACCTACTGAGTCTACCTTCTTTGCCGCAAGAACTAAATCTCTTTCGCTTCCAACCCCAGCAGGGAGTCCATTGAAGTGAACCTCAAACTGGAATGTCCTGATTGCCTCAAGCTCTGTCGAAATCGCAGGAAGAGATCCATCGCCTACTCCTGTTCTGAAATCACTTTTATAATAAGATGCCATAGTTTATTCTCCTAGTCTATTGCGTTGCCAATATTGGCTGACTGGTTTGTTAGGTTAACTTCAAACACTAAGATCTCAGCAGTCTTAGTAGGCTTAACAATTACCTTGCAAAACAATTCGTTTCTGTCCACTCTCGCAGGAGTGTTTACTGTTTCGTCACAAACAACCCTGAATTCCGCTAAACCTCTTCTTCTTCTGATCTCATCCAAGAAGGGATTAAGAACTCCCTCAACCCTTTCGTATGTGAAGACATCGTTAGGCTCAAAGACAAATCTTCTGCAACTTTGTAGCACTGCTTTTCTAACAGCAAGCAT
>TARA_R110002020_G_scaffold24424_14_pt1 | contig 12660 bp, 11 predicted proteins | sample TARA_R110002020 | Tara Oceans TARA_R110002020 (sample SAMEA4396489) | marine metagenome | biome: Westerlies Biome; feature: [MES] marine water layer (ENVO:01000295) within the mesopelagic zone...; material: water (ENVO:00002006), including particulate matter (ENVO:01000060) such...
GAGCAAAGCTGGAGCGGCAATACGCCACTCTCGGCATGATGCTGATTGCGCCCACCGTCCTGGTGTTCTGCGCAGTCATCGTCTACCCGTTGGTTTCGGCGATCTATCTCAGCCTGTTCGACATCTATACGCCCACGCTGCAGGGCGAATGGGTGGGGCTGGACAATTACCGCGAACTGCTGGGCAAGGGCGAGTTCTGGGCGTCGCTGCGCACCAACATCATCTGGACCGTGGGCACCTTGACGCTGCAGATGCTGTTCGGCATCGGCATGGCGCTGGTGCTGCACCAGAACATCTGGTTTCGCTCTCTTGCGCGCAGCCTGATCCTGTTTCCCTATTTCGTCTCCACGGTCGTGGCCGTGCTGGTCTGGCGCTGGCTGTTCAACGACCTCTACGGCGTGCTCAATCACCTGATGATGACCGCCGGCCTGATCGACATGCCGGTCGACTATCTGGGTTCGATGCCCAACGCCATGATCTCGGTGATCCTGGTCGGCGCCTGGAAGTATTTTCCCTTCGTGGTGATCGCGGTGCTGGCGCGCCTGCAGACCATCCCGGACTCGCTCTACGAGGCCGCCCGCATCGACGGCGCCGGTCCCATTGCGCGGTTCTTCGACATCACCCTGCCGCAGCTGCGCGATGTGCTGGTCGTCATCATCATGCTGCGCGCGATCTGGGACTTCAAGGAATTCGACCTGATCTTCCTGCTCACCGGCGGCGGCCCGGTGATCTCGACCCAGACCCTGCCATTGCTGGTCTACAAGGAGGCGTTCTCGCTCAATCACATGGGCATGGCCGCGGCCTACGCGGTGACCATGATGGCGGTGATGCTGGTGTTCATGATCGTCTATATCCGCAAGACAGGGGAGAAGCAGGCATGATCCGTCGCATTCTCTTCAACCTGATGGCCTGGACCATCGTGCTGGCCGTGGCGTTTCCGCTGTTCTGGATGGTGGTGACCTCGCTCAAGCCGCAGTCGGAGCTGTTCCGCCGGCCGCCGACGATCCTGCCCGAGACGCTGACCTTCGAGCACTACTGGCAGCTCCTGAGCGAAACCAACTTCCTGACCTATTTCCAGAACTCGGTCGTTCTGTCGGTGGCAACGACCCTGGTCGTGGTCTCGATCGCCACGCTCGGCGCCTATTCGATCGTGCGGTTCAAGTACTGGGGCCGGGAGGGCCTGGCGTTCCTGGTACTGTTCACCTATCTGCTGCCGTCGGTCGTGCTGATCATCCCGCTTTATCTGATGCTCGTGGGCCTCGGTCTCTCCAACACCATCACCAGCCTGGTGATCGCCTACACCACCTTCGCGCTTCCCTACGCGCTGTGGCTGCTCCGCTCGTTCATGGCCGGCATTCCGGAGGACCTGGAATCGGCGGCGCTGGTCGACGGGGCTTCCCGGATGGGCGCGTTCCGCGACGTGATCCTGCCGCAGCTGCTGCCGGGCATCATCTCGACAGCGCTGTTCACCTTCATCCTGTCCTGGAACGAGTATCTCTACGCGCTGGTGCTGGTGAATTCGGACAACACCCGTCCGCTCACGACCGGCGTGATGAACATGCTGATCTCGTCCTTCAATGTCGAATGGTCGTTGCTGATGGCGGCCTCGGTGATGATGAGCGTGCCGCTGATCATCGTCTTCGCCTTCCTGCAAAGCTATCTCACCCGCGGCTTCGGCGCCGGCGGGGTCAAGGGTTAATCATGGCAGACGTCGTATTCAACAATGTCCACAAGAAGTTCGGCGATTTCATCGCCGTCGAGGGACTGAACCTGTCGATCAATGAGGGCGAGTTCGTCTCGCTGCTCGGCCCCTCGGGCTGCGGCAAGACCACGACACTGCGCATGCTGGCCGGGCTCGAATTCCCGACTTCGGGCGAGATCAGCATCGGCGACCGGGTGGTCAACGACCTGCCTCCGGGCAAGCGCGACATCGCCATGGTGTTCCAGTCCTATGCGCTCTACCCGCACATGACGGTGGAGAAGAACATCGCCTATCCGCTCAAGAAGCGCGGCGTGCCGCGCGCCGAGCAGGGCGCCATGATCGCCCGGGTGGCCGACATGCTGCAGTTGACGCCGCTTCTGTCGCGCAAGCCCAGGCAGCTGTCTGGCGGCCAGCAGCAGCGGGTGGCGCTTGGCCGCGCGCTGGTGCGCGATCCGAAAGTGTTCCTGCTCGACGAGCCGCTCTCCAACCTCGACGCCAAGCTGCGCGGCGTCATGCGGGCGGAACTCGTGGAACTACACGAGCGGCTCGGCCGCACCATGGTCTATGTGACGCACGACCAGCTCGAGGCGATGACCATGTCTGACCGCATCGCCGTCATGTACGACAAGACGCTTCAGCAATTTGCCCCGCCGCAAGAGGTGTACCGCGAACCCGCCAACAGGTTTGTTGCGGGCTTCATCGGCATGCCCTCGATGAACCTCATCGACGGCGACCTTTCCCAAGCAGGTGGCCGGTGGGAATTCCGGTCGGGTGAAATTTCGGTGCCCCTCAGACCGCTGGTGGACAGCGCCGAGGCCGGCGCTGGCTGCATCGGGGTGCGCCCCGAGCACCTCGTTTTGGGCGAGGGACCGATTTCGGGTGTGGTTCGATTGGTCGAGAAGACCGGACACGAGAACATCGTGGTCGTCGAGATCGGCCAGGGCCTCCGTTTGACCGGCCGCGTGCCCGCCAGCGTCGAGTGGAGGACCGGGGAGTCCATCCAGCTCGCCATCATGGCGGACGCGGCCCATGTTTTCGCCGCCGGACCCACGGGTCGGCGGCTCAATACGCCGCTCGGCGAGCAACGTCCATGATCGTAGTGCTCACCCACGCTGCACCAGTCCCAGGAGATGTATGTTGAACCGTTCTTCCGTCAATTGGTTCGGGCCGATGCCTGCCATAACCACGCCGTTTCGAGAGGATCTCTCAATCGACGAAGCGGCATTTGTCGCCAACATCGATCGCCTGTTTGATGCAGGCGCCACCGGAATGGTGGCGTCCGGCTGTACCGGAGAGTTCTGGGCCATGAGCATGGCCGAACGCTCCGAGGTAGCGCGCCTCACGGTGCAGGCCTGCAAGGGCAAGGGTCCCGCGATCATCGGCACCGGCGCGATCCGGCCCGAGGATGTCGTCGACCAGATCGACGCCGCCAAGGAGGCGGGTGCAGACGGCGTGCTGGTGATGCCGCCCTTCTTCGCCCATCTCACCGATGCCGAGATCATCGCCCATTTCGAGGCGGTGAACAAAAAGGCGTCGCTGCCGATCCTGCTCTACAACATTCCCGGAAATGCCGGCAACGCGATCAGTCCGCAGATCGCCGCCACGCTCGCCGATCTCGACATGGTCGTCGGCATCAAGGAGAGTTCGGGAAGCTGGCGGAATTTCCACGCGACGCTCAACGCGGTGATCGACAAGCTGCTGGTGTTCTGCGGCCCGTCCTCGGTCTATGGCGTCCCGGCAACGCTCGCCGGCGCCGACGGCCTGATCGACTGCTTCCCCAATGTCTGGGCGAAGGGCTGCCACGATCTCTGGCACGCCACCAAGGCGGGGCGCATCGACGAGGCCTGGGCGCTGCAGCGCACCGGCATGGAGCTGACCGACCTGTTCACCACGGGCGGTCGCACGCTCTATCCGGCAACCAAGGCTGCCATGAACATGCTCGGCCTGCCTGGCGGCGGCATACCGCGTCCGCCGCTGCTGCCGCTGGAAGGCGAGCCGCTGGCAGGCCTGCGCGACGGCCTCGACGCCCTGCTGTCCGCCCCGTCCAAGGCCGCCTGACCAAAGGAGAACGACATGGATCTAGGATTGAAGGGCCGCAAGGCCATTGTCTCTGCCGCAAGCCGCGGGCTTGGTCTCGCAGCCGCCCGCTCGCTGGCGCGCGAGGGCGTGGCGCTGACGATGAACGCCCGTTCCGCCGACGCGCTGGAGAAGTCCGCAGCCGACATCCGCGCGGAATTCGGGGTCGAGGTGACCACGGTCGCCGCCGATTTCAACACGGCCGAGGGCCGGGCTGAGATCCTCGAAGCCGCCGGCGAGGTCGACATCCTGGTCAACAATCCCGGCGTCCGGCAGGTGCCCACGCCCTATGCCAAGATCACCGGCGAAGACTGGCGCTACTGGATGGAGACCCATTTCCTGTCGTCGCTGGAAATGATCACCGCCGTGGCCCCGGGCATGCAGGCGCGCAAATTCGGTCGCATCGTCAACATGTCGGTGAGCTTCATCAAGTTCCCGCAGGTGGGCTTTGCCCACAGCCATGCCGCGCGCCTGGCGCTGTCGGGCGCGGTGGCGGCGATGTCTCGGGAACTGCTCCCCGACAATGTGACGATCAACACCGTCTGCCCCGGCCTGTTCGACACTGACGCGCTGCACACCAACCTGCATGGCCATGCAGCGCGCGGCAACACCACCTATGAGGCGATCGTCGAGAACCGGCTGTCGACCTGCCCGGCCGGTCGCTTCGCAGACCCCAGCGAGTGCGGCGACCTGATCGCCTTCCTCTGCGCCGCGCAATCGGGCTTCATGTCGGGCCAGAACATCGTCAATGACGGCGGCGTCTATCAGGGGCTGTTCTGATGAACCAGCGCGTCGCCATGATTTCAGGCGCCGGACGCGGGCTTGGCGCGGCGATCGCCGAACGGCTTCTCGCCGACGGATGGTCGCTGTCGCTCGGCATGCGCGATCCGGCAAAGGTGCGCGCCGACTACGATGCCAAGGCGCCGGGCCGCGTGCTCTGCTGCCGCTTCGACGCCACCGATGTCGCCTCGGCGCAAGCCTGGGTGGACGAGACGGTGGGCCATTTCGGCCGGCTCGATGCGCTGGTCAACAATGCCGGCATCCTGCGCATGGTCGATTTCGAACAGGGCAGCGAGGGTGACCTCGACGATCTCTGGTCGGTCAATGTCAAGGCGCCGTTCCGGCTGATCCGCGCGGCGCTGCCGCATTTGAAAGTTGCGGGGCAGGGGCGGGTGGTCAACATCGCCTCCACCGACGCCAAGCGGTTTCGCGGCGGAACCTCGGTCGGCTATTCGATGACCAAGCACGCCCTGCTCGCCATGACCCAGGCCGTGCGCTTCGCAGGCTGGGACGAGGGCGTACGCGCCACCGCCATGTGCCCGGGCGCGATCGACACCGACCTCATCGCCAATGCGCCCTCGGCCACGCCCAAGGCCGATCGCCTCACGCCCGAGACGGTCGCCGGAATGGTGGCCTTTGTCCTTTCGCTGCCCAACCAGGCATCGGTTCCCGAATTGATCAGCAACACCCGGCTGGAGAGCCTGATATGACCGTCGCCATCCCCCGCAACGACGAACTTGCCGCCTGGGACCGGGATTTCCTGCTCCATCCGACGACGCACACCGCCAACCACGCCCGCGGCGACGCGCCCGGCCGGATCATCACCGGCGGCAAGGGCGTCCACATCGTCGATCGGGACGGCAACCGCTTCCTCGACGCCTTCGCTGCGCTCTACTGCGTCAATGTCGGCTATGGCCGCACCGAGATCGCCGACGCGATGGACGCGCAGGCGCGCGAACTCTCCTTCTTCCATTCCTTCGCCGGCCACGGCAACACGCCGGCGATCACGCTCGCCAAGATGATCATGGACCGGGCGCCCGACCACATGGCGCGGGTCTATTTCGGCCTCTCCGGATCGGACGCCAACGAGACCAACGTGAAGCTCGCCTGGCACTACAACATCCTGCGCGGCAAGCCCGAGAAGCGGAAGATCATCAGCCGCTGGCGCGCCTATCACGGCTCGGGCATCGTTTCCGGGTCGATGACCGGGCTCAAGGCCTACCATGCCCGCTTCCACCTGCCGCTCGATGGGTTCCTGCATGCGCAGGCGCCGCATTACCTGCGCCGCGAAGACGCGTCGATGGACGAGGCCCAGTTCACCGACAAGCTGATCGCCGACCTCGAGGCGATGATCCTGGCCGAGGGGCCAGAGACCATCGCCGCTTTCATCGGCGAGCCGGCAATGGGGACAGGAGGCATCCTGCCGCCGCCCGAGGGCTACTGGCCGCGGGTGCAGGAAGTGCTCGAGCGCCACGACATCCTGCTGATCGCCGACGAGGTCGTCACCGGCTTCGGCCGCACCGGCAGCATGTTCGGCTCCACCCATTACGGGCTGAAGCCCGACTTCATGACCATCGCCAAGGGGCTGACCAGCGCCTATGCGCCGCTGTCGGGCTCGATCATCTCGCAGCGCGTCTTCGACGTGCTGATGCAGGGATCGGACGATTTCGGCGCGCTCGCCCACGGCTGGACCTATTCGGCCCATCCGGTGAGCTGCGCTGCCGGCATCGCCACGCTGAAGCTCGTCGACCACATGGGCCTGCCCGACAACGCGCGGACCACCGGCCCCTATCTTCTGTCGCAACTCAAGGAAGCCGTGGGCTCCCATGCCAATGTGGCCGAAGTCCGCGGCGTCGGCCTGATGGCGGCGGTGGAGTTCATGGAAGATCCCGGCGCCCGCCGCTGGTTCGAGCCGCCGATGAGCGTGAGCGTCAAGATCTCCGCCGCCATGCAGCGGCGCGGGGTCATCGCCCGGCCGATGCCCGAGGGCGACATCATCGGCTTCGCGCCGCCGCTGTGCATCACCCGCGACGAGGTCGACCAGGTGGTCGAGGCCCTGCGCGGCGCGGTCACGGAAGTCCTCGGCTGATCCGGCCGGTCGCAATCGCCTTTCGGCCTGTTCGGCCATCGTAAACACGAAACGGAATGTCCCATGTCGCACGCCCATCTCGTCCGCCAGGAAAACCTCATCGCCGGAGCCTGGGTTGCTTCGGATTCGGGGAAAACAATCGATGTCACCAATCCCGCCAATGGTGAGGTGATCGCGCGGGTGCCCGATTGCGGCGCCGAGGAAACCCGGCGCGCCATCGAGGCGGCGCATGCGGCGTTCCCGGCCTATGCCGCGCTGCCCTTGAACGAGCGCGTCGCGCTGTTGCGCCGGCTGCACCAGCTCATTCTCGACAATCTCGAAGGTCTGGCGTCGCTGCTGACGGCGGAGCAGGGCAAGCCGCTCGCCGAAGCCCGCGCTGAAGTCGGGTCCTCCGCGGCCTATGTGCTCTGGTTCGCCGAAGAGGCCCGCCGCACCGACGGCGCGGTCATTCCCGCGCCGGTCAAGGGCCGCAAGATGATGACCACGCGCCATCCCGTGGGCGTCGTGGCGGCGATCACGCCGTGGAATTTCCCGTCCTCGATGCTCGCGCGCAAGATCGGCCCGGCGCTCGCCGCCGGCTGCACGGTCGTGGTCAAGCCCGCCAGCGCCACGCCGCTGTCGGGCCTGGTCTGGGGACATCTGGCCGAACTCGCGGGCTTCCCGAAGGGCGTGGTCAACGTCGTCACCGGCTCGGCGCGCAAGATCGGCGGCGAGATCACATCCAACAAGCTGGTGCGCAAGATCACCTTCACCGGCTCCACCGAGATCGGCAAGCAGATCCTGCGCGAGGCCGCGGGCACCGTCAAACGCGTGTCGATGGAGCTCGGCGGCAACGCGCCGTTCCTGGTGTTCGACGACGCCGATCTCGATCGCGCTGTCGATGGAGCGATGATCGCCAAGTTCCGCAATGCCGGCCAGACCTGCATCTGCACCAACCGGCTCTACGTCCAGTCGGGCATCTATGACCGCTTCGTCTCCCGCTTCTCCGAGCGCGTCGCAGCCCTCAACGTCGCGCCTGGAACCGAGGCCGGCGCCGAGCAGGGTCCGATGATTGACGAGGCGGCGCTCGCCAAGATGGAAGAGCTCGTCGGCGACGCCGTGGCCAAGGGCGCGAAGATCGTCACCGGCGGCGACCGGCACGCCCGCGGCGGCCTGTTCTACGCGCCCACCGTGCTGTCGGCAGCAAGCAGCGACATGCGCTTCACCCGCGAGGAGATCTTCGGTCCGGTCGCCCCGGTCTACCGTTTCGACACTGAGGAGGAGGCGATCGCGGCTGCCAACGACACCGACTACGGCCTGGCCGCCTATGCCTACACCAGCGACCTTTCGCGCATGTTCCGCCTGCAGGACCAGCTCGAATACGGCCTGATCGGCATCAACGAAGTGCTGATCGTCAGCCCCGAGGCGCCGTTCGGGGGCTTGAAGGAATCCGGCATCGGCAAGGAAGGCAGCTGGCAGGGCATCGACGATTATCTCGACACCAAATACACCTGCATCGGCGGGCTGTAAGCCTTCGGGTCGCCGGCCCTTGCCGCCGGCGACCTATCTATTTCGAGAGAAGATGCCTGTCAGCCGGCGCTCAGTTCGGCCAGGAGCTGCTCCGTGGTCACCTGCCGGCAATAGCCGGAGATCGCCTTCAGCGAGGCCGCGTGCCGCTCTTCGGTGTAGGTCGCGCAGGCGTCGGTGACGAGCGTCACCAGATAACCCAGGTCGCAGGCGTCCCGCACCGCGCTTTCGACGCACTGATCGGTGAGCACGCCTGACAGGACGATCTGCGCGACGCCAAGATTGCGCAGCACGTAATCGATATGGGTCGACACGAAGACCGACGACGAGGATTTGGGCAGCACGATCTCGTCGCCTTCGGGCGCGATGCCGTCCACCACCTTGGCGTCGAAGGAGCCCTTGGGCACGTTGAAGCCGGTGATCTTGTAGTCGAGGCTGCGGTCGCGACCGTCGAGCGTCAGGCTCTCGATCGTGGTGTACATCACCTCGATTCCGGCCGCGCGGGCTCCCCGCTGCAGCGCCTGCATCTTCGGCAGGGTCTCGCGGTTGAAGCGCTCGATGAAGGGCAGGTGCTTCGTCCGCCGCTCCTCTTCGCTCGCTTCCGTGATCTCCGCCCCCTGCGGATGCAAGCAGTAGTTCTGCACGTCGATGAACAGCACCGCCGCGCGATCGGGCTGAAGCGGGATGTCGCGGCTGGTGACGGACAGGAACGGGCCGGTCATGCGGAAAACTCCTTGAGAATGATGGCGAGGGTGTCGGCGATGCGGCAGACCCCGGCGGGAAAGCCGATCAGGTCGTTGCGGACCTCGATCAGCACATGCGGAAGTCCGCGCGCTTCGGCGTGGACCGGGATCGTGTAGTCGGAAGCGTCCTCGATCTCGTAGGGCGCATTGGCGGCCACGGGACCGTCATGGAGGGTGGGCAGCCGCCGCATGATATGGCGGAACAGCGCATTGTCGTCGCGCGCCAGCACGCCGATCTGCAGGGGCCGCAGCTCCGAATCGACGCGGCGGCGCGGGGTGAAGCTGTGAATGCTGGCGAGCGCCGTCTTGCCCGGCAAAAGCGCCGCGAGCTCCCGGTGGAAGGGCTGATGGATCTCGTCCCACCGCGCGTCGAGGTCGCTCGCGGAAAGCCCGGCATTGCCGGGGATCGGGCGGTCGTCGGCCCGCTCCGCCGCCAGGTCCGCCGCATCGCGCGGACGGTTGCAATCGATGACGAGTCGGGAATAGGGCTGTGCCGCAAACGGCGCGGCCAGCCGGGCCGAAAGCGCCAGCGTGAGATCGAGCGCGCCCGGGTCCCAGCCGATGTGGTCCTGAAGATCCGGCCCGGCCACGCCAAGATCCCCCAGGCTTCGGGGAATCGCGGTTCCGGCATGTTCGCAGGTCAAGACCAGGCCAGACCCGGCCGCAGGCCCGCCGATCAGCGCCGGCCTCGGGTCGCTTTCTTGCAGAAGCATCTGGTGTCCCTTATTGCAATATACGAACATTTGTTCACAATCGCCCCGCTGCAGCAAGTTCATTTTGGAGACTCCGTATGCCCGAACCGCTTGTCATGGCCTGTCTGAGCGACATCGCCGGCCTGGTGCGCGGCAAGGGCTTTGCCCTGGCCGACCTCGACAAACGGTGCCGCGGCGGTGTCGGCTGGACGCCCACCAATGTGCAGATCACCTGTTTCGACGGCATCGCGCCGTCGCCCTACGGCTCGGCGGGAGACCTGATCCTGTGGCCGGATCAGACTGCCTTTTTCGCGGCGGACATTCCCGGAGCACCCGCGTTGCGGATGGTTCTGGGCGATGTCCGCGACCGGGACGGATCGGCCTGGAGCTGTTGCCTGCGGTCGAATCTGCGCGCCGCGATCGCCCGGCTTGAGGCGGCCTGCGGGCTCGAGGCGCGGGTTTCCTTCGAGCATGAATTCATGCTGATGGATTTTGACGGCGGCGCAGCCTTCTCGCTTGCGGGCTTTCACCAGGCGCAGGCCTTCGCCGAGGCGCTGATGGAAGCACTCGCCGGGGCGGGGCTCGAGCCCGACAGCTTTCTGCGCGAGTTCGGCCCGGCCCAGTTCGAAGTGACGCTTGCGCCCAAGCCCGCCTTGCGGGCGGCGGACGAGGCCATCGCGCTGCGCGAGATCACGCGCACTGTGGCGCGCGCCTTTGGATACCGCGCAAGTTTTGCGCCGATCCTCGATGCCGATAGCGTCGGCAACGGCGTTCATGTGCATGTGAGTTTCTGGGACAAGGACGGCGCGCCGAAGACCCATGACCCCGAGGGCACTGCCGGCCTTTCCGCGGTCGCCGGCGCAGCCGCGGCCGGGATCGTCCGCCACATGCCGGATTTCGTGGCGCTCACCGCGCCCTCGGCGATCAGCTTCACCCGGCTACAGCCGCACCGCTGGAGCGCGGCCTTCGCCAATCTCGCCGTCCAGGACCGGGAGGCGGGCTTGCGCGTCTGCCCGGTGAGCGCCACCGACCCGGCGGCCGTCGCGCGCCAGTTCAACTACGAGTACCGCGCGGCCGATGCCGCTGCGTCCCCCTGGCTGGCCCTGTCGGCGCTGCTCCATGCCGCGGCCGCGGGGATCGAGGCGGGCCTGGCCTGCCCGGAGCCGACGCAGGGAGACCTGTCGCTGCTGTCCGACGCCGAGTTGCAGGCGAGCGGCGTCGCGCCTCTGCCCCGGAGCGCCGCGGCGGCGCTGCAGCGGCTCGAAGATTCGGAGGTCCGCCAATGGTATCCGGATGGCTTCATCGCGCTCTACGCGGATCACAAGCGCCATGAGCATGCGGCCTGCGCCGAGCTCACCGAGGCCGCCCGGATGCAGCGCTACGCGTCGGTTTACTGAGCCAGGCACAAAATCGGGGAGGCTCTTGATTTTGTGCGGCATGCGGTCAATAGTTCGTTGAACGAACAAGGAGATCCTCATGAACGCTTCTCGATTGCTTGATCAAATGGCTCGATCAAACCCTCTGAGATCCGGCCCGAACCGGCGTCAGGTCCTCGGCGGACTGGCCGCCAGCCTTGCCGCCACCGCCGGCCTGCCGCGCATGACGCGCGCTCAGGAGACGGAACTCGCGCTTCTGACCTGGGATGCCTATGCCGACCCGCGCCTTCTCGACATGTGGCGCAAGGAAACCGGCGTGCCGGTCCGCTACGAGATCCACATCTCCGATCCCACCTCGGTCAACCGCCTGCGCGCTGGCGAAACCAAGGTGTGGGACTTCGTCAATCTCAACAATCCCTGGGCGCGCGAGATCCTGTGGCCCGAAGGCCTGATCCACGAACTGCCGCGCGAACGCTTCGAGCCGCTCTACGCGAAGATGTTCGAGAAATTCGCCATGCCCTACGACTGGGCGCTGTCCAAGGACGGGGAGCATCTGCTGGGTGTCGTCCAGCGCTTCGAGACCTTCGACTTCGTGGTCAATTCCGACGTCATCTCGCCGGCGCTCGCCAAGGATGAAGGCTGGGACCTGTTCAACAATCCCGATTTCGCCGGCCGCTACGGCATCCTCGCCTATGAGGACTGGAACGTCATGGACATCTGCATGGGCGCGGGCGTCCATCCGTTCAAGGAAAAGACCGACGCGGACGTCGCCAAGTTCGAGGAGACGGCACGGCGCTGGATCAACAACGCCAAGCTGATCACCACCGATTTCGTCCAGCTCAACCTCGCCATGCTCAACGGCGAGATCGATCTCTACTTCACCGGCGGCACCTACACGGCCTCTTCGGCCCGGGCCGAGGGCGCCACCAACATCTACGCCATCACGCCCAATTCCGGCCCGGCCGATGGCAAGGGCGGCATCAACTGGATCGAGCTCAACTCGGCGGTGGCCAACCCGGCCAACAAGGCCGCCGCCTTCGATTTCCTCGAATGGATCACCACGCCGGACGCCGCCGAGATCATCGCGCGCGGCAACGGCAATCTGCAGCCGGTCAGCCAGATGGCGCAGGAAGAAGTGATCTCGCGTTTCAGCACGGAAGAGCTGAACGCCATCCAGTGGGACGAGTTCGACGAGCGCATCGCCAATGCCGTCGAGTTCGACATCATTCCCGACTATGACCGGCTCTACGATATCTACTCGGCCGCCATTCGTGATCGGGGCTGATCCGGCGTGAAAGAAACCGCAGTGCCTGCGAAAACCGCCGCGCTCAGCCTGATCGGGCTGAGCCGGCATTTCGGTCCCTTCAAGGCCCTCGACCAGATCTCGCTGGACATCAGGGACGGGGAATTCTTTACCATCGTCGGTCCTTCGGGCTCCGGCAAGACCACCATGCTGCGCATCCTGGCGGGGCTCGACCAGCCCACAGAGGGCAGCCTGCTGCTGCGCGGCGCCGACATCACCCGCACCCCGCCCAACAAGCGCCCCACCGCGATGGTGTTCCAGTCGCTGGCGCTGTTCGACCATCGCAGTGTCGGCGAGAATGTGGAATTCGCCTTGAAGATGCGCGGAATGCCGAAGGCCGAACGGCGCGCGCGCGCGCTCGAACTGCTCGACCTGGTGCGGCTCGGCGCCGAG
>TARA_R110002020_G_scaffold176756_12_pt1 | contig 12652 bp, 12 predicted proteins | sample TARA_R110002020 | Tara Oceans TARA_R110002020 (sample SAMEA4396489) | marine metagenome | biome: Westerlies Biome; feature: [MES] marine water layer (ENVO:01000295) within the mesopelagic zone...; material: water (ENVO:00002006), including particulate matter (ENVO:01000060)...
GCGGTGTAGAACGGATGGATCGCCGCGACGGCCCCGCAGTCCAGCGCGGCGTAAAGCTCGCGCCATTCCCGGCAGGGCACCACCGGCCCCGCCGCCAGCCCCATCGGCGCCAGCATGCGGCCGATCATGATGGGATCGGCCGGAAACATCTCGCCCAGCAGCGTCACGGTCGGACGGTCCGACACCCCGCCTTCCGGCGCGGGAACCGGCCCGGCCTTGACCTCTTCGCGGGCATAGTTCAGCAGCGCCCCGGCCAGAACGTCCTTGGCCTCGGCGTGGGTCGGGATGCCGAAGCCCGGCACGTCGATGCCCACCACCCGCACGCCGTTGATCTCGCTCGGCAGCAGCCGAAGCGGCACGCCGCTGGCGGTCGGCACGCACAGGTTCGTCACCACGATGGCGTCCAGCTTGTCGGGATCGGCCAGTTCGTGCACCGCGTCGCGGATGTCTTCGAACAGCTTGCCCGTGACCAGGCTTTCCGAGTTGAACGGCACGTATCCGACCGACCGGCGCGCGCCGTAGAAGTGGCTGACGAAAGTCAGCCCGTAGACGCAGCAGGCCGAGCCCGACAGCACCGTGGCCACCCGCGACATTCGCAAGCCGACACGCAGCGAGCCGAAGGCGGGGCACATGCTTTGCGGCTTGTCATGCGGGCCCTTGGGGTAGTCCCTGGCGAACTGCTCCATCAGCTCCGACTGACCGGCAACGCGCGCCGCGGCCTCCATTTCCGCACTAGCATGACAGCCGGCGGAGGTCGTGGACTGGGGCTCTGCCGGTGGGCCTTCTGCCTCGCCACGGATCACCTCGGTCTCGGCGGCGCCGTCATATGTGATTTCGCCGCTCATGCCGTGCCCTGAACCGGGGGAAACCCGTCCTCTCCGGTCTTGCGGATATCGTCCAGCAGGCGGCGGATCTGTTCTGGCCGCGCTTCATCGAGAAGCCTGCGCAGATCCTTGTCCGGAAGCGGGTGGTGCTGGGGATCAGACCTCGTCATAGATCACCTCCAGGCTTTCCTGCGGCTTGGCATACTTGCCGCGCATGTCCGCATCCGTCGCCGGTTCCAGCGTGACGCCCGCGCCGGTGTCGGCGCCGTCGAAGAGCGCCAGCAACCCGTCCTGGTCCAGCGGGACCGGGCGGATCGGCGGCGCGGCGGAGACCTCGTCGGCCAGACCGGCGAACAGGCTGCCCCACGGGCTTTTTGCGGTGCCGACAATCTGGTAGTTCGCGGATTTCTTGCGCAGGTCGTCGTCCTGCGGGATCGCGGCCAGGATCGGAACGCCCGCCGCCTTGGCAAAGGCCTGCGCCTCGCCCGAATGGTCGTCCTTGTTCACGACCAGCCCGGCGACGCCGACATTGCCGCCCATCTTGCGGAAATATTCCACCGCCGAGCAGACATTGTTCGCGACATACAGAGATTGCAGGTCGTTCGAGGCGACAAGGATCACCTTCTGCGCCATGTCCCGCGCAATCGGCAGACCGAAGCCGCCGCAGACCACGTCGCCCAGGAAGTCGAGCAGGACGTAATCGAAATCCCAGTCATGAAAGCCCAGCTTTTCCAGCAGTTCGAAACCGTGGATGATGCCGCGCCCGCCGCAGCCCCGGCCCACTTCCGGGCCGCCCAGCTCCATTGCGAACACACCGCCGCGCTTGAAGCACACGTCGCCGATCTGCACCGGCTCTCCTGCCAGGTTCTTCTTGGTCGAGGTTTCGATGATCGTCGGGCAGGCCTTGCCGCCGAACAGCAGGCTTGTGGTATCGGATTTCGGATCGCAGCCGATCAGCAGCACGCGCTTACCCATTTCGGCCATCATGTGGCTGAGATTGGCCAGCGTGAACGACTTGCCGATCCCGCCCTTGCCGTAGATCGCGATGATCTGCGTCTTCTTCGTGGGCTCGTCCATGATCAGATCCGCCAAATCCTCGTGCGCTTCGTCTCGCAGGCGTTGGTCGAAATCCTTCAGATTCGGGACGTCGTCTTTCATGCCGCTTCCTTCCAGTTGAGGATCATTTTCAGGCACTCCGGATCGTCGAAGGCCGTGCGATAGGCAGCCGGGGCGGCATTGGCCGGGGCCCGGTGCGTGATAAGGCCGTGCAGCGACAGCGTGCCGTCCGCGACCAGAGCCGCCGTGACGGCAAGGTCGTCGCGCGTCCATTCCGCGGCGATGCGCAGGCGGGCCTCCTTCATGAAGGCCGGCGGATAGGTGAAGCTGACGCCGTTCGGGTAGAACCCGGCCAGCACGATCTCGCCTCCCTTGCGCAGGTGCGGCATGAGAGTGTCGAGCACGCTGGTGTCGCCGGTTGCGTCGTAGATCGCGCCGTAGTCGCGGCGCGTGTCGTCTTCGGGTGCGATAACCTCGTATCCTTCGGCCCCGCCGCGCCGCGATGGCGCCGTTTCCCAGACGGTCGGCGGCGTACCACCCGCGGCGATTGTCAGCCGCGCCAGAAGCCGCCCAACCACGCCGTGCCCGACGATCAGTTCGGGCATGGACCTGTCCAGCCCCGCCATGGCGTGCCGCGCAGTGGCGGCGAGGGCCAGCAACGCCCCCTCGTCTTCCAGCGTCGTGTCGACGCGCACAACCCGGTCCGCCGGAACGACCAGCCGGCCCGCCGCGGCGCCAAAGAGCCCGAAGGCCCCTTCGAAGCAGTTCGCCCCGGGCACGAAGACATGGTCGCCAACCTTGAACCCGGTCTCGGCCGCAGCCTCGACCACCTGGCCCGTGGCCTCGTAGCCCGGGACCAGAGGATAACCCATGCCGGGAAAGGGGGGCATCCGGCCGGTCCAGAACAGCTTTTCCGTACCTGTGGAGATCCCGGAATGCGTGACATCGACCACGATGTCGCCTGCGCCCGGTGTCGTCAGGGGCAGGCAATCCAGTGCCAGTTCCCTTGGACCATTCAGAACCACAGCGCGGGTTTCCATCTTCTCCTCCTGGCTTCCGGCTTGAAACCGGATCACTTGATGTCAGTTTAGCCAGACACTCCAATGTGTCAATCTTTGTTTACACTGTATTAGGGATTTTCCGTCAGCCCGGCTTTACGCAGGTCAAGACCGAGGTGACGTAGGGCCGGCGCGAACGCGGCGTGACCACGTTGGCGAATCCTGCCGCCTGGCACATCTCGGCAATCCGCGACTCAGAGCGCACGCGACCGGATCCCATCGCCATGGTATAGAAGGCAAAGTAGACGTCCGTCGCCCGATCCGGCCGCGGTCCGCCCGACATAGGTTCGGACACGATCAGCAAGCCGCCGGGCGGCAAGGCTTCGAAGGCGCGCGCAATGAGAACCGCCACGGTGTCGTCATCATGATCGTACAACACCCGCACGAGTGAGATCGCATCGGCGCCCATAGGCAGCGGTTGATCACGAAAGCTCTGCGGCCAGAGGGTGACACGTTGGGACAGGCCCGATTCTGAAAGCCGGGCTTCCGCCACGGGCATGACTTGCGGCAGGTCCAGCAGCGCGCCCTGCAGATGCGGCCAAGTCGACAGCGCCTGGGCCATGAAGGCCCCGGACCCGCCGCCCACGTCCATCAGACGCGCGCGCCCCTTCAGCGAAACCTGCGCCAGCGTGTCCTGCGCGACCAGCCGCTGCGAGTCCGCCATGAGGCGAGAGTAACGCTCGGCCTCTCCCTGCCCGACGTCATCGCCTGCGTTCAGAACATAGGGCCAGAAATGTTGCAGGTGGGTTTCGCCGTCCCCCCGCATCAGCGCGGCGGGATCGGCCATGTCGGCATAGAAGGCCGCGTTATGGGCGATCATCGCCTCAAGTCCCGGCACGCCGACAATCGCCGCGCCGCGCCGCGCCAGCGCGAATCGCCCGTCGCGCCGCTGCTTGAGCAGGCGCAGGGCGACCGCTGCCCGCAAGAGAACCTCCAGCCGGTCGACCGGCACGGACAACGCGATGGCCAGTTGCTGCGCCCGCGCCGGTTCGTCGAGCAGGCGGCGCAACAGCCCAAGCTCGACCAGCGCCGACAGAACCTGCGACGCGACGAAGCCTTGAAGGACATCGAAAATATCGGCGCCGTCCCGCCGGGCGAAGGCCTGCCCGATCGGAAGGCGCGCGGCCAAAGCCTGAAATCGCGTGCTTGCGAAGAGGCGATCAAGCCGGACGGGAAACAGCGATGCCGGAGCAGACGCGCGACGGCTCGCCATGGCTTTACGCCCGGAACTTGGCGGGCGCGGCAGGCATGAACTGATCCGCCTGTTTGCGGATCATATGCGCAAGCGCTGCCTCGCCGGGGCAGGAGGGAATCGACGCGATGGCCCCGGCCAGCGTGTCATTGAGCCGGGCCTTTGCGCCCTCCACGCCAAGTTCCGCCACCGCGCTGGGGCGCCCGTGCCGGGCGTCCTGCCCGGCCGGTTTGCCCAGCGTCTCGCGGTCCATCAGGGCGTCGCGCAGATCGTCGGCCACCTGGAAGGCCTCGCCGATCAGCGCGCCCAGATCCTGCCATGCCTCACCATCGTGCCCGGCGGATATCGCGCCCATTTCGGTGGCCGCGATAAACAGCGCCGCCGTTTTCGAACGGTGATAGGCGCCCAGGTCGATCACAGGCTCGCTCTCCCACCCCTGCCCCGCACAGATGCCGTTCGGCATACCCGTACGTTGGGCCAGCGACAGGATCAGGCGCATCACCCGTGCATCCGCGCCCGCCCGGGCAATGACTTCGAAAGCGAGGATGATGAGGCTGTCGCCGGTCAACACCGCCAGCGGTTCGGAATAGGCCCGGTGGACCGAAGGCTTGCCGCGCCGAAGGTCGGCATCATCGAAGCAGGGCAGATCGTCGTGGACGAGGCTTGCGCAATGAATCAGCTCCAGCGCGGCCGCGGCGGCATCCGCCAGTTCCGGACGGTCGTCGCCACAGGCCGCCGCCACCGACAGCAGGATCGTGGGCCGGATGCGCGCGCCGCCCGGCTGGGTCGCGTAGTCTAGCGCTTCGGACAGTTGCCGCGGTGCCAGACCGCCCTGGCTGGTGGCCAGCGCACGGGCGATCCCCGTATCGATGCGTTCCCTGATTGCCATTCCGGCCTCCCTGCGGCGCATGTCGCGCCAACGCGACGTATCATCTGTAAAGTAAACTGGACATTAGTCGCGCGTGAGTCAACAATTCCGACATGGCTCATGCGCACGTTCACAACCATCAGGCGGACCATGTCGTTGTCATCGGCGCGGGCATGGCCGGGCTTGCAGCCGCCGCCCGGTTGGCCCATGCGGGCTGTGCCGTCACGGTGCTGGAGAGCCACGCCATACCGGGCGGCAAGATCCGCAGCCTCCCGTCGCCCGCCGGGCCGGTCGACACAGGGCCGACGGTGCTGACGCTGCGTCCGGTGTTCGACGCGCTGTTCAGGTCGCTGGGCGAACGGCTGGAAGATCACCTGCACCTGGTGCGCCAAACCATCATCGCCAGACACTTCTGGCCGGATGGCAGCACGCTGGACCTGCACGATACCGCCGACGCCAACACGCAAGCCATCCGCGATTTCGCCGGCGACCGGGCGGCGCGCCAGTTTCAACGCTTCGACCGGCGCGCGCGGACCCTGTTTCAGGCTTTCGACCGGCCTGTCATGCAAGCGGCGCGCCCCTCGCTGTCTGCCCTGACGCTGCAGATCGCCCGCGATCCGCGGGTTCTTGGCGCAATGGCCCCGTTCTCCACCCTCGCGGGCCTGCTGGGCGCTACATTCGACGATCCGCGCCTTGTGCAGCTTTTCGGGCGCTACGCCACCTATGTCGGCGGCTCTCCCCATGCGGCCCCTGCCCTTCTGTCGCTGATCTGGCATGCCGAGGCGTCGGGCGTCTGGGCCATCGATGGCGGGATGGAGCAGCTGGCCAAGGCTCTTGAAGCGATCGCGACGGACCGGGGGGCAAAGTTCCATTACGAGACGCATGTCGACCAGATCGAGGTGCGCGATGGCGCCGTTACCGGTGTCACGCTTGAGACCGGCCAACGCATCCCGGCCGAAGCGGTCCTGTTCAACGGAGATCCGCGCGCCCTTGCCACCGGCGCACTGGGCCCGGCATGTTCGCGGGTCGCGCAGCAGACACACAAGGCCGAACGGAGCCTCTCGGCCGATGTCTGGGCCTTTGCCGCGCGTCCCACCGGCCCGGACCTTTCGCACCACAACGTGTTCTTCAACGACGCCCCGAAGGACGAATTCGCGGCCATGACACGGGGCACACGCGCGCCCTCTCCCACCCTTTACGTCTGCGCCATGGATCGCGGCCTTGGCCGGACCATCCCGCCCGTCGAACGCTTCGAGATCATCGCAAACGCGCCACCGCAGGACGGGCGACACCCCCCCGAGGAGACCCAGGCATGCCAGGCCAGAACGTTCCAAACACTGGCGGGCTTCGGCCTGCGCTTCGATCCGATGCCGGAAGCGCACAGCCTGTCGACGCCGCACACCTTCAACCGGCTGTTTCCGCAATCGGAAGGGTCACTCTACGGGCAGAGCCCGCACGGTCTGATGGCCGCATTCCGGCGCCCGACGGCGCGGACGCGGGTCAGGGGCCTTTACCTGGCGGGCGGGGGCACGCATCCGGGCGCGGGCCTGCCGATGGCGACGCTCTCCGCCCGGCACGCGGCCGAGGCGATCTTGAACGACCGAACTTCAACATCGCCGTCCCGCCCGACGGCTACGCATGGTGGTATGTCGACGGGCTCAGGACCGACGGCAGCCGCGCCATCAGCGTCATCGGATTCATAGGATCGGTCTTTTCACCCTGGTACGCGTGGTCGGGGCGCCGGGCGCCGGAAAACCATTGCTGCATCAACGTCGCCACCTATGGCCCCGGCGGACGCTTCACCATGACGGACCGGGGGCGCGGCGCATTGCGCCAGACGCCCGATTGCCTGACGGTCGGCCCGTCCTCGATGCGCTGGTCGGACGGGCGGCTTGTCATCGACGTGGACGAGATCGGCGCGCCGCCGCTGATTTCCCGGGTCCGGGGGCGAATCACGCTCACGCCCACGGCCATCACCGGTGTCGAACTGCCCCTTACCGATGATGGCGCACATGTCTGGCGCCCGTTCGCGCCCACCTGCACCATTGACGTGGCGCTGGAGGCGCCTGGCTGGCAGTGGCAGGGCCACGGCTATTTCGATGCCAATTTCGGCACCCGCGCGCTGGAACAGGACTTTTCCGGATGGAGCTGGGGCCGCTTTCCGACACGGGGCGGCAGCACCTGTTTCTATGATGCCGAGAGGCGGGATGGCACCCGGCTTGCCCTAGGATACCGCTTTGCACGCAGCGGGGAGGCGCAGGCCATCACACCGCCTCCCCCCGCCACGCTGCCGCGCAGCCTCTGGGCGATGAAACGGGAAACCCGGGCCGATGCGGGCCATGTGCCGCGGCAGGTCAAGCCGATGCTCGATGCGCCGTTCTACTGCAGGTCGGCCATCCGCACGTGGATCGATGGCGAAGAGACGACCGGCGTTCACGAAGCGCTGAACCTCCGTCGCTTTCGTTCGCCCTTGATCAAGCCGATGCTGGCGGTACGGGTTCCGCGCCGCGCCCGCTGGACGTTCGACTGACCGGGCTCAGGCGTCGGCCTTGTCACCCTCGTGGGCAGCTTCTTCGGGATTGAGCTTCAGAACCGTGTAGTTCAACGCGCCCGCGACAGAGACCCAGGCAAGGTAGGGCACGAACAAAAGCCCGGCGATCCAGTCCACCATCCAAAGCGCAACCATCGCGGCCGCAACCGCCACCCAAAGTGCTCCCAGAACGATAAGCCCCTGGCGCAACCGCCTGAGGCCGAAGAAAACGGGTGTCCACAATGCATTGAGGGCGATCTGCAAAGACCAGAGCGCCATCGCGATCCCGTTGTCGTCAGCCACCGCAGCCCGCGCGCCGGCCGCCGCAATGCACAGATAAAGCGTTGTCCAGGCGACCGGAAATAACCAGTTCGGCGGGGTCCACGACGGCTTGCGCAGGCGTTCGTACCACGGGCCCGGCGGGAACAACCCACCGGTGGAGCCCGCAGCGAAGCAGGCGGCCAGAAAAACAAGAAAGCAGACCCAAATCATGCAGCCGAGCCAACCCTGCGTGGCCGTCCGTGTAAAGCGGTTTCCTTTGCCATGTCCTGCATCTTGAGCCCGGCAAAGGTGGAAAAGAGCACATCCACAGGCTCGCGCCGCGTCCGTTCGGGCGCCGCCGCGGCGTTCACGAGGAAGGCGGTTTCCGGCAGGGGCCGTGCATAGATCACCGGCGACCGCGGCAGAACCGACGAGGCACCGGCCCGGAGGCCCGACCACATCAGCCATCCCAGCTTCTGCCCCCCCGAGGTGCGCGCCCGGTGATGGATCGAATCGCAACCGCCCGACCGGAGTTGAGCGCCGATCCCCGCGTAGATATATCGGGCCGCGAAGATGCCGGGCCGACACGACAGCGGCAGCGCGCCGATGCCCGATTCCGAACGGACATACATCGCCTCCGCCTCCCGCAGCAGGCGGGCCACGAGACCGGCCAGCGCGTCGGATGCGCACGGCGCAGACAGGAAGGCATCGGGATCGATCCCGGCATCGCGCATCCACGACAGCGGCAGATACAGCCGCCCCTCGCGCGCGTCCTCTCCCACATCACGGGCGATGTTCGTCAACTGCATGGCCACGCCCAGATCGCAGGCCCGGGCCAGCGCATGACGGTCGCGCACCTGCATCAGCACGCAAATCATCGCCCCGACCGACGATGCCACCCGCGCCGCGTACGCCCGCAACTCGGAGATCGAGGCATGCCTGCGGCCCTCGGCATCCCATTCCAGCCCCTCCAGCAGGGCATCGGGCAGGGCGCGGGGCATCTCGAACGCCTCGACGATCCCGGCGAAGGCACGGTCTTCCGGCACATTGCGCGGGCGCCCGGCATAGCAAAGCTCTAACCGCTCGCGCAGCTGCACGACGGCGGATGCCTTGCTGGCGTTCAGATCGACCGCGTCATCGGCCAGCCGGCAAAAGGCATAGAGCGCCAGCGCCGGGTCCCGCAGGGTGCGGGGCAAGAGCTTCGACGCGGCATGGAACGACCGCGACCCCTGGCTGATGACCCGGGCGCAATGATCGATGTCTGCCTGATGTATCATGACACTTTCACCTCTTCGGGGTCCGGGACCAACGCCTGCAACACCTCGGCGCTGGCGATCACGCTGGGCAGCCCCGCGCCGGGATGCGTGCCCGCACCGACAAGGAACAGCCCTTCGACCTCCTCGCTCACGTTATGCGGGCGGAACCACGCGCTTTGCAGGATGCGCGGCTCCAGCGAAAACCCGGTGCCGTAAGGGCTGAGGTAACGGTCGCGAAAGGTTTCCGGCGTGAACACACGGCTGGTCGAGACGTGTTCGCCCAGGCCCGGCAACAGTTGGTCTTCCAGGATCGCCTGAACCTTCTGGCGATAGGTTTCGGCTGTCGCTGCCCAGTCCACCGGATCGGCATGACCCAGATGCGGCACGGGGCTGAGGGCATAGAAGGTGTCGTCACCCTCGGGCGCGACGCTCGGGTCGGTCACGGTGGGGCGGTGAACGTAAAGGCTCATGTCGTCGGAAAGGCGCCCTGTCCGGAAGATGTCGCGCACCAGACCTTCGTAGCGCGGGCCGTTCAGAATGGTGTGATGCCCCGCATCGGGCCACATCTTCCGCGTGCCTTTCGTGCCGAAATACCAGACGAACAACCCCATCGACCAACGCGACCGCGCCAGCTTGCGCCGCGTCCAGCGCCGACGGGGGGCGGCCCGCAACAGCCGGTCATAGGTGTGCCCGGCATCCGCGTTCGACACCACGATATCGGCGCCGATCTCCTGCCCGTCCGCCAGCCGCACACCGGCAGCGCGGCCGCGGCTCAGCAGGATCTCATCGGCCTCGGCCCCGAAATGCAGCGTGCCCCCCTGCGCTTCGATCACCCGCACCATCGCGTCGGCAATCGCCGCAACGCCGCCCTGCGCGTAATGAACGCCGAAGGTCTTTTCCAGATGCGAGACCAGCACGTACATCGACGTGACCCGGAACGGATCCCCACCGATGAACAGCGGATGGAAGGACAGCGCCATGCGCAGCCTAGGGTCCCGGATACGGCGGGCGACATGGGCATGGACGGAACGGTCCGGGCGCAGCGAGGCCATTGAAGGCAACACCTTCAGCGTGTCCGCAAAGCGATGCATCGGACGGCGGCCCAGCCCCTCGAACCCGAAATCGTAGCGCACCGCGCTGTCTTGCAGGAACCTGTCATAGCCTGCCACGTCCCCGGGGGACAGGCGTGCCACCTCGGCCCGCATGGCTTCTGTGTCCTGCCGGGCGCTGAAACGGCTGCCGTCGGGCCAGCGGATCTCGTAGAATGGATCGAGCGGGCGCAGGTCCACATCTGTATCGAAGTCGCGCCCGCAGGCCGCCCAGAGTTCGCGGAACATCTGCGGTGCGGTGACAATCGTCGGACCAAGATCGAACCTGTGTCCATCCTGCCAGATGCAACTGCCCCGCCCCCCGGGGCTGTCGAGCTTGTCGATCACGGTCACCCTGTAGCCCTTGGCGCCCAGCCGCATGGCCGCGGCCAGCCCGCCGATGCCTGCGCCAATGACAAGGGCCCTCGGGGGGAGGGCCGCTTCGGCCTGTTCTGTCAGGCCCGGATCGACGCGTATCAACATGGTCTCAGCCTATAACTGTAAACTCAAATTGACAACTATGATTAAACACCCTTTCCGTATGAACTTTGTCGTGTCAATATTACTGGACAGGGAGAAGAGCCATCCAGACCGTCAGCCTCAGTTTCTTTCGCTTTTCCACTGCGCGGGACCGTCTTTGGGCCTTCGCGATGATGGGCCTTGCGCGGCCCGGCATGGCGCGCATTCCGGATGTCGGGTTCTGGAAGCTCTGCGGGTCCGGCACGGGCGAAGGCTTCACCCCCGTGCCCAACATATCGGTCTATGCGATTCTCGCGACCTGGCCCGATCTGTCCAGCGCCCGTACCCATGTGAACGACAATGCCACCTTCCGCCGCTATCGCACCCGCGCGCGGGAGGACTGGACGGTGTTCCTGACCCCCGTCGACGCGCGCGGCGCATGGTCCGGCGTGCAACCGTTCAAGGCCGGGGAGACCGCACAGGATGGCCCCGTCGCCGCGTTGACCCGCGCCACGATCCGCCCGAGCGCAGCCCTGCGCTTCTGGCAGCGCGTGCCCGATATCAGCGCGGCAATCGGGGAAGATGAAAACGTGATGTTCAAGATCGGCATAGGGGAGGTGCCCATGCTCCACCAGATCACCTTCTCGATCTGGCCCGACGCGGCCGCGATGGCCCGTTTCGCCCGGGCCGACGGCCCGCACGCGCGTGCGATAGACGCCGTGCGCCGCGGCCGCTGGTTTCGCGAAGAACTCTACGCCCGCTTCCGGGTGCTCGACCATATCGGCACCTGGAACGGCACCCGCCCGCTGGAACAGTTGGAGGCCGTGGCATGAGCACACCCTTTCCCTTCTCCGCCATCGTCGGGCAGGAGCAGATGAAGCTGGCGATGATCCTGACCGCCGTCGATCCCGGTATCAGCGGGGTGCTGGTCTTCGGCGATCGGGGCACAGGCAAATCCACCGCCGTGCGCGCCCTTGCAGCGCTTCTGCCGCCGATCACCGTGGTCGATGGCTGCCCGGTCAACGCGTCCTCCCTTGCCGAAAGCCCGGACTGGGCCGGGGTAACCGAGGAAACGCTCGTGTCGCGGCCCACGCCCGTCGTCGACCTGCCGCTTGGCGTCAGCGAAGACCGCGTGACCGGCGCGCTGGATATCGAACGGGCGCTGAGCCGGGGCGAAAAGGCGTTCGAGCCCGGCCTGCTCGCGCGCGCGAACCGGGGGTATCTGTATATAGACGAGGTCAACCTGCTTGAGGACCACATCGTCGACCTGCTGCTCGACGTCGCGCAGACCGGCATCAACGCGGTCGAACGCGAAGGGCTGTCGATCCGGCACGCCGCGCGCTTCGTGCTCGTCGGCTCCGGCAATCCGGAGGAAGGAGAGCTGCGCCCGCAGCTTCTGGATCGCTTCGGGCTGTCGGTTGATGTCCGCTCGCCCTCGGATATCGAAGAACGGGTCGAGGTCATCCGCCGCCGCCACGCCTTCGAGACGGCAACCGACTGCTTCATGGCGAAATGGCAGGCCGAGGACGCGAAAGTGCGCGAGGCCATCGTGCGCGCCCGCACCGCCCTGCCACTGACCGCGACGCCCGATCCGCTGCTGCACGACTGTGCCGAGCTGAGCGTTGCCCTGGGAACCGACGGTCTGAGGGGAGAGCTGACGCTGTTGCGCGCCGCCCGCGCCCTTGCCGCGTTCGAAGGCAGCGCCGCGCCAGACCGCTCCCACCTGCGCCGTGTCGCGCCGCTGGCCATGAGCCACAGGATGCGCCGCGATCCGCTGGATGATGCAAGTTCCGTCAGCCGCGTCGAACGCGCCGTCAGCGAGGTCCTGCCATGACGATGGCGCCGGAATGGCAGCGCACGCTGCGCGCGCTGGCCGCCCTTGCGGTCGATCCGGGTGGCCTGAAGGGCATGGTGCTGCGTGTCCGCGCCGGACCGGTGCGTCAGGCGCTGGACGGGTTGCTTGCCACGCTGCCGGGGCCGATCCGCCGCATCCATCCCGGACTGACCGACACCCAGCTTTTCGGTGGCATCGATGTCGCCGCATCGCTTGCCGCGGGGCG
>TARA_R110002020_G_scaffold469247_1_pt1 | contig 12645 bp, 8 predicted proteins | sample TARA_R110002020 | Tara Oceans TARA_R110002020 (sample SAMEA4396489) | marine metagenome | biome: Westerlies Biome; feature: [MES] marine water layer (ENVO:01000295) within the mesopelagic zone...; material: water (ENVO:00002006), including particulate matter (ENVO:01000060) such...
TAACTCCTCACTTTACTATGTAACTATATTATAGTAAAATAGAATGCAATGAAATCAAAAGGTTTAGGAGACTCAATAGAAAAATTTACTAAATTCACAGGTATACATTCTTTAGTTGAACTACTAATACCTGAAGGTGAAGACTGTGGATGTGATAAAAGAAAAGCTTGGCTTAACAGGCAGTTCCCATATAAAATAAATAAAGATGGCGATAGGAATAGATAACGTTTATCAACAAGTTTTAGCTATAGCTAATAAAGAACAGAGAGGTTATATAACCCCTCAGGAGTTTAATCTATTAGCTAGGAAAGCTCAATTGGATATATTTGAAGAGTACTTTCATGACATTAAAAATAAAGGAATAGGACCAGATAGTAGTGATGAGTATGGTGGATCTATAGACAATCTAAAAGAGAAGGTAGCTGTTTTTGAAAAATGGAAAGTAGCTATGTCAGCTGTTAGCGGTAATGATTGTACTCTACCCACTAGTAGCACGGTGCATAAACTTGGTACCGTGTTTTATGCTGCTGGATCTTTTGATGTAGTTGTAGATAGAGTTGAGAAAAACGATTTACATTATATGGAAAGAAATCCAAAAACAAAATACACGGATAGAAGACCTGTTTATGTTAGAAAAACTAACAATGTTATAAAAGTATTCCCACCGTCTCCTACAGTGTCATATACAACTTCAAACGTAACTTGCAACTTTATAGCTAGACCAGCGGATCCTAAATGGACTTATGTTGTAGTTGGTGATAAAGCTTTGTACAATGGTAGTGATGCTGGTTTGCAAGATTTTGAATTACACGCTTCAGAAGAATCAACATTAGTAAATAAGATATTAGAACTAGCTGGTATAGCTATAGAGAGTCCTGGTTTATCAGAACTTGTACTTAGAAATGAATCCTTGAAAGAAGCAAAAGAAAATAGATAATTATGGGTTTACTAGACGGAACAACACAAAAACAATATTATGATGGTACAGATAAAGGTAACTACCAATTTGTAACTCTCGATGATATAATAAGTTCATTCATGGTCGTATATGTTGGAGAGAATAAAATACTTTCTAAAGTAAGTAGGACTGACGTTCAGTTCCATGGTATGAGAGCTATTCAAGAATTATCTTACGACGTATTACGTTCTCACAAAGCTTACGAGCAAGAAGTACCATCAACGCTAGTAATGCCTTTACCACAAGATTACGTCAACTATACTAAGATAGTTAGAGTGGATGGTGAAGGTATAGAAAAACCTTTATACCCAACCAATAGAACATCTAATCCATTTCCTATAAAACAAGATGCTAGCAATGCTTATGTATTTGATAGTGGAGTTTTAGATGCTCAAAGTGATACTACCGCTACGGATCCATACACTTCAGATACTCGTGATAAGTTTAAAAGTATAGAAGCTAGTAATGAAGATTACGATTATAATGATACTGATTACTTTAGATTCGATAATAGAGGTAGAAGATATGGTTTAGATCCTCAGCACGCTCAAATCAATGGTACATTTTATATAGATAACTCTACTGGATTTATACACTTTGGTTCTGATTTGGCTGGAGTGACTATTACGTTAAAGTATATTAGTGATGGTTTAGGTACTGATGCTGAAATGTTAGTACACAAATTCTGTGAAGAAGCTATATATAAGCATATTATGTACGGATTAGTATCTGGCAGGTCGGGTATACCAGAATACATAGTACAAAGATTTAAAAAAGAAAGGTTTGCAGAAACTAGGAAAGCTAAAATTAGACTTTCTAATATTAAGATGGAAGAGTTTACACAAGTGTTAAGAGGTATCAGTAAACCTATTAAGTAGTAATTCATGGCAGAAATTAAACGTACATTCCAAGCTGGAAAGATGAACAAAGATCTCGATGAGAGAATAGTTCCTCAAGGCGAATATAGAGATGCTTTAAATATAGAGATAAGAACTTCAGACAGTAGCGATGTTGGCGCTGTTCAAAACCTGTATGCAAATGTAGAGAGGTTTGGTCGACAACATGAAGTCAACCCAACTATAAGCTGGTGGGATGAACGTAGCTCATTTGTTGGATCAATAGCTGACAATAAAACTAATAACGCTTATTTTTTCGTAGCTAGTCCTAGTTTATATAGAGTCCCTAAGAGACCCTCGTCCACTACGTCATCCTATATAAGTAAAATTACAAGCACTAAAGTATACAAAGACATGATACTTAAGTATAGTAATGTTACTAAAGAAATAACACCTGTTGTTATAGATATTTTTGGTGTTGAATTTCCTAAGGCAAGTTTTTCTAATGACACGGGCCACGCTACAACCGCGTACGATTATATAACATTAGTAGATGATACAGCTTTTAACTATGTTAGAGTTGGTATGACTTTGACTATTCTTAAAAGCAATGGTTCAAAAATTTTGTTAAACCCAGAGCCTTTTCACTTTAATAGCTCCGAGTCTGATATACAGAATATTAAAATAATTAAAACTGACTCCTCTAATAAAAGAATTTATTTTGATAAAACTGTTGTAGGACTTCTTTCAGATGCCGTGGTATATAGATTAGAAGCAGAGCCAGTTTTAAAGTTCAGCTATCTTCTAGATGATAGCGATGCTGGTATTACCGAGATGGTGACTGGTATAAACATAATTAATAATTTATTATTTTGGACTGACAATAATTCAGAACCTAAGAAAATAAATATCGATAGATGTATAATAGGTAGTAATCCAACGGGAAGCGGGTTTAATACGCATACGTCTTTAGTAACGGAAGAAAACAAAGTTCTTATAGTTGGAGGTCCTTTAAAAGAAGAGCACATAACCGTTATAAGAAGAGCTCCTAGAACAGCTTTAAACTTAGACATGTCTAGCGACGAATCTGGAAAATCAAAGTTAACGGAAGCTCTATTAACAATGAATTCAGATCACCCCATAATAGAACCTGAAAGTGGTACTTTATTGTCTACTGGTGATCATATTAATGTCAACATTGAACCAAGTCTGTTTAGTGAGGGACAGTTTGTAACAGTAACATGTAGCACTGAGGTGGGTGATCCCGTTTCTTTCACAGCCCTAGTACAAAATTTTAATTCACCAAATGAATACAGATTAGAGTTAGTTAGTGTTGACACAAATATAAATGAAAACCATGCAAACTCTGGCTCTTGGGTAGCGTCTATAGATCAAAGAAAACCTTTATTTGAATTGAAGATAGGTAGGTTCTCTTACAGATACAAATACACTGATGGCGAGTATTCATCATTCGCACCGTGGTCTGAGTTAGCTTTTTTACCAGGCCCTTTTGACTATATACCTAAAAAAGGTTATAACTTAGGTATGGTTAATAATTTAAGGTATTTGAAGATAAAAGATTTTATTGTTGAAGAAGATCAAAGACCTGATGACGTTGTTGAGGTTGATATTTTATACAAAGATACTGTATCGCCAAACTGTTATGTAGTAAAATCTATAGTTAAAGGTAAAGATCCAGAATGGAAATACCAAGGTACTGGTAATAATAAAGGAGCATTATTAATAACTTCTGAAATGATACACAGAACATTACCTTCATCTCAAATATTGAGAGCTTGGGATAATGTACCGAGAGTAGCTAGAGCTCAAGAGGTTACTGGTAATAGAATTTTATACGGTAATTACTTACAAAACTACGACTTTAGAGATACAATGTTTGTTAGGCAGAGTTTAGTTAGCACGGAACATCCAAGTGATGAAGGTGAATACTTGCCTTATAAATCTATAAAGTCTATTAGAGACTATAAAATTGGCGTTGTGTTTGGTGATAAATATGGTAGAGAAACGCCTGTACTTGGTTTTTCTGGAGCTAATAAAGTTTCAGGTGGTAAACTTGATGTTGACTCTAACGCAAGTGGTATTAACGTTGATAAAGATAAAGCTGCTAATATAAACCAACTATCCGCACGAATAGATCTTGATGAGATGCCACCTAGATGGGTTGAGTATTATAAATTTTACGTAAAAGAAACTAGTAACGAATACTACAATCTAGCTATGGATAGGTGGTATAACGCTGAAGATGGTAATATATGGTTATCATTCCAGTCTGCTGATAGAAATAAGGTTGATATAGAAACTTACCTAATACTAAAAAACGGACATGGTAATAACGAGCCTGTTATTGATGATGCTAGATATAAAATACTAGCTATAAAAAATGAAGCCCCCGACTTTATAAAAACAACGCATAGGATTCTTGGAGCATCAAATATAACAGAAGATGATGGTAATACTTTTAGTGGTATACATGAAACTATGGTTATTAACTTAAGTGAGGATGCTTACAATAATATGTTTGGCGAAGCTGCTCAAAGCGTTATAAGCGCTAACGCAAATGGCATTAAGTGGGCGAGATTAAGAGCTATAAAAACAAGCACCGAAGAAGTTAAGTATTCCCAATGGGTTAAAATAGCTAGTGTAAATTCTGTAAATGAAAGTTTTACTACTATAGAGCCTTTTGGCATGAACTTTATAGAAGCATTTGGAACAACTCCAGATTCTTACCAAGTAGAAGTTAGGATTTCTACTTCAGAAAATAGACCAGAGTTTGACGGTAGATTTTTTGTTAAGGTTTACAAAGACGCGGTATTATCTAGAAATGTCCTTTTAACAACTAAGGACGGTATGGTTTATAATTCAATAAATAACTTAAAAGTATTCTTTATAAGTCCGGACGCTAAAAACCCAGCAAATCCTAGTGCTGCTTTCCAGGGCGATTATACTAATATACAACCAGATACTAACACTAACGAAATGCAAGCTGCAGCAACGAACAACTTTACTGGAGACCCTTGGGGTTGGGACTATAGCGAAGCAAGTGGTGACGCTGGTTGGGCTTACGCATTTCCAGGAGATTCTCAAGTATGGGAGCTTAGGTATTTTAACTGCAATGACGGTGCTATAAAAAGAATAAAGCAATGGTGGGATGCTTACCGAGTTCACAGACAAAATAGTACTAATTATAGAGCTACTTGGTTTTTAGATAGCGCCCCAACAATCTCAACTATGGATTATAATGGTGATAGATATAATGGTGACTACAACTCTCAAGCTTTTTCTGAAACCAGTGGTGTGAGCGGTTTTAGTAAGATGCGTTTTTCTAGAGTTAATAAAACGGGTGATACAAGTTACAGCGACGATACAAACGAATTCTATAGTGCTTTAGAGCCAGGTGCTTTATTTAGATTCCCAGCGGACCCATTTAAGGTTGTGTATCAAATCAAAGATAGAACTGGAATATCCAACTCTTTTCAATATAATACTCATGAAAAAACTGATTCTCCGTTTGACAATTCTGCTAATTGTAGACGCGGAGATGGGGGTCATAGTTTTGCTATGAGGACTAGTTTCAATGTTACTTTTAATGTATATAACGATCCGTATAATAGTATAGACACAACTGTTTGGGATCCTAGAAGTGCTGTTAGGCATGATGTTAGAGATAGAAACAACGGTAACGCTGCTTCCTCTAATACAGAACTTGGTATAGAAATACTACAAGAGCACTTTGATTTAGCTGAAAGTATTGAAACAGCACAAGGTAATGCTATATGGGAGACTGAACCTAGAGAGGATGTTGGTATGGATCTATACTATGAGGCTACAGACGCTATACCAATGTATTTAAAAGAAACCAACAATGAGTCGTTCGCGCCAGCTGGATCTGATGTTACTGTATTTAGTATGGGTGTGCATGATAATTATTTAAGTATTCATTCTGTAGTTGAAAACATAAATAACCCTCACCCTGGTATGGATGAGGCTAACACCCCAATAGTTCACAGTATATATAGAGACGTTGTGGCTATTAGAGGACAATATTCAAGTGCTGCTTATCCATTTAAAATTAGAGTTAAAGATATATTAAAGTTCCACCATAAAAATGGCATGATCACTGAAGGTGTAGTACGTGATCATTGGGTAGCTTTGGATTCAGCAACAGATAGTTATACTAAATCTAAAACGTTTACTTATAATATAGAGATTACATCTGACGGTGATGGTAAAATATTAACATCTTCTATAGACGCCGCAAACTTTACTGCATCGGATGATGAATCAGAAACATGGGAGGTTACATCAACTTCTTGGGATTCAAGACATAGGATTTTTGTAGGAAAAATTGAAGCTCGCAGTGATGGTTACACCTACATTAAGTTTAGTAAAACATCCCCTACTGTTAGTCTAGAAAACCTATCTACCATGGACCTTGAGTCTTGGGATAATATGAATCTAAATCCTGGAACTTACTCTATGACGTTTAAAGAAATAACTGGGTATTTCAGATTAGAGCATGAGACTTGGAAATCTAAAGTTACTTTACCTTGGTTTAATTGTTATTCATTTGGTAATGGTTTAGAGTCAGATAGAATTAGAGATGATTTTAACGCGCCAACAATAGATAATGGTGTAAAGGTTTCAACTGGTTTAGATACTTACGGGCAGGAGCGTAGGGAAAGTGGTATGATATATTCTGGTATATATAATTCTACTAGTGGTGTGAATAGATTAAATGAATTTAACATGGCTGAAAGTATCACGAAGGATTTAAACCCTATGTATGGTTCTATTCAAGCTATAAAAACTAGAGATACTAACGTTGTTGTTTTCTGTGAGGATAAAGTATTTAAAGTGTTAGCTAACAAAAACGCTCTGTACAACGCAAACGGTAGTTCTAATGTAGCAGCTTCTAACACAGTTCTTGGTGATGCTATAGGTATGGTTGGGGATTATGGTATATCTAAAAACCCAGAGTCATTAGTAATGGATAACTTTAGAATGTATTTTACTGATAGACAAAGAGGTAAAGTGTTGAGATTATCTCAAGACGGTTTAACACCTATATCTGATGTTGGTATGAAATCATTTTTTAGAGATGAGTTTAAGCCAAGTAAAGGAGCTATAAATTTAATAGGTTCTTTTGATACCATTAAGGGCGAGTACAACTTGTCTATGAAGCATAGTGATGATTATATAGCTTCTGTTAATAACGGTAAAATACAAGATGTTACTGTAGGCGATATAACTATATCTTATAGTGAAGCTTCTAAAGGTTGGCCTAGCTTTAAATCATTTATACCTGAAACTGGTTTATCTATAAATGAAGAATACTTAACCGGTAAAGATGCTAGACTATGGTCTCATCATAATGAATTTTTAGTTTCTGAAGGGCCAAACTTAATAGCTAACGGTACTTTTGAAAGTGATGAAGGTTGGACTATTGGTAGTGGAAGTACACAAACTATTAGTAACACTAATTATATCGGGGCGTTAAGAATGACATCAGGTTATGATGGTGCTGTGCCTCAGAATGCATTATCTAAAGTTAACGCTGTTGGTAGGGTAAATAAAAGATACAAATTAACTCACGAAGCTTATGCTTTTGCTGGAACTAATAGTGGTTATATTAGATTGGATGGCGTGTATGATGCTGATAATATAATATCTTTTACCGAAGGTACAGCTGGTACTAGTGCTAGTGTGACGTTCACTGCTTACCAAGACTTTTCATATATACAATATTTTTGTGATGGTGTTGATGATGCTATGACTATAGACAATGTATCTTTAGTAGAGGTATTTGATGAACCTATTAAGCTAGCTAATAATTTCTATGGGGTGCAATATGATTCTACTATAGATATTATGTTTAATGATATGCCTAGTAGTGTTAAAAGTTTTAATACTATAAACTACGAAGGTACTCAAGCAAAGATAACATCAAACTTAACCGACGATGAATACTACAACTTATCAGATAAGGATGGTTGGTATGTAAGCTCTTTCACAACTGACCTTCAAGAAAGTGAAGTAGCTGAGTTTATAGACAAAGAGAACAAGTGGTTTAATAATGTTACTGGTGTTGCAACTACTTTATCTAATTTAGACACTTCTGAATTTTCCGTTCAAGGTATAGGTGTTGCAAGCAGTATAACCCCAGCTACTGTTAGCAAGTTAAAATTAACAATAAGAGAAATAGATTAATATGGCATTATTATTAAATTGTAATACTAACGTGGAGGAATCTACGCAAATTGTGAGTAGTGGTACAAACGACTACAATACTGTTTATTTTAATATAGTGCCTGATGAAGGGTTTGCCGTAGCTGCTTTAGACTTTCAAGATTTTACACCTTCAGACACTCCGGGTATAAACTTCCCTATAGTTTTTCAAGACTTAATAGGTCCTTATCACCCAGATAATAAGGTTGTAGTAACAGTAGACTTATTAGACAGCTACACTATATCTGAAGATACTGTTTTAGATATAGATATTGGTGGTAAAGCACAAGAAATAAAATACATTAAGAATTTGACTGTATTCGTGGTAGAAGATATAAGCAACTGGCAAGCCGAAGGTTTTTTTCCAACGGGTGCATCTGTATCATTTTCTGTAACTCCAAGTACGGATAATAATGTTTCGCATGCTTTATACGAAAACCAAGTCGAGCTAGGTGGTTGGGGAGCTGGTGGGCAAGGTGCAGTTAACAATATTAACGACAAGTTTCATGTACTTGATTTTTCAATAGATCCAGCTACAAATGACCCTAACGCACATATCCACCTAGCTGATATAACGCTGACAGCTAATCACTCAAACTCAGGCTTCACTGCTTATTTTATGAGTGGACAACCAGCTATGATAAAGTATTTTCAACAATCTATAAACTACAATCAAGCTCATGATGATAAGTTTCAGTGGGAGTTTATTAGTTCAACACAAACGGAAGTAGCAGGTGGCGAGGTTACAACTCAATATAAATTTAAACTATCATATAAAGAATATGATATTACTGGTTATGATAACGAGCCTTACGCAGATCTAGCTACAACCTTTGCTTACGATCCAGATAGGGTTATAGCTATAAATTCTCCAAGAATTGGAGCTACAATAAACAAAGAGCCTGGAGTTACACACTATATAGATGGTGTAGATACTGAGGTTGTTGGACAAGGTCCTTTTAATAATTGGCCAACAGCTGGGGTTGTAGAAGGTGATGGTAAAGTAACAGTAAAAGGTCAAGCTGGCGCTGAGTTTGAAATTAAATTACTTGATCTTGGTGGTACTGATATTACTATAGAGGTTGATCAAGAGACCGGTGTTATAACTAAACAACCTGTGCCTATAACTGGTGTTGATTTCTTTGGTGGAGAAATGGAGCTTGTGGCTGCAAGTGGTACTCAGAAAATACCTGATATGAGTAATGGTATTGGTTTTGTTACGTATAAACTACCAGAAATACCTAAGTACTCTCCAACCGCTACGTTTGTTGATGGGTTTACTAGTTGGGGTATAGTAGTGGAGGCTAAAAATACAACAGCTATTAGAAGTCAAGCTAATGTCACGGCAGATGGTGAATTACTTAATGGGGATGAATTAGGGTCTATATTGAAAAATGTGTACCATCAATTTGCTCCTGTCAATATAAACGTAACAGCCCTAGCCCCCACGCCTATAGATGGAACAATGATTTACTCAGCTAATAATTACAATCCTACATATCAAGTAAACAAAGAACCTTATATAAAAGAGTTAGTAATAGGTAGTAAAAAAAATCAAACAATTAAAGTTGGTATACCGGGTAGAAGGGTAATTGATTTAGATTATTTTATAAATACATCTAACCAGCAAAGTGGTCAAGCTGAATATAATTTTGAATTTAGATTAAGGGTTACTTCTGGTAGTGGTGTTTTCTCTATGGATTCAAGGGCTGTTGATGTTGTTACAGATGAAAAAGGTAATGAAGTTGAAGTGAGCACTACGTTAGCTGAAAGAATGTATAGTTTTAGTTCGGATCTTTTTGAACCATCCCACCCTGATAATAAAGATAGGGTTGACTTTTTTAATCTACGTGCTTGGATAGGTCAAGGTATTAGTGATAAAACCACTGATCAATATGCTACAGTTACGGGTACAATAAAGTATGTTCGATTTGGTAGACTGTCTCAGATATACACGTTAAGATTAGATAAAATATTTTTATACGGACCTGGAACCTCTGTTGCTAGTGGTGGTGGTGTCACAAGGTAATTTATAATTAAACATTAATAACATGCCAGATATTACGTTAACATTTACACATGAAATAAATACTTCAGTTCAAGTTGGTGACACAGCTTATTACTGTCCAGTTAGTACTAGTGGTGGTTTTAATATTCAAGATACAACGAACCAGACTAGTGTTTATGAAATAGGTCCTATAAAAAGTATAACAGGTAAGGTTATAGTTTGTGATCCAAGTGTTGTAACCGCAACTACAAATCCTACATTGGGATCATTTATATTGTTTAGCAAGGATAACAAAGTAAACATGGCTTCACCTTTAGGTTATTATGCTCAAGTTAAGTTTACAAATAACTCATCGGTGAAAAGCGAGATGTTTGCTGCCGCTTGTGACATAGTTGAAAGTAGTAAATAAGGTAGTATAAATGTAATTATAGTAAAGAAAATTAAATATTAAGATATGATAGGATCAATAATAGGTGCAGGTGTTAGTATTATTGGAGGTATAAGTCAAGCAAAAGCGGCTAAAAAAAGACAGAAAGAAGCTGATAGGCAAGCGGCTATAGCTAGAGCTGAAATGGATAAACAAAAAGCAGCGTTCGCAGGTTTAGATACTAGTAATCCTTATTTAAACATGGAGAATACTATGGAGGATTTAACTGTTAATCAACAGCAAGCACAATTTGAAGCTCAGCAAGGAGCTCAACAAAGGGCTAATATAATGGATCAAATGAGTGGTGCTGCAGGTGGTAGTGGTATAGCGGCATTAGCTCAGCAAATGGCTCAATCAGGACAGTTAGCATCTCAACAAGCATCAGCAAGTATAGGTCAACAAGAAGCAGCTAACCAACAGTTAGCAGCTCAAGAAGCTAGTAAGCTACAAGGTATGGAAAGAGAAGGTGAAGTTATGTCTAGGGAAATGGAAAGAAATAAAGTTTCAACATTACTAGGCATGTCTCAATCAGAATTAGCTGGATCACAAGAACGGAGCGCTCAGGCTGAAGCCGCTAGGTTTGCTAGTATAGGTCAAATAGGTAGTTCAATAGGAAGTTTACCATTTTAAAATAAATTATGGCAGCAGATCAAACATTAGTAGAAGGAGCTTTTAGAGCTAGTAGAGATTATTCAAGAGTAGCTGATGAAGCTAAAATAAGTGCTATTAAAAATTTGTCTGAAGGGATAAGTAGTGTAGGTTCTAAAATGCAGCAGCAAAAAGAAGCTGAAGGCCTTCAACAACAACAGCAAATAAGTGAAGCTCAAAAGGCAGCTCAAAAAGAACAAATACAAGCAGCTAAAGAAGAAGAGGCTAGATTAAAACAAATAGATTCTGAGTGGGAGAAATCAGCTTCTAACGTTTTAGAAAGTGATGGTGTTACTCCTGGTAATCACGATGCCATGTTTGACAATGTATCTTCTCTTAAACAAGAGTATATGAATGCTTTAAATGAAGTACCACCGAACAAAAAGAAAGCCAGTAAGATAATGACTGACTTGAATAACATGGGCGGAGATTTAGAGTTATTTAAAGAAACTCAAATTGAAATTGCTAACGATAAAAAAGGTAAGCAGTTTAGTAATGCTGTATCAGAAGAAAACAGACAATGGTATAAGTCTTTACAAAACGGTGAAATACAAACGTATTACAATGATGATGGTAAGTTAGGTGTTGTAGGTCCTGATGGAGAAAGTTTTGTCCCTGTTAGTAACATAGGTGATATTTTAAAAGGAGACAGGGTAGACGTGGACAGTAAAAACGCTTTAACAGATCTTAGGCAAGGTCTATATGAGACGGGTAGAGATGGGGAGCATACAGCTTCTTTTGATGAAGAGTCTGTTAAACAGTCAATACAAAATATTAGGGAAAATGGAAATATGAAATCTATATTTAATGATCCTATGTTTGGTACAACTTCAATGGCTACGGACTTACTAGAAGAAGGTGAATTAAACGAATTAAACTACGGTGATTTAGGTTTTACAGCTGAGCAGATAGCTAAGCTTGATAAAGGGGATAAACCTAATGGTATTATTGGACCTGAAGATAAGTTAACTATTGAAGATAAAAAAGAGATTATTAAAATGCTTAGCGAGTCAAGTGATAGTAACATAGAGGGAATTAGGAATAATATGATAGATCAATATTTCCTTGAAAACGCTAGAGCTAACTGGACTAAAGGTAATGACATGGCTATTAAAAAATATAATAACGCAAATCCTGAGACGCCATTTATAAGAGAAGGCGAAACAAATAAAAAAAAGAGAATAGGGTAGTATAAATATTAACGGGTAACTAACGAAACAGTAAAAATGTCAAACTACAAAGAATACGAATTAAACGGTGAGTTGATAGATGTAAATATAGATTCACCAGAGGGTCAAGCTTGGTTAAAAGGAGAAGGTAAAAACGCTAAACCAACAAGCACTGAAGACACTCAAGAGGGAAAGCAGAATGGCGATGCAACAACAGATGCGAGTGCAACGCCGACAACTCCAGCATCAAATCTAGAGACGAATCAGTCTCAAAACAATCAACAAGAAAATACGGGATTACCTTCGGAAACTGGTTTTTCGGAGCCACAAGAACTTGAAGACGCTTTAGTTAG
>TARA_R110002020_G_scaffold469627_3_pt1 | contig 12641 bp, 11 predicted proteins | sample TARA_R110002020 | Tara Oceans TARA_R110002020 (sample SAMEA4396489) | marine metagenome | biome: Westerlies Biome; feature: [MES] marine water layer (ENVO:01000295) within the mesopelagic zone...; material: water (ENVO:00002006), including particulate matter (ENVO:01000060) such...
AAGATTATTTCTTCTCTGGGAAGTTACCTCGTTTAAATGCAATTCCTAATGCTAAACCTTGGGAAAATTGAATTTTACTATCTTGGTCCAAATCATAGATCATTAAACTTGTTAAACTAACGTTTACTAGATTGGAAACTTTGGCAGTAAGGCCGAAGTCCAAGCGGTGATCAATCGCATCAAAGGCGAAAGTTTCATAGTTCGCATACATTTGATATCTAACCATTAAGGATAGATTCTCAGAAAGCTTCTTATTGTAATCCGCCAACACACTAAAAGCCAGCCACTCTGTACGTACTGTTTCGCCTATTTCCACCCCATAGTTGTTGGGTACATTTAGATAAAGATCTGTGTCAGTCACAAAAGTCCATCTTGGTGAAAAGGGTGAAATACGTAAGCTAAACTCGTCATTCGGCTTGTATTCCACGCCCAATGAGGTGGTGAGGTATGCAGGGTTTGCAAACTTGGAAATCAATATTTTCTCAGAATCTTCTGGAAACTCATACCCAGGAGCAAACTGAGAAAGAAAATTAACAGCGAAGAAATAATTCCATTTGTCGCTAATCTTATAACCTACTTTTGAATCAAGGAAAATACGGTCATTTGATTTACGCCCTTCTTCATCCTTATTTTTCACCACACCATAGATGAAATCCATTGTATTGTCCCACGACCATTTGTCTCTGGCATAATTTGCGCGACCATTAAGGTAGACACCCAGAGCAACCGAATTGACTCCACCGCCTTGCCAGTTACCACTAAATGCTGCTTGATTTAGATTTAATCCGCCTTGAAGTTCTTTAAGCCAGTAGCTCGTATCTTTAGGTGTCAATGTCAGATCTTCCTGAGCAAATAATTGCCCAGAAAATAAAATAAAGAGGAAAAGTGTAGAGATTCTTTTCATAATTAATAGATGTTGAATTATTTCAATATAAATAAATACAATGCAAATATGGAAAATGACTTGGAAAGAGAATTAATAATTCGTGATTATTTGGCCAGACAACGTACAACACTCGCAAATAACAGGACTTTGCTCTCTTTTATTCGCACATCACTATACTTTTTGGTTTCAGGTACAGCGCTGTTTGAAGTGAAGGAATTAGACCATGTACGGGACTTGGGCTACTTGGCATTTGGATTGAGTTTCGTTTTTATTATCGTCGGGTTTATGAGCTACTTTCGTATCCGTCAAAAACTCAAAAAAGGAAACTATCTAAAAATGTAATTCATGACTTTCGAAATCGGTCTCGTTTTTGCAATAATTGGGTTTGCCATTATATTATTTTTTACTGAAAAATTCACCATTGACACCGTTTCTATTGGCGTAATGGTCGCCTTTCTTTTGACTGGAATTCTGAACGTAGAAGAAGGTCTTTCTGGGTTTTCAAATCCAGCAACTATCACCGTCGCTGCAATGTTCGTGGTTTCAGCAGCGATTTTCAATACCGGCCTACTTGATAGTTTTACTCAAAAGCTAAGTTCCCAAGCTGGCAAAAGTCAAACTCACCTCCTATTCACTTTAATGCTATCTGCCGGTTTTCTTTCGGCATTTATCAGTGACACCGCAGTGGTTGCTCTGCTTATGCCAGCTGTGATCAAACTTCACAAGACAGACAATATCCCTCCATCTAAGCTTTTAATGCCGCTTTCATTTGGCGCATTGATGGGCGGCATCTGTACATTGTTAGGTACAAGCACCAATATTTTAGTAAGCGGGATAGCCGAGAAAGCAGGACTTCCTTCCTTTGGTGTTTTCGAAATGAGTCTGATGGGCCTGGTGTTTTTTGCCACAGGATTAATTTATATGCTGACTATAGGGAGATGGCTTACACCTAATCGTAAACCAAAATCAGAACTGGGCGACAGTATTCAGCTTGGCAATTATCTTTCTGAATTAATTATACTACCTGATTTTGAGCAATTAAATGAGCCCCTATTAAAACAGACCCTTTTTGAAAAGCTTCCTATCAAACCCTTGCAAATTATCCGTTCCGATGGAAGAAAAGTTAGGGTTTATCCAAACACATCAATTCAAGAAGGTGATATTATACGCATCAATTGCGATAAAGAGACCCTAGAAAAAATAAAAAACAGGAAGGGAATTGAGATAAAAGCTGACTTGAAATGGAATGAGGAAAACATTCTCGATGAGGAAGAAAGACTTTATGAAGCTATGGTCACCCCTAATTCATTTCTGATAGGAAAAAGCATTAAAGGACTGAATTTCAAAAGACTATACAACCAAGTACTGGTCATTGGGATAAGACATAGGTCTGATATGCTCAACGCACTCCTTTCCAAAACAGCCTTACGCGCTGGTGATATCTTGCTACTAAGAGCAACAGAGGAATCAATTCAAAGCATAGAAACAAGTGATGATCTGCTTTTACTTTCAGAATCAAAAAGCCACCCATTCAATACGCTAAAAACTGTGTTGACGTTAGTGATACTTGCTCTGATCATAGGTTTGGCTTCTTTTGAGGTATTTCCAATCGTTGTCACGGCAGTCGCAGGGGCGATTGCTTTAATCATGGTAGGATCACTTAGCACAGAGCAAGCTTACAAAGCCATAGATTGGAAGGTAATTCTTATGCTAGCTGGGGTTTTGTCCATGGGACTAGCTCTCGAAAAAACTGGCGGATCTCAACTTATCGGCACCTCAATAGTGGAAAGCGTAGGCCAATTTGGCCCAAGAGCAGTTATGAGTGCTTTATTTGCCTTGACTTTTATCATGACTAATGTGATGTCAAATAATGCGACCGCGGCTTTGCTTGCGCCAATTGCGATCAGTATAGCTGCAGCCTTGAATGTAGATGCTAGGCCTATGCTCATGGCCGTGACATTCGCTGCCAGCCTAAGTTTCATGACACCTATGGGTTACCAAACAAATACCATGATCTATACGCCTGGGAATTATAGATTCAGTGATTACATCAAAGTGGGCACTCCACTCAATCTACTACTTTGGGTAGTAGCCACATTTGGAATCCCTTATTTCTTCCCTTTTTGAAAGATAGTACTACTAATGATACGAGTACCCAAGAAAGAATTGTAATTTCTCCCATTGAGTTTAAAGCAAAAAAGCATCGAGTCTTAACTCAATGCTTTTTCCTTTTTATCAAAACAGAAACTTAAAACTTAATCAACAAGCTTCACTTGAACCACATTTTCCGCATCCAAATTAAAAAATTCACGGTGCACATTAAATTCAGGTTCGTCCCCTACTGGATGCTTTGCCAAATAAGTACCATCCTCTTGCATCACATAAGCGTTGACATTATCCTTGAGGTTATAAGCAAGAATATTCATCAACTGCTTTTCGAGCAAAGGTGACTCCACTTTGAATAGCGCTTCCAATCTTTTATCAAAACTACGAACCATCATATCCGCACTTCCAGCGTAAGTCTTGGTATCTCCATTATTGTGGAAATAATAAATTCTGGAGTGCTCCAAGAAATCCCCAACTATAGAAAGTACCTCGATATTTTCGCTCAAGCCAATTCTCCCTGGCCTGATACAACAAATACCCCGAACAATCAGTTTGATGGTAACACCAGATTGCGATGCACGATACAAAGCATATATCATCTCCGAATCCTCCAGAGAGTTCACTTTGATAAATACACCACTTGGTAGACCGTTCCTCGCATTCTCGGCCTCTTTCTCAATATACTCTATCAATTGATTCCTCATATCACGAGGAGCTGTAATTAGATTTTGATATTGGGAAGGCATGGAATGCCCGGTGATTACATTGAAAAACTCTGAAACATCATTCGCCAGCGTCTCATTAGTAGTCATCAATCCAATATCTGTGTAAAGCCTCGCAGTATCCTCGTTATAATTCCCAGAACCTAAATGAACATAACGAGTGATTTCACCTCCATCTCGCTTTACGATAAGTAGTAATTTGGTGTGTGTTTTCAAATGAGAAATCCCATATATCACAAAGCAACCTGCCTTTTGAAGTTTCTTAGCCTCACGGATATTATTCTCCTCATCAAATCTAGCTTTGACCTCAAAAAGCACCGAAACGTGCTTCCCATTTTCAGCAGCTTTTAGCAATGCTTTGGTTATTCTACTTTCTTTGGCAAGACGATAAATGGTCATCTTGATCGCCATCACATCCGGATCTTCAGATGCTTTTTCTATCAAATCTAAAATAGAATCGATGTTGTTATAGGGATGATGAAGAAGAATATCTTTCTCTTTCAGTACATCGAAGATGTCTGCAACTCCTTCATCCTGATAAGAGAGTGGCTTTACCGGATCAGGAATTTGCGGTAAACGCTCACGGAATTTTTTGTTTCCTACAATCTGCCAAAGCCCAGTAAAATCTATGAGGCTCTCTCTTTTTATCAGAAATACAGAATCCATTTTCAAATTCCATCTCTCCAAAAGTGAATTCATCATCCACTTACTGTAGCCTTCCTCGATTTCTATCTTTACTACCCTTCCGCTCTTTCTTTCCATCAATTTCCGCTTTACCTCCTCCAGGAAGTTAGCGTCCATGTCTTCACTTTCTTCCAAAGTAAAATCTCCATTTCGAGTGATTCGGAAAAGACTGATTCCTTCGATTTCCACATTTCTGAAAAGGGAAATGATATTCTCCCGGATCACTTCCTCTATTGGGATCAGCAGTAAAGAATCCTCTCGCTCGATTTCGAAGAACCTTGGAATATTTGCTGGGATCTGCACAAAACTCATTTTGCGCATATCCTGTCTGTCGCCAGGACTGGTAGTCACTACACCAAAAACCAACAGTTTATTCATCAAAATCGGAAAAGTACGATAGCCATCATACACCATTGGCGTAAGCATTGGGTAGATCGCCTTTACAAAGTAATCGTGAACTTTCTCCTGTTCTCTTTCGGTAAGCTTCGAAATATTGCATAGAACCACTCCTTGCTCTTGCAACTCCGGCATAATCACCTGAGTAAAATGCTCATGCTGGTCTGTGTGAAAGGAATGACTTTCTTTCATCAACTTGGCCTTAAATGGCTCTTCGCGTAAGCCAGAATAATCAACTCGTTCTTTATCGTAATCAAGATAATTGTAAAGCGAACCTACGCGAATCATAAAAAATTCATCCAAATTAGACGCAGTGATTGCAAGAAATTTAAGTTTCTCAAACACACTACGATGCGTCTTTCTAGACTGGTCCAGAACACGCTCATTGAATTTTAACCAACTCAAATCCCGGCTTACCAGGTCACTTTGTTGTATTATCGAATCGTATTTTTCTACAACTTCCAATTTCATCGCATTCAAAGTTAATATTAAGAAAGCAAGTTAAGTTATGCTCGCTAATTTTGGGTTTATCAATTTGTTAATAATTAAAAAAAGGGGCTGAAAAGCCCCTTTGAATGATCAGGTATCGATTTTCGCATATTTAGCGTTTTTCTCGATAAACTCTCTTCGAGGAGCGACTTCATCTCCCATGAGCACACTGAAGAGGTGATCTGCTTCAGCGGCTGATTCAATATTAACCTGCTTAATAGTTCGGACATTTGGATCCATGGTAGTAGTCCAAAGCTGCTCAGGGTTCATTTCCCCAAGACCTTTGTATCGCTGAATAGCAACACTGTCTTCCTTACCATCTTTGGCCATTTCAGCGGTAAGAACCTTGCGCTCTTCCTCCGTCCAGCAGTATCTTTCATCTTTTCCTCTCTTCAATAAATATAAAGGAGGTAAGGCAATATATACATATCCGTATTCAATCAGTGTTCTCATATACCTGAAGAACAATGTCAAAATCAAGGTACGAATGTGAGATCCATCAATGTCAGCATCCGTCATAATGATGATTTTGTGATATCTCAAACTAGACAAGTCTAACTCCTTGTCATCGTTGACAGTTCCTATCTTAACACCAAGAGCTGTTAGGATGTTTTTGATTTCTTCATTATCGTAGATTTTATGCTCGTGGGCCTTTTCTACGTTTAGAATCTTTCCCTTTAAAGGTAAAATCGCCTGAAAATCTCGATCTCTACCCTGTTTAGCAGATCCACCTGCTGAGTCCCCTTCCACTAGATACAACTCACATACGGTTGGGTCGCTATTCGCGCAATCTGCAAGTTTGCCCGGTAATCCACCCCCACCAAGCACGTTTTTTCTCTGCACCATCTCACGCGCTTTTCTAGCTGCGTGTCTAGCTTGTGCAGCGAGAATCACCTTACCAACAATTATTTTAGCTTCCTTAGGATGCTCTTCTAGCCAAATCTGCAATGCTTCAGACACCGCACTGTCTACTGCACCAACGACATCAGAGTTACCTAATTTAGTTTTTGTCTGCCCTTCAAATTGGGGTTCAGCTACTTTTACAGAAATAACAGCAGTAAGTCCTTCACGGAAATCATCACCTGAAACTTCCATTTTAAGCTTGTCTAACATGCCGGATTTATCAGCATAAGATTTCAACGTTCTGGTCAAAGCTCTTCTGAAACCAGAAACGTGGCTACCACCTTCGTAGGTGTTAATTGTATTTACATAGGAAACCACATTCTCAGTGTAAGAACTATTGTAATTCATAGCCACCTGAACAGGAACCCCATTCTTTTCAGTATCTATAGAAATCGGAGTGTCAATGATTTTCTCACGACTTACATCGAGGTATTGCACGAACTCTACTAGTCCGCCTTCAGAGTAAAACTCATCAGATTTCACAGAACCGTCATCTTCAGTCTCTCGCAAGTCAGTTAAGAAAATCCTGATTCCTGCATTCAAAAAGGACATTTCACGAAGTCTGTTCGCAATCGTCTCGTACTTATATTCTGTGATAGCAAAAATACTTGCATCGGGCTTGAAGTGGATGGTAGTCCCTCTTCGATCAGTAGTTCCAACTTGCTTTGCTGGATACTGAGGTACACCAATTTTAAATTCCTGCTCCGTAATTACTCCGTTGCGGTACACCGTAGCCTTCAAATCTTCCGAAAGTGCATTCACACAGGATACACCTACACCGTGCAAACCACCGGAAACTTTGTACGTATCCTTATCGAATTTACCTCCAGCGTGGAGCACAGTCAACACAACCTCCAAAGCAGATTTTTTCTCCTTGGCATGCATATCTGTCGGTATCCCACGACCATTATCTTCGACTGTAACTGAGTTATCTTCATTGATAGTAACCTTGATGGTATCGCAATGTCCCGCAAGTGCCTCATCGATAGAGTTATCTACAACTTCCCAAATTAGGTGATGGAGTCCTTTGACGCCAATATCACCGATGTACATAGCAGGTCTCTTACGAACCGCTTCAAGACCTTCTAATACCTGTATATTGCCGGCACCGTATTCGCCTAGATTATTCGCTTTTTCTTCACTCATATGTTTTGGAGAAAACCCTCAAAATGGGGCTAAAAAGGTGATTTTAAGTTCTTTTTAAGATTCGGCAAGTTAGGCAAAAAATGTGACTTTACACAGCTTTTCGCCGTACTCGTTAGCACAAAATACTAGGCTAAACTTATCACTTTAACAGACTGATTAGCAGGGATGTTAATACTGATTTGTACTCAACATCACCAAAGTACAGGCTTCTAAAACTTCAATCCCCTGAGCTTTTGCCTTTTGAAAAAATACAGGATTCTCAGTTCCTGGGTTAAAGATGATTCTTTTTGGATTTAAGCTGATCAAATAATCAATCCATTCCGATTGATTTGCTGTACCTACATATAGCGTAATGGTGTGAATATTGTCAAGATGCGGTTTTGCTCTCAAGTCAATGATTTGCTTTCCCAAAACTTCTCCGGATTTTATTCCTATAGGAACAAAAGGCACACCAGCTCCAACCAATCTACTCGCTGCAAAATAGGCATACCTCGAGCGATTAGTGGTCGCCCCTACTATCAGTGTCAGCTTTTCATTCATCTTATCTACTTCCAAAAGTTTTATCCCGTTCAAAGGTGTCCATGTGACGGTGTTTTTTAGTTTCGTAGATATCTGCTAGAGTAATCAAAATCCCAGTCTCCTCTACTTCACCAAATTCATCATTCATGGCAGTACCAAAAGTCATCATCGTTGGAGATAGATTCATATAGGTATTGATTAACGGAGGAATATTCTCTCCATAAGCCCTAATCCTGCCATTCAGCAACTTGTAGCCTTCTTTGTATTCGAGCCCTTCAAATGGATTTCCAGCTTTGGGAAGATCAGTTTCGTAACCCAACTTCAATTCATCTTTAGGCTTTACCAGTCCTTCTTTATCAGGAAAATAGTAATTCATGAACATCAGCAATAAGTCACGCGCTTCACGACTGAAATGAGGATACATGGTCACTTTCCCAAAGAGATACTTGACGTCCGGATTCATCAAAACCACAGCTCCAAGCCCATCCCACAGGTTGTCTAGGCTAAAAATCCCCTTTCTATTATCTAAGGCTGGCTGATATTTTGGCTGCACAAATGACCTGCCCAATTCAATAGTATAAGGAATATAATCACGTATAAATTGGTCGGTAAAATCAAATAAATGAGTTGTTGAGAGGTTCAGACTCCCATCTTCTTTAATGGAATTCTTACAGTTAATCAGACGATAACCTGCTACTATTTCTTCAAATTCAGGATTCCAGGTGATCAACTGCTCATAGCAATTCTGGCAGATGTCATTTTCATCCAAATCAAGTTCAAGACCTGTACCTCCGCCTGCTGCTCTAAAGGTCAATTCTCTCAACCTTCCAATCTCTCGAACCACGTTAGGGGAATTGTGGAAATTAACCAGGTATACTAAGTTATCCCCATTATTTGTATAGCGTAAAAATCGATCCGGAGTCAATTCTGCCTTCAAGAGTGCTTTATCAATCGCCGGAATTATTTCTTCTTCTTTATTCATTCTTGTTAGCTAGTTCGTAAACTTTATCCTTCAAATCCTCAGCCCATTGACTATCAGTTTTGGAAGAGTTCAAGCTCGTATATGAAATCTGCTCACCTATAGTGATCACCACTTTTTTTCCCTGTTGCTTATACAATTCATCCGCCAGATAGAACATTTCAATATTAGCTTTGATGCCTATCTTCTTCCTCCAATAAGCCAAATTGTAGAAAAATTTGGAATTTTCACCTCCTATAAAACAAGGTAATATATCTTTTTTGTATTTCTTCGCTTTGGTCACAAAGCTCTTTTTCCATTGCAAATCCCTAATTCCTGATTCATTCTTACGGGAAACTAGCCCGGCAGGAAAAATTAAAACAGCATAAGATTCTGAATACGCGCCTTCAATTGCGGCCAACGTGTCCACAGAATTTTTTCCATGTTTATTGATTGGAACGAACAGGGGATGAAAATTTTTAAGAGCCATCAAAAGATCATTGACAAGGAATCTCATGTCTGTTCTAACCTCACTAATACCCTTCATCAAAGCTATACCGTCAATTCCTCCCAAAGGATGATTGGCCGCAATAATAATCCCTCCTGTCTTCGGAATGTTCTCTACTCCTTTAATTTCTACATCAATATTTAGCTCACGGATCAATCCTTTCGCAAAATCTATCCCATGTAAATGATCAATTTTTTCCAGCACTTCATTCATCCATTGCTCGTGTGTAGCTCTCTTTATATACCTGAGCAAAAAGCCCGGCATCCACTTCAAAAGCGCAGGGTTTTTGGATTCAATAGATTTTTCTATGTCAATAAATTTCTTAGACATCTTAGAGCTCAGGTTGCTAATGGGGCGATGAAGTAATTGAGAACTTGTTCTCTCTAATTTTCGAAATAAAGCTAAAAGTACAAAAAATCAGGTTTAACCTTACGATAGGGAAAGCCTACTGCAATTAGAGTCCTGAAAACCAATCCACTTAATTTGAATCATGACCAATTAGGGCCATGGTTGAACAAACAATTAATCCAATTTAGCCTTGTTGAAAACTCAGCCCCTAGGAAACTTTCCCCCCGAACATCTTGAGATTTTGGCTAAAAGACTCAGTCTGGTCCAGCCTCCGATTAATTTCTTATTTTTGCTACCCTAATAAAGACACCCTATGAGCGAATCAATATTATCACTTTGTCCTGGCCCTTGGAAAGATTACGAACTAATTGACACTGGAGGATTTGAGAAATTAGAGCGATTTGGAGAATTTATCCTCAGCAGACCGGAGCCACAGGCAATCTGGGATAAAACCCTTCCTAAAAGTGAATGGAGAAATCTAGCTCATGCGCATTTTGCAAAAGAAAAAAGTAATCCTGAAAAAGGGAATTGGGAGCAATTGAAAAAAATGCCTCATAACTGGGCAATTGAATATGACAACCCTGAAGGCTTGAGCCTAAAGCTTAATCTAGCCCAAACTTCATTCAAGCATATCGGTCTCTTTCCTGAGCAAGCTGTAAACTGGGACTACCTCTACAAAACGATACAGCGTTCTCCAGTTTCGAAACCAAAAGTATTAAATCTTTTTGCCTATACAGGAGCTGCAAGTGTAGCTGCAAAAGCCGCAGGTGCTGATGTCACTCACTTGGATTCTGTAAAACAAGTAGTGACTTGGTCGAGACACAACATGGAATCTTCCGGCCAATCCGACATCCGCTGGATGGTAGATGATGCGATGAAATTCATCAAGCGTGAAGCTCGCCGAGGCAATAAATACAATGGAATTATCCTGGATCCTCCCGCTTACGGCCGAGGTCCGGACGGAGAAAAATGGGTTCTGGAAGAGCAAATCAATGAAATGCTCAAAGTATGTGCAGAGATCTTGGATCCAAAAGATCACTTCCTCTTGCTCAACATGTATTCCTTGAGTTTTTCATCCCTGATCGCTGCGAATCTGATCAATACTACGTTCAAGAATGTGCAGAATCCCGAACACGGGGAACTCTATCTTCAGGATAATCAAAACAAAAAACTACCGCTGGGAATCTTCTTTAGATTCTCAAGCTTTTAACTACACATTAGTAATGAATAACCGCCAACTTTTCCTCCAGCATCTAGCACAAACAACTGATTTCCCTTTGATGATCGAAGTGGAAAAGGCGGAAGGAATCTATCTTTTTGGACCCAAGGGAGAGAAATACATAGATCTCATTTCTGGGATCGGAGTGAGCAACGTCGGACACAGGCATCCAAAAGTACTGGAAGCAATTCAAAACCAGCTGGATAAATACCTGCACCTCATGGTGTACGGTGAGTATGTACAAAGTCCTCAGTCTTTATTGGCAAAAGCACTTTGTGATACGCTACCTGAGAAATTGGATAATGTTTATCTGGTGAATAGCGGAAGCGAAGCAATCGAAGGCGCATTGAAACTTGCAAAGCGATATACCGGAAAGCCAAAGTTGATTTCCTTTGTAAATGCCTACCACGGAAGTTCACATGGCTCCCTAAGTGTCGGAGGAAACGAGATTTTTAAGCAAGCCTACAGACCGTTACTTCCAGGGATTAGTCATATCAATTATGGGGATATTTCTGATTTGCAAAGTATTGATATAGAGACAGCAGCTGTTTTGATAGAAACCGTGCAGGGTGAAGCAGGAATCCGAGTTGCCGAGAAAAAATATTTTCAGGCTCTACGTAAGCGATGTGATGAAACAGGAACTTTATTGATACTCGATGAAGTACAGTGTGGTTTTGGAAGAACCGGTAAATTCTGGGCTTTCGAGCATGTTGGAATTATCCCAGATATCGTCGTTTGTGCCAAAGGAATGGGCGGAGGCATGCCAATCGGTGCCTTTATCGCTAATAAGGAAGTGATGGGAGTTTTCAAAAACAACCCTATCCTTGGACATATTACTACATTTGGAGGACATCCAGTGAGTTCTGCTGCTTCTCTAGCGACTATCGAGATTCTTTTGGAAGAAAAGCTCATAGAGCTTGTAGAAGAGAAAGCCAATTTGATCAAGTCCCTCCTGATACATCCAAAAATCAAAAGCATCAGAAATAAGGGATTGTTGATGGCGGTTGAGTTTGAGTCCTTTGATGTGTTGAAACCAATTATCGATACCGCCATTGAAATGGGGGTGATCACTGATTGGTTTTTATTTTGCGATGATGCTATGCGAATAGCACCACCTCTTACCATCACCGTGGAGCAGATTCATGAAGCATGTGAGGTGATTTTGAAGGCAATTGAAAAGGTTTTTCCTGATTAGAATTTCTACATTTTCATTATTCGAAACTTCTTATCAAATCAGAGAGTTTAACACACAAAGGAAAAGACCATGAAAAATCAAGACAAGAAAGTATATCCAGTACAGAAAACTGAAGAGCAATACCGTCAAGAACTTGATCCAGACTCCTACAGAGTTCTACGGGAAAAAGGAACTGAACGAGCATTCACGGGAGAATACTACCTAAATAAAGAAACAGGCGTTTACGAATGCAAGGCCTGTGGGAACGAGATTTTTCACTCCTCCAATAAATACGACAGCGGTTGCGGCTGGCCAAGTTTCACCAAACCGGTAAAACCGGAAGCTATCGACGTACACATGGACTATACCCATGGAATGATCCGTGAGGAGATCCTTTGCGCCAATTGCGGTTCGCACCTAGGACATAGATTTCCAGACGGCCCTTCAGACCAGGGAGGAATTAGATATTGTATTAATTCGGTGAGCTTGGATTTTGAGAAAGAGAAGTAATCAGCTGATTTAATTTTATGTGATTTTGCGCAATGATGCCAGTTGCCTTAGATTCTTTGCTTATCTGGTCGGA